>SDBT01021514.1_pt1 | contig 10082 bp, 9 predicted proteins | sample 2277101 | NCBI WGS metagenome assembly SDBT01 (sample SAMN10404973, study PRJNA504765) | marine sediment metagenome | isolation source: marine sediment core GS10_PC15, 103 cmbsf | place: Arctic Ocean: Southern Knipovich Ridge | collected 2010
CTGGAACGTGATCCACGTCGACGGGCTGGAGTCGCCGAACTTCACCGATGAGGAAGTGCCCGACACGTTGAGAGAGCTGCTGCTGTCGCCTACGTGGGTAGAGGAGCGTAGGGACGACTGGGGCGAAGGGTCACCGCTGTTCGAGTCGAAGGTGCGAGGGAACTTCCCGAAGGTGCCCGAGGGAGCGGTGTATCGGGAACTGGCGCTCTCACAGCAGTGGTTCGGCAAGGAGCCGAAGTATCACCGTTACGTAGGCGGGCTGGACTTCGGTGGACAGAACGAGCAGGCACACAAGACCGCCGCCGTGGTTGCCGGGATCGCGATGGATGACTCACTTACGGATATGCCGCGCGTCTCCAAGGGCACTACGAAGGGCATCCTCGTGCGGAAGTATCACTTCGAGCACTCAGGGCCACGCGTCCACGACCAGTTGATCGAGTGGATGCACGCCGTGGAACAGCAGATCAGCAGACGCGTTGAGTGGCAGTGCGACAAGTCACAATCGGGCTTCATCAGCATGGCCAAGCGTGAGGGCTTCGTGATTGAAGCTGCGGACGGTGGGCCGGGTAGCGTCATGCTCGGCATCGGATTGCAGCGCCGGCGGATGGAGATCGGGTCATCCTTCTTCATGGAAGACCTGACACGTATCCCCGTGTTCCTCGCTGGCCCGAAGGTCGAGGCGGAGGACGTGGGCAAGCAGATGTCTGCGAAGTCCTGGTATGAGCGGATGCAGAATTACGTCTGGGAATTGCAGCCCGACGAGACGAAAGCAGTCAAGGGGCATCCACTGAAGCGCAACGACGACACCCCAGACGCGGACAGATACATGCACGAAGCGGTAGACGCGTTCCCGATAGACACGGGGCCGGTGGTGCGGAACCGAACGCTCTCGGGTCAGCCCCGAGCAACGAAGGCGGCTTGATATGAGCATGATTTACAAATGTGATTGGTGCGACCGCGAATCGTACCGCCCCGATGGGGTAGATGAAGCGCTTGGCCAATACTGGTACCGCCTGCGGCCTAGTTTGTTCGCTTGTACTACGCGGTGCGCGCAGGCCCTAATTCTGGATGGGATGTCCGAGGTGGTGCTCGCCGAACTGCTCGCGGAGATTGAAGAGCACCACGAATCCGACAGTTTGGCCGGGTGACGTAGATGTCTGACCACTCTCCCCAGTACACCGACGCGGGTATCGGCGACCTGTTTCAGGAGCTGTATACCGAGCGCCGGCACTTCATCAAACGGATGCGGGTACGCCGAGCGATCCTCGATATGTTCGGGGGCGATTTCGAGGCGGAGACAGGGACACATGTCCCGCACCCTTACGACGACTCACAGTTGATTCTCAAGGTGATGGTGGGCGATCCCGTACAGGCATTGGCGAACTTCGCATCGCGACTGAATGCGAACGCGCCACAGGTGAACGTCACCCCGGTATCGCTCAAGGCGCAGGGCGTTGGGAAGACGGTGGATGCGAACGCGGCGGAACAAGAGCGGCTGCTGATGTCCATGTGGCAGCGCAACGGTGGGAACGTCGCTCAACGCCAGATGGCGCGGCTGCAATCGTGGGCGAGCGTGGGCTGGTACCTGACACTGCCTCGTGACGCCTCGTGGGGACTCCCGGACCGTCAATACTTCGACGAGCTGACCGACGAAGAGATCTCAGAACTGAAACGTACTGGGAAAGCCGTGCCCGTCTGGGATGAGGACCATGAACGGAGCGCTGAGCCCGCATCCTCGTGGATGGACCGCAGGCGGCAGACATCACAGGACCAGGCCGTATCCGGTGCGACGCTGACCACGCTCAAGGTCTTCCCCCCTGATCAGGTCTTGCCACGGTACGACGACGACGGCACCGCGAAACCATCGCTGAAATACGCGTTTGCGTTCGCTGAGATCCCCGCCTCGTACGCGGCTGCTGGCACTGAGTTCTCGAAGAGCGCGTATCGCTACCTGAGGCGGTATGGGGACTCGTCCGTTGAGGACGTGGACATCGAGCGATTTGGGTTCACGTCATCGAATGGCGTGATCTCGGGCGGTGCTCCGGTCGGTGGGTACATCGGGTCGCAACAGGATGCGTCAACGATGGTGCTGTCGATCTTCGTGACGCGCGACGAGGTGTATTACTACCTCTCGGAATCAGTCGGCTCCGAAGGCAAGATCATCTACTACGACCACCACGGCGGTGGGAAAGTACCGCTGATCCCCACCCCAGCACTCTACGGGGACCCGGGAGCGGCACCCGGCTACGAGTACAAGTCATTGATGGACGGCATCTTCGCGATGGCCCCGATCCTCAACCAGATCGAGACCTTGCTCACCAACGTCGCTACCTGGGACGCGCTTGGACGGTTCGTGATCGAGGATGTGGACGGCATCCCGACCGATGACGACGGAGAGCCGGTGATCGCGTCCAGTGAATCAATGATCGGCCTCCAGCCGGGCGAAGTCTCGATCATCAAGGGACGTATCCGCCAACTGGAGATCAACGCCGACATCTTCGTGAAACTGCTGGAGTTCTACTCGTCACGCATGGACCTCCTCAAGCCCTCTCCTGTCACCGAGGGGATCGCAGGGGCGTCCCAGCCCGCATGGTCCACACGGATGCTGCTGGAGTCCTCTGGCGAGCTGCTAGAGGAGGCGGTGGACAATCACGCGGACGCCGTAGCTGAAGTGATGCAGTTGTGGATTCGCTGGATGCGGATGCTGGATGAGCCGATCTACGTGCTCGGCATCCCCGGTAAGCGATCCAACGAACGGTCAGTACGTGGACTGATTGAGTTCGATCCCGCCGACCTGACCGAAGCGATCGACGTACAGCAGAGCGCACAGGGAGCGCAGCAGCGGATCGCGCTACAGGCGCACGGCGTGGAACTGAGACGCGACAACGTGATCGACGACCTTGAGATGTTCACGGACTACTTCTTGAAGGCGGACCCCGAAGCAGCGGAGATCAGAGGGATTGCAGCAGAGATTGAACAACTGGTGTGGCGTGGCGCATCAGAGACGATCGCCCCGGGATCACTGCTCTCAGATGCAGCGCAGGCGCTCAGAGGTGAATTGAGTTTCGACCTCTTGCGTGAATCACCCGCGTTCGCGATGGCCAGTGCGGAACAGATGGGGATTGAATCTGCATTGAACGCGCAGCAAGGGAACGTAGCGGATGTAGCCGGCGTGAGAGAGCCGGGACTGGGGATGGGGCAAACACAACCCGCCTTGCCCGCGTTATCATCTCCACAGGGCTCAACCGTGTAGGAGGATGCGATGGCGCGCTTGAATCAAATGTCTGCGCTTGAAGATGGGGTACGCCTCTGGTTAGCGACGGCGTTTCTGGTCGCATTCGTGGCAGTGATTGCGACATTGCTGTTTGCTCTTGGAGTGTCAATGTGGGCGTATTGGCGGTGGGTGGTGGTGGCGATTGGTGGATGGTGTAGCGTGACAACGCTGGTGTGGATTGGGATTAGATACCGCGAGCAGCTCGCATGACGGAAACTGAAGCTGCGTACATGGCAGAGGCGCTAGCAGAGGGCAAGCACATGACCGAACGCAGAGTGAACGACATGATCTACGTACCCGAGGCAGGGTTAGTCGCGGAATATCTCAACCTTGAACCGTCCCACGGTGGCGAGCGAGAACGGGTGATGCGCGCACCCAACAACGCAGACGGTGAAGAGAGGTGGCAGATCGTCACTGACACCGCCTACATTGAGACCCTAGAGCAGACAGTGCTTGAGCTGTGGCGATCATGGGAACCGAAAGCTTCGGGAGTCGGCTCAAATTGGTGGTGCAGGCCGTGCAGCGGTCCCGTGACCGACAAGATCAATGAAGTTGAGCACGCCCCCGACTGCATCGTCCCTGCCCTGATTTCCAAATACGAGGACGCCGATGGCCGCTGACATCTACACCGCTGAAGCTGAGTGGGCGCAACTCATGTATGCGAGCTTCACTGGGTGCCCGGTGGCGCTCGAATTGAGGAAGCGCTACAATGCGTCCTCACTGGGCTCTGTGCGTCCTGAGCACGAGCATCACTGGCACCTGCGCCTAGCTGACGATGGGGCGTGGTGTTGCGAATGTGTGGCGAAACATCCCGATGCGGGATCAGTTGCGATCCCCCCTGCCCTGCTGGAGAAGTACCCCGATGCCTAATGCGTGGGTTGTACGGCTAGAGGAGGATGCTGCACGTCAGCAAGACGAGTTATTCGCCGAGGCGGAATGGGCCGCCTCTGACCCGGAGGAACTGCTGGCGGAGCTGCGCCGGCTCTGGATTGAGCGCGGGTGGAAGAACCCACCGCAATGAGCATTGAAGCGATCGCGGGCGGAGTCGTGTTCGGGCTGGTGCTGTTCGTGTTGCGGACGTGGGTATTTCATGAGCACTAACGCCCGCCTCTCGCTCGTCGTAGCCTCACTGCTGGGCCTCTATGCGGGCTGGGGCTTTGCTTGGGTAGTCCAGTGACCTCAAGCCCCGAAAAGCTCCAGAGAGCCGTGGAGATCGTCACTGAACGATCCTCCGTGCTGCTTGAAGCCTTGAAGCTTCAGATGGGGCCTGACGGGGAAGTTTACGGGATGCTGAAACTCGAAGGCGCGGAATTCATCGCTGCTTTTCTCGATGCACAGGATCACACCGTGGTGCTGGAGCCGATCGACCCCGAGAACCCGGACATGACCGCACAGGGGCAGTTGATTCAGAAACTCTTACCGAACTTCATCATCATGGACGGGTTCCCGCCCCCACCCCCAATCGTGTTGGAGCATGTGAACGCGCTGGACCATCTTGCGATCATCTCACCCAAATACTTCGCGAAACTGGAGACGCAATTCAGGCGTGAGTATGCCAAGCTCGCGGAACAGGTGGCCTGATGCAGGTGTTCATTTCTGACAAAGAAGTCCGTCGCGGGGCTCCAACAGAGGGGCTGACACGATTGCGCCGAGAGCCGCGACACGCCGGCGGCGGGTGGATGTACGTGCCGCATTGGTGCTGGCCTGCGTATCGGCTCAAGGAGCGCGCAATCGACCTCAAATACTTCATCTACGAGCGAATGTGGTGGTGGGGATTGCTTGAACCATCCGAAGCGCTCGTGTCGTCATGGCGGGACATCTCACCGTTCCCGTGGCGTGGCCTTCGTCGCGAACGAGATCAGTTCTGATGGCCTTCTATGAAACGCTCGACAACCGCCTGAGACGGCAGCAAGAGGACCGTGCGCGTTACCCCGAGCTGGAAGTCACCGACTACGACGGGATCGCGGAAGTTGACGCCTATTCACGCACGCTGGGCCAGGAGCCAACCTCATTCGGGCAAGCAGCCGAAGATGCTAGCGTCCGACTAGGGTTCTCACCCGAAGAAGTGGGGCTGATCGAGTCGATCGCAGCGCCCCCGAGTGGATTCGCTACCACCCCCCCGCGCATCCCCGGTTTCGGCTTTGGAGGTGGTGCGGTGTTCGGTGGCATTGGCGGACCCCCTGAACGCGAGCCAGCATTCGGCACAGGAATCACAGGCGAAGAGATCGAGGCAGTCGGGGATCGCTTCTCCACTCCCGGCATCCGTGCGGTAGAGCACGAAGTGATCCGCCTTCGTAACGAACGTCCCGACCTGCTCGAATTGGGCGGTGAAGACTTCCTCCAAGGCGTTGCTATCGAAAACCTGCTCAGACCCGGTACGCGAGGGCTGGGAGAGCTTGGCGCTGAAGTCGCAAGAGAGGAATTTGAGCCCGACCGACTCAGATCGCAGGCCGCGATCCAGCCTGCCGTAGAGCGTGACGTAGGAATCGAGCCAGTGCGCGAGATTGGGCGGCAGGTTGGGCGAGTCGCACAAGAGACCGGGGCCACCGACACGCTCGCGGTGATGCTTGACGGCGAAGCCTTCATCAACGAGTTTGTCAACCTCATCATGTTCCCTGTGACCGGAGATTCAGAAGCTTTCGATATCCGTGAACAGGACTGGTACAAGGCCACCCCACGTATCGTGCAGGAGATCGTGCGAGCACTGGCTCCGATCAACCTGGCAGCCGCAGGAGAAGGCGCAGTTGTCACATTGGCACTACGCACCGCTGCGAAGGCTAAAGGGCGCTCAGTTGCTGCACGGAAGGCGCTGAACGGACTTGCGCAACTCACGGAACCGTTCGCAGCGCGGTCAATCGGTGGGAGGATTGGAACCGAGGTGGCCGCTGAAGTGGGCGCGGTCGAGGGTACGAGGATTGCTGGCGAATTGACCGAGGGTGCCCCGGCCCCTGTCAGGGTAGTGGCACAGGTCGCGGGCCTGTTCGCGGGCGGCGCAGCAGGTGGACTCAGCCCGGAGATCATCAAATCGGCAAAAAATGTCCCGATTGGCGGTAGCGTTCGAGTCGTCGGTGATGATGGCGCGATTCAGGGTCCGTTGACCGAGTTGGAAGCAGTCCAAGCGACCGTCCGCGACGCCCTTGCACGTGGTCAGCGTCTCGTCGAAACAGGGGAACCAGCAGCAGCTCTCAAACGCCAGCAAGCAGGGCAGGCAGCGGGAATAGAACGGACAACCCCAACGGCGGCGACATTCGCAGAGGCGACCACTGGTGCCCGCGTCTCCGATCCACTGAGCCAGCAACAACCACTGCCGAAAATGGAGTTGTCCCCCACTCAGGAAGAAGTGCTTGTTGGTGAAGCGGCGCGCTTATTGAGAGAAGGAGAAATCAGTCCATTCGATATCGCTAATGCGCGAACTGTCGTCGAACGCTTGCGGGATGGGTTGCCCCCTCGTCCATCTGAATTAGCGAGCGAAAACCTGCGCAAGATTTTCGGGGACGACGTGATGAACGCGTGGGGTTCCGCAGCGCGTCGTGCGCCGGGAGGTGAACTACCTCCTGCGCGTTCCATTATTAGCGGGCAGGCAGCGGCAAATAGATTGCCGGGATCGCGTCAAGTGTTCCGTACTCCGGTTGCTAACGTTCCTTCGGCTTCGGGCTCACTTCCGCCGTTGCCCCGTGCAGACGCAACGGAACAATTGGCGAAAGGGTTTGAGGACGTTCGGATCAAGGAATTGAATGCGCGAAATAAAGAAGAAGCGAAGGTGCTCCGTCAGACCGACCGTTTCAATGAGCTGGCCGTCACGCGTCAAACGAACGCTCTGGACGCTGCTGAAGCGCGTTCATTTGCACAAGGGGCAGTCGCCAAACAGCGCATTTTGAATACTGCTCCAAACAGCGATGAGTTGCTCCAGCGCGTGGGCGACTTGATGAATCGCCCATCGCCGGGAACTCCAAAGGCTGACGCGACGGGACTTGCTCCGATCCCGCGCGTTTCTTCTGAAATTCAAGAAGTGGTGCGGACTTCGATTGAATATTGGCTGCGTGCGACGGATGCGATCTTGGGGCCGATGGCTGACGGGGGGGTCGGGACGATCCGTGCAGTTCAAGCGTACGGGCTTGGCCAATTGGAAAGCCCATACCTGACAGCGGCTGTTCAGCGTATGCACATTCTGCGGGGTGTCCTGAACACACTCGGAATGGATAACGAAGCTGCTGCCAAGGTAGCGAATCTGATGATTTCGCATCAATTCGCGCGTCGTTACGGCGATGGCTTCACGGAGATCCGCATTGCCCGTCTCGGGGATGCACGAGTGAGAGCCCGTGCCCGAGTCCGTGCCGATGCCCACGCAGCCGGGGGACCGATTCCAACGGGGAACGATCTCACACGCCTGACAGACGATTTAGTAGACGAAGAGTTGGAGTCCATGTTCCGAGAGACTCATGGCGCGCTCGTGGATACTGAACGCCGCGTCAATGGGCAAATGGAGCGGACCAAGCCCACGGAGAACTTCAGGGCGCTAGAAACATTCGTCCAGCGCACTAAAAACTCCATGTTCGCGATCGATGCGTCGATTGTTGGAATCCAGCTTCGTTCAGCCATCATTCGCGGGGGCGTGCCGCTGCTGGCACGAGCGATTATGAAACTGGCCGATACGATGTTGCTTCCGAACGCTAGGCACATCTACACCGAAGGGCTGCTCCCTAAACAGATCCAGGCTGCGCTCGATGGAGTTGACCAAACCTCCCTCACCTCGGCATTCCGCCAAGACGAGGGTTCTCTGATGGCGTACTCGCTGCCACAGAAAGTGCCAGGTATCCCGCAGATTGAACAGAAGTACAGCGCCGCAGCGAACCGAATCAATGAAATCTCATTCGGCACGGCGTTGACGAGCGCGCGGAATTGGGCCTACGAAGGAGAGTTGTTCACCCTGCATCTGCTGGGCGAAGACATCACTGACCCCCTTGTCCGGCAAACGGCAGCTATCTCCGCAAACAACATCGGATCATCGTCCGCAGTAGCTGTCAGATCCGACCGGAACCGTTTTGAGACGATCATGGCTACGTCTGTGCGGATGAGCCGTGCCCGAGCTAAGAACGTGGAACTGATGGCGCGAGTCTTCGATCCACGATCGGGCGTCAGTTCAGCCGAACGTAAACTGGGCGCGATGATGATCGTGTCTACCGTTGGCAGCACCTTGTTTATGGGGCATGTCGTGAACAACCTCATTGGAATGGACGAGTTCGAGTTTGACCCCGGCCTGCCGGGGTTTGGTTTGATTACCATTCCCGATGGTGCGGGCGGCGGACGGGTTATCGATCTCTTCCCGCAAGACTCTGTGATTCGTGCGTTTGCGCGTTCCATTGATGCACTGAAAGACGGCGACGCCGACGAAGCAATCAACCAATGGCTGAAGGTCTATGTCGGATCAGCTTCCATCGTCGGGAAGTTACCCGCAACGGTGTTCGATTACGGATACGAGGCTGGCCGGGGCTTTACAGACGACCTTACGACTAAGGGCACCATCCTCAATCTCTTGCCGCTCCCGATCCCGATAATCAATGGCATCGCCGAGGGGTGGGATTCGATCGGCGTGGCGCTCGAATCACTTGGCATTGGCGAGTTCGATGAGAGTGTCTTCAGCGAAGAGGATCGGTTGTTGCGGGATGCAGGGTTTGACCCTGACGCTATTCGCGGTGAAGAGGGTTTTATCGACTCGTCGCAACGAGATGCCGAACTACAGAAGTTAGGGGAACTCGAACAACTCCAAACTCGTGACGAAGAGGAGACTCGCGAACAGGCGAAGAACGGCATTCGCGACGCTCAGGCGCGCTTAGTGTCATTCGATCTACGCAATTCACTCAACGTAATCGCCTATGGAGAAGACGGGGAGTTGATCGCCAAGCCTCTCTATCGTGAGTTGCGCCGCGATCCTCAAGCAGAAGCCATTTCACAGCGGAGACACTTCCAAGACGTGTACGACAGTTGGGGTGAGTCGGACGATCCAATCAGACAACTTGCGAGTGCGCGGTGGGCTCTCGTTAAACGGGCGGAACACCCGATCACAAAGGCAGTCAATTGGGAACTCCTCGAAGAACTGCAAGGTAGTTTTGATGCTGAACTTGAACCGTCTGACAGGGAAGCGATGATGCAAATCATCAACGCCGTGAATGTCAACGACAATCCATTGGAGCGGGAGTTTGACCAACTCCGAGCAGATCTTGGGAATAGCGGCTGGTGGGAACTCGACGAGGTTCTGTGGAGTGAGATTGTCGAATCGAACACTGCACTCGTGCAAGGCGCGACGGATATTCGCGACCTAGAACTGAAATTCAAGGATACTGTTCGCAAGGATGCCAGACAGCAAGGGTTTGCTGCCGGGGAGATTGAAGGACTTGTTCGCTCAGCATGGTCATCCCACCCGATCCATCAAGAGTGGATCGAAGATCGCCGGGAACGCCGAGCGGATTGGGCGCTCTCCAGTATTGCTAATCTTGAACTAGCGTCGCAAGCGTCGGAGTGGGCATTCTGGGCTCCGCCTGATGATGTTGAGGGGGCCTTCTCCAGAGCCCTAGGCCCAGCCCGATGAGTGATAAGGCGTAATTATGGCGTTCACTTGTAGTAGCACCGGATTCGCAGTTGATGAAGACAATCAGAATGTCCGAAATGCGAAAGGCGATAGAGTCCTGTGCGGCGATTTTGACTTCGCGGCGGGAGCGCCGAAGACCGAAACTCCCGACGCCCCCACACCGCCCAAGCGAGAAGTGATCGCCGACCTCCCAGATGGGATCGTTGAGCGCGACACGACCGG
>SDBT01021515.1_pt1 | contig 10082 bp, 5 predicted proteins | sample 2277101 | NCBI WGS metagenome assembly SDBT01 (sample SAMN10404973, study PRJNA504765) | marine sediment metagenome | isolation source: marine sediment core GS10_PC15, 103 cmbsf | place: Arctic Ocean: Southern Knipovich Ridge | collected 2010
AATAGTGCAGATGTTGGCTCAGCATTCAAGAGATTAGGAATAAATGCGAACTTCGTACCAGAAAATGGCCAGCCTATTTCTCTTAGACAGGCAGTTTCTGGTGTTTCGCCTACTGCGACATTCCCAACGACAACGGTTCGTCAGCCATCTCCCCTAACGACTACCAGAACGCTGACACAAGCATTGCAGCCACAGCCAACTGGTCAAACGTATACGGTACAAGCTGGAGATACTCTATCTGCTATTGCAAATAGGTTTGGTGTGCCTATGTCTTCTATCACAGGATTTAGTTCTGGCGACCCTAATTTAATACGTACTGGTGAGATTTTGACCATAGGAGGTGGGCAACAACAGCCTGCTATTCAGCCTGGCGCACAACCTACTAGCACATCATTGCCTGATTCTGGGGCATTAGTAACTGGTGGGTTTGGTGGAACACAAACCGCGAGTCAGCCATTTGTCCCAACGGCAACTCCTCCCCCACCTGAATTTCCTAGTGGTGGGTTACGTGATATTGCTCCACCTGGGCTACCAAGGCCAGGAGCACAGCCAGGAGCACAACTAGACAACCAAGAGGGCATAGAGCAAGGTAATGTACAGAGTGTATATAGAATCGGAAATGATATCTTTGTCAACCTCAATGATGGGACTAGCCAACATTTACTCCACGCAGAAGAAGGTGGAGCGTTCAAGAGACTAGATATTAATGTTGATTTTGTTCCGTCTACTGGTGTTCCGATTTCTTTACAACAGGCACAGAGCGGAGGTCCAGCACCAATAGCTGAACCACCCCCACAAGCTGAACCAACATGGCAAGATAACCCACAGGGATTTATTGATTCAATCATAAAACCAGAAGGTGCAGGAATTACCGATGGAAAACCTGAAGTCCCATCTGCTGCTGACTTAGCTGCTCCTGGTGCCGACCTTGCAAGAGCTGCATTCTCAGAGAGCGAGATAAATGCGATTATGGCAACTGGTTTGAATGTTGCTATAGGTGCTGCCACAGATATTGATTTTTCAGGAGCTGTTAACTCTGAGATTCAAGACCAATTAAATTCTTTGCAAGAACAATTAAATAATCTTAAGAACCCCTTGGGACAAGAAAGCTTGCGACAGATGTATCAGACTCTATACGGTGCTCCAGGTGGTCTTGCTGAAATAAACACAAAGATTCTTGAAACAGAATTCTTACTCGATAATGTGAATGAACAGTTCAAGAGATGGGCTGCCGATATCGAAACTGACCCAGACCTTCCACAGAAGATTAAGGCTCTGAACTTTAACTTCTTAGATAGAAAAAATGCTATTGCTGCTGAGTCTCTACAGAACGACTTAAGTAGACTTGAACAGTCAAAGACAAATCAGCAAGACTTTATTTCTAACCAATTAGACTTAGCATTCAAGGATTGGCAGATTTATGACGAGACTCAAGAAGATATTCAGAATGCGCTTGACAAGATGTTTGACAGAATCGAAGGTGCAGAAGATGATGCACGTTCTGTGTTGAATTCGCTTATTCAGAACCCAACTCTTGCTGCTGGGCTAACAGATAGTGAGTTGAACTTCATTATGAAGAACGGCACATACCCAAGGTCGCTTATCAATAAGATTGGACAAACAGCAGGGCAGGACTACCAAACAATCTATAGGACAGCAACTGGTGCTAATGAAGAAACAATTTGGGGCGTTACAGAAAGCGGTCAGAATGTTGAGATAGGAAAGGTAACGAGCTTGGGCGCATTTGAACCAGCGGGTACAGGTGCAGGTCTCAATACCTCAATCCAAAACATTGGTGGGACTTCAACAATAGTAACGTATGACGATGCTGGTAATCCTGTTAATTTCCAGCCAATTGGACCAGCAGGCACACCGAAACAAACTACGCTTACCGCTAGACAAGACTACTTGGATTGGCTCTCAGCGGTCTCTGGTAAGTTTACTGAAGAACAATTAGAACAAGCTGTAGCAGTATTTGCTCCTACGTTTAATATCGACAAGGATTCTGCTTTGAAATCAGCGATAGAACAGCACAAAGCAGATAAGACTGGTGGATTCCTTGGGTTTGGAGCCAAAGGTCCGAACGAGAATCTGGACGTTCTTTCAGCGTTGCCATATACTGTCGTTACATCGGATGGCACAACAGTATCAGGAGTAATACTAAACATAAATGAGGTTGCGGAAGGAATAAGTCTTGGGTCAACAATTACACCTGATTTCTGATGGGATTCCTAGATAAGCTACAACAGGCACAAGGGGGACCAGCAACATCAGCTACTCCAAGTCAGATTAGAAGCCAGCCATCTGGTAGAAGTTTTGTTCCACAAACTGGGTTTATGGGTAAGCTTCAGGCTGCACAAGGTATAGCACCACAGATTCAACAGCAACAACAAGAACAACAGCGTCAACAGAATCTTCAGACCATACAACAGGGCGTTGACACATCTCAGCGTTTTACACGTGGCCAAGAAGTAGAAGACAGAGGCATCATCGGTGCAATAGGCAATTTTATGCTTGGTACTGCACCTGATATCTTGGCTAGGAATATCACATCTAGAGACCCACAGATTCAACAACTAAGACAGGAGCTTATTAGTAACGCCGAACAAGATATTACTAATCTAGGAGGTGCTATCCAGGCCGCAAGAGACAGAGGCGATGAAGCTCGTGCTAGACACCTAGAAGGTGTTTTGGCCAACAATCTAGAAACTGCTAATGACCTGCTTGGACAAGGCTTCTTTAATGCGCCAACAATCTTACAGAATATTGGTGCGGCTGCAACGGTTGGTCTAGCAGCGGTTCTCCCAACAGCTCCTGGCAGATTGGCTGGCAGAGGGATTGGAACTAAACTAGGAGAGAACGCGTTAGGACAGGCCGTAAGAACTGGGACTCTTAGAGCACCACAGACCTTATTGCAAAAAACTGCATTCGCTGGTGGCTTAGGTGCTACTGCTGGTGCTGGATTTGAACTAGCAGAAAGCGGAGACCTAGGACAAGCACTAAAAGCTGGAGCTACAGTTGGCACAATCACTGGGTTGCTCCCTGGTGCTGGAAAACTACTAGGGAAGACACTTAGCCCAATTGCAAATGCACTAGCAAAACCAAGCCAAATCCAGAATAAAACACTCAGAGATATCACAATGGCCGCAGTACCAGTAAGGAACATCATAAAGAGTGCTGGTAAAAAATCGGCTGCATTCCTGAATAAGCTGGATGACATTGATATATTAGGAAAACAAATCAGAAGTGATGCAAATGCTGCATTGACCAAGTTTAGTAAGTCATATAATCGACTAACGCCAGAACAGAGAAAGATATTTTATGAGATAACTTCACACAACACCGCAGAGCACTCAAGCGTACAGGCACGTGGAGGCAAGTTGTTCAGCACAAAAGAACTTATGGCCCAGACTGATGACACGCTAATCAAACAGGCAATTAAAGAAGCAGAAGGTATTGTGTTCCCTGTATCGCGGCCACAAAGGGGTGCTGCGTTTACTAGAAAAGCAAAAAGTGCTGACGAAGTATTTGACCATGTGACCAAGAAGAATCCTGAGGCTAAACCAATGCTTGATTTTGCGAGAACAAGTAGTGACGACGCTCTTCGTACAAAGTTAAACGACATAAGAAACAAGGTTGATGTACTGGGAATTGAGGGCTTAGATGATACGGAAAGAGCATTGTACCAGGCATATCAAAATGTTGCTGGTGAAAAATTGCCAACTAAAGCGGATAGCAGCAAACAGCTTAATGCGCTACTGAGAGAATTCCGTGGAGACAGGATTATACGCATAGCTGGAGAGCCTGCTGTTATCTTCCCAACTACGTTTGAGGAAGCCGCTGATGTCACAAGGATAACAAGGGAAATGTTAGACGCAGAGATAACTAGAAGCACTGAGCTTACTCGCCTTGCACAGACAAACCCAACGTTAGCCGATGTTCGGGCAAGACAAGCTCTAGAAGCAACACTTGGCAAAAAGACTGGCCCTGCTGGTGGACAGGCAAGAGCGAAGGTGTACGAGACTGCTGATGAAGCAATCGCAAACGGGATAAACATAGATGCCATTGAAGCATACAGTAATTTTATACGAAGAAAGTCCAATACTGCTGCTCAATTCGGTGTGTTTGGCAAAGAAATAAAGGAACTTGGGCTTGATGTTACGGGCCTTGAGACAACAGATGCGCTTTCACGTGCGAACAGAGGTGTACTGATGGAGGGTGTCAGAGAAGACTTAGCAGAGAGATTCAGCGGGAAGGAGCTTGACACGATGGTGGATTTGATTGATTCTCAGGTTGATATATTCTTGAATGGGGCTAATTTCGGGACATGGACATCAAAGATTAAAGAATTTAATGCATTTAAGCTGACAACGGCTTTTCTAAAAAATATCTATCAGTCAACAAGTGCTATTATGGAATCAGATATTCCTACGTTCTTGAAGGGTACAAAGAGCATCTTCACACAAGAGGGGCGTGCATTCGCAAAGAAAGCTGCCGTTGCACAAGAGCAAGTATTCGAGACTGCGGCAACTGGTAAAATACAGAAGGTATTGAACAAGATATTGAAGCCATTGACATTTATTGAAAATAACATCAACCGTGTTGCTTCTGCAAATGCCGGTATGCATTGGGCAGAACATCTTGCTAAGATAGCAAATGGGAAAACGAGACATGCTCCAGACGCACTAAACAGACTAGAAGAACTACTTGGCACACAATTCAAGAGAGGGAAAGCAATAGTGCTTACAGAGAAAGACCTGATTAAAGCAGCTAACAGATTTACAGCAAAAACGCAGTTCGGATTTAATCCACTAGATATGCCATATTGGGCGAACACTCCATTCGGTTCTATTGCATTCCAGTTCAAGAACTTTGCGTATAATCAGATGGTATTTATCCTTAGAAACACTGCTGGTGAGCTACAACGTGGGAACCCAGGAAGAGCAACTGCAAACTTAATGGCAATAATGACCTTGTATCCAGCAACTGGTAGTGTTATTGGGGCAATAGAAAATGTGCTATTTGGTAGAGAAACAGAATCTGATTTGCTTACAGTCCAGGGATACCTTGATAGGGTAACAACCTCTGGTGGTTTAGGTTATGCTACGGACGTGATGAGAAGCCTTGGTGTACGTGGTGGAGAAGGTGTACTATTGAGCCTTGCTGGTCCTACTGCGGCAACCTTTGCGAGTCTCATTGACCTTTTCCGAGATATGGCATCAGATTTAGGCGAGGGCGATATAAAAGCGTCGCTTGAGGATGTCGCTATATTCACAAGTCGTCAGCTTGGTGGTGCAGGTGCAATCGGTAGAAATATATTCGGTGCACAATAATTTGAAGAATAGTCAATACTTATGCTATAATAGTATTAAATATGGCCATAAACACCACATGGGGAGATAGGACTAAACCCAGCACGCCATGGGGGGACAGAACCAAACCCAGTACATCGTGGAGCGATAGAACTGGATTTGAAGCATTTGTAATTTTATTGGAAAATGGGGACAATCTTCTTCAAGAGAATAGTGGGAGGATTGTACTAGAAGGCACTGGGGCTACTGACTGGACTAACAGATAACGGAATAATATGTCCAACGATAAAGTACAATTGACATGTTCTGTTTGTGAAAAAACAAAATTGCTCCATAGAACAATGATACACTATGTCCGCAATAGCAATAATGATTACAGATGTATTTCGTGTTCTATGAAGAATAACAAACGTAGACTGGGCAAATATCATTCTGCCGAAACAAAAAAGAAGATGAGTGAAGCTGCAATGGGAAAGAAAAAATCAGAAGAACACAGAAAGAATATTTCAAGAGCACAAGTAGGAGTAAAGAAACCTAAAATTAGTGGTCCTAATCACTATAGATGGAAAGGCGGTTTAGAATTTAGGGATATAACACATAGAATGAGACAAAGCATAGAGTGGGTGAGCTGGAGAAAAGAAGTATTTGGGAGGGACAGTTATGCATGTATGGACTGTGGAGAAGGAGGATATCTTGAACCACACCACATTGTCCCCTTGAGAATTGACTTGACAAAAGCATATTATATAAATAACGGCATTACATTATGCCGCCCATGTCACAAAGTGACCATGGGTAAAGAAGAGCTGCTCGTTAATACTTACTTGACGATGACAACTCATCCAATGTAGGCTTATTACAGATACAAAAATTTCAGACCTAGTAGCATTGACTGCACCAGCAACAGATGATGAGATTGCTATTGTAGATAGTGATGCTTCAGCAACCAAGAAAATAACTGTTGCTAATTTGATACCGATAACAGAGGGGACTCCTTCTGGTACGATTAATGGGTCCAATACAGTATTCACCATAACGGCACCAACACTAGGGTTCTTCCTGTTAATATTAAATGGAGCTGTCCAAACACCAGGAGGGACAGACTACACAAGGTCTAGTACAACAATAACTTATGCAACAGCACCGCCTACAGGTTGGTCACATAGATACTGGGCATTCTAATTATGTTTATCACATTGTTAAAAAATATATTATTTATAGCTATAATCCCCGCTTTATTCGGGGTTAGTGGTGCTGCTATATATAACAATGGTGACTTAGCTGGTGCAACAAAGCTATTCCCAACACAGGGTGGTACTGGACAATCATCATATAGAAAAGGAGATATCCTATACTCTGACGATACTAATTCTCTTGCTAAACTGGCATCTGGTTCAACTGGACAAGTCCTAAAAATATCATCTGGTATACCAGGATGGGGAACAGACTCAACTAGCGCTGGTGGAGACACCACAAACTCTAATATAGCGTTTGTCACAGTTGGGAACACATCATCTCTCTCTTTTGAACGTGCATTGGCAGGGACAGGTAGCGAAGTGACACTAACCGATAATGGTGTAAACTCTAATCTGGTGATTTCCCTACACAGTGACATAGCCAGGGATTCAGAGCTGTCTCTTACGGCTTCGCGAACCAACTGGGATAACTTCTATCAAACACCTTCTGGCGTGATTACCGCAGGGGATAATATCTCATGGAGCACGAATACTCTGAATGTCACGGCACATACTACCGATACTAACACCACTAATTCAAATATTCCATTCTTTACTCTGGGCAATACGTCCTCCTTATCTTTTGAACGCTCACTGGTAGGCACAGCCAATGAGATAGTCTTGACCGACAATGGAGCTGATTCGACAGGGGTTCTATCATTGCACGCAGACATAGCAAGAGATACAGAACTGTCTTCAGTAGCTTCACGGAGCAACTGGGAATCGTTCTACCAAACACCTTCATCGGTTATATCAGCAGGGACTTCGCTTTCATGGAGTGGCAACACTTTAAATTATGACGGCAATCATCCTGCGGTAACGTTGGCTGGTACTCCTAATTATATAACAAGGGCTAACCAAGTGCTCACTCTCGCCAAGCTGGATATTTCGGATGATACTAACTTAACTACTGGAGCCACAGGATTGACTCTTACAGCCAATGATATTGACTGGTCTGATGGATATGGCCCAATTCTCACAGCTTCTATCTCGGCATATGAGGGATTCTACGATACGCCATCAGGTCGTATCACCGCAGGAACAAACTTATCTTGGTCTGGTAATACACTGAACTCTACTGGCGGAGGTGGTGGTGGTGCACTCGCTATGAGAGAGGGTTACTCTGCTGGATTCACGAATATCGGTTCTCTGTCGTTCAATGCTCCACATTTCAATCTTGCAATAAACGGTATACTTGCTTCACTTTCTTTGGACTGGGGGCTAGGTGGTCCAGCATCTTTGTCTCAAGATGAAACAGTAACAGGGCTGTGGACTTTCTCCGGCGGGGCAAGCGTCTCAACAAACTTTGAAGTATCAGGTACGGCTTCCATATCAAATATCATAGTACCAACAGGAACAGTGAGTATCGGGACAACAAGTACTATTAATCCGCTCAATGTTAGAGGGGCGATTGGCTATGGAGTAACAGGAAGTGCTGTTTACCCTGGAGTAAAACTTGAAACAAGCTCAGGTGATGCGTATTTCTCAAATTTGAGTGCTAGGGCCATTATTTTTAGAATCAACAGTACTAATGAAAGAATGAGAATAAGTTCTACGGGACTTGTTGGCATTGGAACATCCTCACCGAACCGAACCCTAACAGTAGCGGGTACCGCTTCTATATCAGGAGATGTATGGCTTGACAGTAACGCCTCTGTATCAGGAGGATTTGAGCTTACTGGTCTAGGTCAGTTCGGAGCTATTACTGCTGATGGAGTATTGAACTTTGGTGGGGCAACTTCATTAGAGATTCCTAATGGTGCGAATCCGACGGTTGATGCTGCAGGTGAAATCGCAATAGATGAGAGTGGGCCTGGTCAAATTGTTTATTATGCATCCAGTTCCGTAATCGTGCTTGGTCATGAGCTGAAGGTAGGTGGCTCTATAGGTTCGACCTCGTTCGCATTGTGGTCATCTAAGTCTCTTGGGTATCAATTCCGTGGTGGAACAGTTACTCAATGTACTTGTAAGGCAAAGACCGCGACATCCATTGTGCTTAATCTCTCACGCAATGGGACAACTGACATGGATTCATTGACCTGTGGCACGACCCGTGTATTTGATGATGGTTCTATTGCTAATGCGACATTCGTTAAGGGAGATACTCTTATTCTTGAGAAAGGAACTGTCACTGGTGAGGTAGACAATGTTGATTTTACATGTATTTATCAACCAACTAGAGAATAATGATTAAACGAGCATACAATTGGGTAAAGGATAAGACTAAAAGAGCTTGGAAATGGATTGTTGTTCTTGCTATTGGTGGGACTGTGCTCACCTTTGGTGCAGGGGGACCACCAGATATTTCTGCGACAGCAATTCAGGGAAAGTACGACCAAGCTACAGAGATTAACAGCAATTATCGCCTAGACAAAACTGCATTGATTAAGGATGCAAGGGACGAAAACTCCATCAAAATCAAGGTTGGAGATGAAAAAGCAGATAACTTTGTCCCAGAGTTTACAATCTCACGCTGGGATGATGAGGTCAGCTTTAAGATCAAGCCGAGGCTGGGATTGGTAGCCGAGAACGACAAGACCCTTAGCCTTGATGGGGACAAGATTAAGTTTGAAACTCCAAAGATTGATTACCATTTCTACGATCTAGGTGTTACAGCGAGCCATGCCGAAGGAGCGTATGAGTTTGAGGTTATCTTAAAAGAGAAACCCGATAGCAATGTCATTACTTTTGACATTGAGACGCAGGGGTTGGATTTCTTTTATCAGCCAGCACTAACGCAAAAAGAGGTAGATGATGGTGTTTTTCGTCCTGAAAATGTCATAGGAAGCTACGCGGTTTATCATTCAACAAAAGCAAATCATGCTATTGGACAAAAGAATTACAAAGCAGGCAAGGCATTTCACATCTACAGACCGCAACTAGAAGATGCTAACGGCTGGAAGGTTTGGGGAGAGTTAAATATAGATGTTCAAGCAGAAATACAGACCGTGAGAATGCCGGAGGATTTTTGGAATAATGCTGTTTATCCAATCAGACATGCTACGGGTGCGACCTTTGGGTATACTGAATTGGGTGGGTCTTTAATTGCCATTGGCGTAAATGGCAATAATGGTTCGGCAACAAATGGTTCAACTTCAAGTTTAACTGAAAGCGGGGCCTTGGACAGTATACACATTGGGTTAGTTGCCGAAGATGCCGCGGATAATGTAGATATTTTTGGTGGTGTTTACAGAGAGGATAGTGGTGGTTCAGGAACCCACGCCTTGGTTACTTCTGTAGAAAGTTTAGATAAATTAATTGGTGATACTCCAGTTTTTCATATAATTAATGCTGCGTCAGAAGAATTAGTAATAGATAGTTATATTCTTGCTGCAATTGCTAATGGAGAAGACCTCGTGAATGCTGATTTTATTTCTTTGCTGTTTGATACTGCGGTAGATACCGATAATGCATATAACGAATTTACTACTGGTGCGGGTAGTTATGCTACAAGAAAAGCAGAAGACCCTTGGACGGCAACTGCTTCTTTTGGGGATAAACGTTCTATCTACGCCACCTATACCCCAGGCGCTCC
>SDBT01021516.1_pt1 | contig 10081 bp, 1 predicted proteins | sample 2277101 | NCBI WGS metagenome assembly SDBT01 (sample SAMN10404973, study PRJNA504765) | marine sediment metagenome | isolation source: marine sediment core GS10_PC15, 103 cmbsf | place: Arctic Ocean: Southern Knipovich Ridge | collected 2010
CCTGACTTTAATCTCCTTGTCCACTGCACCATATCGTTTTACCAGCTCTGAAACCGAGCCGAGCTCCACAGGAATCCGTCCCCAGATGAGCTTAAGGGCCTCGAGATTCCTCCTCAGCAAGTCCACGAGCTCGCTGGGCTCCACAATGTCGTCACCCCGGATTCTTTGAAGTAATCCCACCGTCGGCTTAAGTTTGGTTTCAAGCTCATAGGTTAACGTAATCGCATGCGATTGGAGAAATTCCGCGAGACTAAGGTGCTGAATTTGCAGCGTTCCCAGGTACGCAACGACAGACCTGAGGTTCATTAGGACACTCTCACGCAACAGGGCTTCTTTAGTAGATTTAACCGCATCCGCCAGGTCCTTCACCCCGAGGCTGTAGAGATAGACTAAGCCGTTAGTTTGGAGCTCCATAAATCCTTCATCATCGAATTGTTCCTCAATAACTCTCAACGCCTCCTGCCGAATCGATTCGTCGATGCCCTCACCTGGGTCTTGACCACGCTCAGCAGCAGGCTGGACACTCGGCTCCCTTTGCTTCGCCGCCTTTTTAGCGGAAGGCCCTTGCGTCTCCGGACTGCGCTGCGGAAAAGACGCATCATGTTCCTTCAGAATTACCCATATCCTCTCCGGGGAACCTCCTGTCTCGCTTACGATCATCTGGAGCGTGCTATTTGGTCTCGCACGAACCTCGAAAACCCTCGCCCGGTCAATCCGAGAACGCACACGGCCATGACCCGTCGAATCGTCAATTGGGTGCTCATCCATCTTGGGTCGCTTCACACCGCTCGGCGGAGGCCGTCGCACTTTCCCCTCTATGTACGATATGACCTTATCAAATTTCACCCCATAGAACTCCTTGAGTGCCCTGAGCACTGTGTCATTCGGAGTTGTTCTCCCGGTCTCCATTTCGAGATACGACTTAGAATCGACACCCACCTCATGGAGAACCCCTTCAACCAGATATTCGGGAGTAAGGTCGAGGTCTGGTAATAACTCTTGGAAATGTTCACGCGTAATCCTCAGAAGCTCGTATTCTTCTGCTCTATAGAGTTTGGCGTATAACGCTGCAAGGCGCTCGGGCGAGATGCGTTTTGCCAACGCCTCCCCTGCAGCCAAATCTGAAAAAGTGTCTGACACTTTTTGAGAAGGTAGTGCTTCCTCGCCGGCACCTTCCCCTGGCTTGCTATACCACGCCGCCCCTTGCGGGCCGTTCCAGTCAATGCCATCACCAATCTTCGGGATTCTCTCTTCTTCCGGCACTATAAGATGTTTATATTCTGATAGTAATAAACCTAAGAAGGGAAACGCGTAAGCCATAAATTCGCCGTATCCGGCAAGGTGGGTTCGCTCGTGTAAAAGCACGAGTTTTTGTATAAATGTGGGTAAATTCGCGAATTCGGGAGCTGTCCATATATATTTTGTTCCGTCGGAAAGAGTTTTCGTATCGGCAATCGGGCCGGCTCTTGTTTCAATGCCTCTTTTTTTAAATTCTTTGTTTATAAAGTAAGCTGTGATGCCTTGCATCATTGTGTAAGCTGCGCTTAACCCACAAAGAATACCAAACACAACAGGGAGCGCTATGCCAGCTGTAAGAAATATACCTGTTCCGAATAAACCGATTAAACCCAAACCTACGCCAGAGGCAATTTTAAGCTTTTTTGTTTCAATAGGCTTTCTCTCTTCTGTTTTGCCGGATGAAATGCCTTGGCGTTCGGTTTCCAGTGGAGTTATCTCAAAAGCAGTAGAGTCTTTGGAGATTATCTTTATGAGCAAGCCTTTAGAGTGCTCATCCGGCTGTGTTTCTTCGAATTCAAGTTTTACTCTTAACTTGTCAGCAACATTAATGAATCTCTTGCGGAGTTCTTCTAACCTCATTGTTGCTTGAGTAATATGGATCAGGCCGCCCTCTTTTGTAACGCGTAACATTTCTCTAAGAGCGATATTTTGTTTTTCTTCGCTTCCCAACCATACTAAGAGATCGGTAACACTCACTTTGTCTATAGTATCTGATTCAAATGGTAACTCTCTGGCATCACCTTGGATTATATCTACATTCTCTGGGATTTTTCCTTCTTCGGTAGTCCTAGATCTAATGTCAGTTAGTAAAAACATAATATTAACAAGGGTACCTTGCAATATCCTTCTTTTCTCTTTGTCGGTAAGGTTATTAATATTTTTTAATAACCCTGTTACAAGAGGTAAATTTCTTTCTGATATATCTAGCCATATAACTTTTCTTATCCCTTTCACTACTGCCGCAGCAGTATAAGTTCCGGGACCACCAGCTAGATCCAAATATGTGTCCGTAGGTTTCAATTCTAAAGGATTTAAAATAGATTCTGCGGAATAAGTTCTTTGGAGACGGATTTGATGAGATATAATATCCTTAGGTTGTTTTTCACCTCTTGAGGCAGGTTCAACGGTGGCTTCTTTGTCATAGACCTTGTTAATCCTTTCAAATTCACTTATAACGTTTTTCTTTACAGCATTACGTCTTAAATCGAATTGAGGACCTTTTAAGGTGTCGCCCCAGTCTCTTGCGTAAGCCCTCTTGGCGAATTTTGCTACGAGTAATGCGACTCTTTCCGGGGATTTGTCTTCTAATCTCTCGTATTCTGAGGTCATGTGCTTGAACTGGGCGTTATTGATGGAAGGGGTATTTTCGAGGAATGCGAGATATTCTTGTCTTTCTTTTTCTGTTACCTTATCACTATAGAGATATTCAAGGACTTTACTGACTACGAATATCTCTTCGTAGTATTCTTCTTCTCTTGATGGTATGGTTTCGCGCCCTCTTTGGCCTCTTAGGATATCGTGTAGTCTCTCATGATATATTGAAAGGGTTGTAGCTAAGGGGTTTCCTAACGTAACTATATCAAGATCTATTCCGTCCATTCTGAAGGCGGCAAGTTCTCTCATATTTTGCCATAGGCTGATATCGCTTTCTTTCAAATCTCTACCAATATCCGGTAAATCTTCTTGTAGTCTTGTTAAAGCTTGCTGCAAGTTACTCCTTTGGATATCTGTCAATTCTTCGTATGTTACGGGTATTTGTTCTTTTTGAGTTCTCTTAAACTTGATAAACTCTTGCCATTTAGATGGTCTCCTGCGCGCCGCAGCGCGGTGTTTCTTGATCAAGCGCTCTATTATGAGTATTATGAGACCTATCGGGGTAAGTGTCATAAACCAAGTGGCAATGCTCGCGAAAACCCAAACCCAGCGTTGTTCAAGATAAGCAAATCTCAAATCTTCAAGATTTACGTCTATAAGTAAATTTTCCCTGATGAATTTTTTCTCCGTCTCAAACGGTTCTTTTTCGTACGAGGGTAACTCTTGGAAAAGTTCTTTTATACTTCCTAATGTTTTAAGGTAGAGCTGCCATAGATTTCCTGAAACGTCACCTCTTTCATGATGAACTTTTTCATGGACCAGCGTCCATACCTTTTTAAGAGTGTGATTTTGTTCTCTGATTTCTATAATTGCTCCACGCGGATCTTTTGAAACCAAGCCTAAGAATCTGTCACCTCTTGTTGCACCCGCAGACCAGTCTGTACGTACAAGAACTATACGGACTTTATTGCTTTCCAAATAGTCATATGTATCTGGATCGAGAGTCGCTAAAACAAAAAGTACTTTTTGTAATTCTTCTACTGGTTTTCCCTCATAAGTTTTACTTTTTATGTATTCGGGAAAGTTGTTTCTATCCACGCTTTCCCACACATCATCAATTATACTATTTAAGTGCTCTATGCGGCGTTGTGGCATATCTCTCATACCCCAATCTCCCTCGCGCAACCAGAACTGGAACTGGCGATTACGTACAACGTAAGCATCCAGCATTATCTCATCTTTTCCTGTTCCTTCTAACGTTTCTCTTTTCGACTCAAAATAACTGGTTTTTCTTAAATTTTCGAAATACTCATTTACGGCATTACGCAATTTTGCTTTCTCATTATTGAACTGAGCAATTCCTTTTTCTTCTGACACTTCTTGTGTTAATATCACCTTAGCCGTCGCAGGAGGCAACTCTTTTAGTTTAATCTCCTCCGGCGCAATGGTTCTTACTATGGGGGGGGGAGTATAAAAAAATCTTTGGGAAAGTTCTGCTGCCTTAGCGCTATTGGGTATTTCTAGTAAAAGCAACAAAAATATCATAATGCTGAGCAATAAAGGCTTGGTTTTTTCTACAATGGTATCGGCGGCTCCCTTGGTAGGTGTAACTCGTCTTTCACGTTCTCCTTCGACTGCTTTAGGTTCAGGTTCTACTTTTTCGGGGGGCTCTTCTCTTTTTGTTACTATATAAGCTCCAATATCTTTATAGGGGCTTGCATTTCTAACTGCATTTTTTCCGAATTTTTTTATGACTGCATTTTCAAAAGCCAAATTTCTTGTAACTCCCGCCATTACATAGAGACTCCCTCCTGGTTTAAGGAGTTTAAATATCTTGTCAGCCCACGCTTTATGGTATTCACTTATGCTCATCCTATCATCTGCCGGTCTTATAGCCTCATAAAGACCATAACATTCCGGATTAAAGAAATTTATTGCAAACATAGAACCAACAGTTCCATAAAATTGATCTAATTTTCGTTCGTGGTCTCTTATTATATCTACACTATATACACCTTCTGACTCGAGCCCCTTAGGATGTTGTATATCAACCCTTACAATCTCTGGTTTTCTTGTGCCCGCAAGTTCTCTAGCATAAGGAACGAAACCATCTTTATATACGCTATCATAATCGGCAATAAACATTACTGTTCCGTCCAAAAAGATTCTATCTAGAACTTCTTCTTTCACCTCTTCCAGGGTTTTACCTTCGATTTCAGCTATCATTAAATCTATAATCAAGTTAAAATTCTGCAAAGCGGTTGGACCCAACATACGCACAGGAAGCACGGGAGATTTCGCAGGTTCTGTACGTTTAATAAATTCTTGCCGTCCGACGGCTTCCTTCAATTCGCCTCGGATATCATTAGCAAGTGTTTCTATGCCTCCCTTAAAGACTTCATTGTTACGCCAATCTTTAGGTAATCTGTAGCCTTTAGACCTGATTGTGCGGGCAATAATACCTTCTATGTTAATATCTTCTATTTTGTATTTCTCATATCGAGTTCTAATTCTTTCTGTAACAAGTCTCTTGATTTCCTCTCTTTGAGCCTTTGCAGCAGCGTTTTCTTGATCCAGGAGTTCTGATATTCTCTCTTTTGAGATTTCTACGGCTATCTTCTTTCCTATTTCTTTTCTTACCTCTTTTGATCTTCTTCTTAAGACTCTCTTTGCCTGGGGCGGGACAAGGTCTATGGCGTATCTTCCATCTTCATCCTTCATGAGGGCAACTTCTATTTGGGTTCTGTCGTCCTGGACGTTTCTTACAACGATGATGTCATCGCCTCCTATCTGCACGCTTTCAGCGTAAAAGCCTGCTTCCTTTCCGGGTTCTTTAGTTATATTTAGGGATTTGACTTGTCCGTCTTCTGTAAGGGTTACGTTAAGTTCTAATCCGAAAAGTTTTGCCAGTTCATCTGGAGTTATGGGCCTTTTTCCTTCTCCGGTCCATGTTCTTACTACCTCTGAGAAGGCATAATAATCATAAGTAAAGAGCCTGAGCCATTTTTCCATAAGGGGCTCAAGGGACATGCCTTCATCATAGGCTCTTCCTAATGAGTAGAATATGGATTCTCTTAGTTCCTGTTCGTTACCTGTGTAAAAGTAAGCCCTTACGGCTAGTATATATTCACCTGCTTCAAGAAGTTCCTCGTAGGGCTGGCGTTTATTGGTGAGGACTGCAAGATAGGGGCGCTGGTCTCCTTCGTTGAACTTGGGCATTATTATAAGATAAGAGAGGCCTTTCTCTTTCATGAGGCTTGCTAAGCCTTTTGAGTGGAAACCGCCTGTTATAAGGGCTGCTACTTCTTCTCCGTTTTGTCTCATTACCTGGATGGTATTTGAGATCATGGCGTTATTTCTCTGTTGGGCTATATTGTAGAATTGTATGGCTTCTTCCATGTTGTCAAAGATTATGTCAAGGTCGTATTCATGCTCAAATGGGAGCTTGTACTTAAGGTAGTTCTTTTTAATGAATTCGCTTAAGAGGGCTCTATCGAAATATCTCTTTTTGCTGATTATGAAGTTGTAATCGTTGTTGCTTAGGGATATCCTAAAGAGCTTCTTTATTGTTCTTACAGCATTGGTAAGGTTATAAAGCTTTCTTTCTTCGTCATTGCGGAATATCTTCCCGCGTATGTAATCCTCGAATTCTTCAACTTCCCGGAAAAGGCCTACTAAACCAATGTCTTCATATACTGTGATATAACGTGTAAAGCCGATTAAGTTTGAATAGGGCTTTGGTGAGAGCTTTATATCCTCTCCCAATCTTACAAGGTACTGGTGGAAATCACCTTGAGATATCTTCCCCATCTTGAATGAGAGTGATTCAAGAACCAGTTTTTCGAGTTCTCTTTTGGGGAGGAGTTTAGAGAGCTCATCTATTAGAAGCTTTCTTTCTTTATTGGCTTTTTGGAAATCTATGTTTTTCTCAAGCTCTATTGACTTTAAGAGCTTAAGTAAGTTATCGAAGATAACAATTTCAATGTTGTTCCTTTTGGCCAGTTTTGATATGAAGTCCCAGTGCTCTGTAAATGCGAACTTTCCATCTTTATGAAGGACGGTGTTTCTATTAAGCCGCATTAAATCTTCGGAATAGACCTTTGGTTCAAGCGCTTGGAGAGTATTTAAGAGGCCTTCTATACTCTCTATGCACTCCATTTTGCCTCTCATCATCCTGTTAAGGGCTTCTATATTAGCTCTATAAAGAGCGTTATTCTCTACTCCATATAGCTTTATTGGTTTTTCAGAGACAATAGAGAAGAACTCGCCTGCTGACATCTTACCCTTCTGCATAAGATATTCGGCGGTCTCTTTACGGATTTCTGGGTCAGGGAAGGTCTTAAGAAGCGATATATCTACAGGGCCTTCTGCGCCTTCAAGCGCTATTAGATTAAGGTCATAGTTTGAGGCAAGGGTCTGGAGTATCTTTACTATTGACTTTTGGGCTGTTAAAGAAGCATGCGCATCTTGTATGTTAATAACTACTTCATCGCTGCCGTTTGAGAATACATCCTGGGCTGTACCTGCCTCGTAAGGTGTTTTAATACCGTTTAATCGTACTTTGCCGTTTAACCTAATATCAGGCCTTGCATACTGCCATATAGGGGTTCCGCCCTGTGCCCATGTTATATCATATAATATAAATGCAAATATTAGTATAAAAGCGAGTGTTTTAAATAAAAAGGCATGGCGCTTCCTCCAGTCTGCCATGCTAGATATGGATTCATCAAAATGGCTGTATTCTTTCTCAATATGTATATCTTCTTTGAATTTTCTCATTTTAAATCTTGCTATTTATTCTCTTATATATCTGTCTTAAGTATATCACTTATGGAAGCTTTTGTTGTCATGGAAAAGTTACAATCATGTAAAAGTTTTGTAATAGTGAGCAGAGGATTTTTCGGATATGTTCTCGTCGGGAAGTTTAGATAGGGGTACATTCCATAAAAATGGGATATGTCACTTGTCTGGTCTTCTAAACAAGTGATTTTATTCTATTCCAGCCTATGTCTGTAAATTGTATACCTATCCTACCCCTTAATCGATCCTGCCATATAAGGGTGCCTTTCGCCTTGATAGGTATTTTGCTAGACGGTTTGTATATCTGAAGATTTAAATTTCTGTTTCCTTTCACAAGTTTTTTTATTCTTAGTCCTATTCCGCCAAGTGAAATATCGGTGCTTGTCGTTTCTATTTGCTTTTGCGGATCTTCCGCATTTGAATATATCACTTTGCACATTAGGCTGTGTCGTCTATACCTTCTCTTTTCTGTCATCACAAAGCCTCCTTAATCTTTATACCGCCGGCATTTCTAATATGCATGGGTTCTCAATTTTATTACAGTGATATGCTTGTCTCTCTTACAGAATGTACAAACTCTCGTATACCTTTTGCGATATTAATTCTTATTATTCTTATAGTAGCTATTATACCCTGCAAGAGATCTCTTAACCTTGTCTCAGTTGGTTCACTTATTCCTATACCTAAAAATGCATTGCCTTCGCTGGCTAACCCCATCAAGATATTGAACACATTAATATCATTGCTTGACGGATCGCTTATTTCTGCTATGGCCTCATCTGATAGTACTACGTAATTAGCCACATATCTGTTATCTTCAATATCCGCGTCTCGATCGCCCCTTATTGCAGATATTGCTTTATTTTCGGGTAACGCAATTGATATTGACCTTGGAGTTATCTCTATATCTCTGTTATTGTATTCGTCTATAATAGCCCGAGTAATGCTTGTTCTTCCCTCTATATTAACTATTTTTACTTTAGTTTGTTTATCTCCCAACATTTCTATCAACTTGCCTCTTTGCTTTTCATCATGGACCAATACCACTGTCTCTATTTGCTCCGGTAATTTGCTGTAAAGTACCTTCTGTAGACCAGAACCTTGTATAAGCTCTCCGTTGGCATCCATCACTAATGATGCATCCATTACGCTCACTACATATTGAGGCATAGCTTCTATTTTCTTGAGTTTGTCTAAGACGGTTTTCATAATAGCTTCTGTGGCCCCGGTCGACGGAGCTGGTCGCTGAATTCCTAGTTTAGATGATTTTAATAGCATCGTTCCTATAATGCCTGCCATCGTCGGAACATGAGGTTTGATTAGAGGAGCTGACTTCCCAACCCTATCCATAACCTCTTGTAACATAGCTCTTCCTTTTTCCGTATCTTTTATTTTTGTCAGATTTGCAAAATCTATCACTACAGCTCTACCATCTACAATTGATATATACTTCAATATATTTCCTGTGGATATCTTTTCTTCTTTATCTCTAATGCTAGGATCAAAATATATACCTTTTTCTCCAAGAGCTCTCAGTAACGACGCAACTTTTTCTGCAGCATCTTTAATGTTGATTTCGTTCTTATTAAGCATTTCCATTACTGATGGGGCGTATGGCTGTTTTATAATAAGTCGTTTTTTACCATTAATTTCTCTATATATTAATTCAGATGTTATGACAAGGGGGTTTTCTGCTTCCATTAGTCCATCTTGTTCGACTATATCTCTAAACTTGTTCCATACAGTCTTCTCCATCCCTTCCTCAACGAGTTTCATTACTTCATTCGCTATTCTCACTGCCATTGCGTGAATTCCTATACCTACAATTTCTGCTTCCTCTTCCTCTGGAATCTCTGGTAAGTCAAATAGTTGTTTTGCCAATGCATTTATGCCCTCTTGTCTCTGTTGCAGTAATTCAGTTAAAGAGTCGATTTGAACTCGAAGATTATTCTGTTGCTCCATAAAGCTTTCGCTTTCAGCCAGGACTGGACTAAGTTCAAGTGCTTTTTTATGCCATTCTAGCGCCTCTTCAAACGCTAGCTTGGCTTGATAAAGCTTCTCTAAGTTGGTCGGATCAGAGGTATAATTACTTATATGTTCATTACCTCGTGCAATAGCAGCATCTATGCTAATTAAAGCTATGCGTTCCTTTAATCCTTCGTCTTCAGCCAGAGCCGTGTTAAGTTCGCGTGCCTCATTATATCCATCGAGAGCCTTTTGAAATGCTTCCTTAGCTTTGACTAAATTATCTTCTTCCATATGCTTATTGCCTTCTTCGATATTGGCGTTTATCTCTTGGAGTAAAGCTTCGAGTTTCGGTACAATTGGTTCGAATCTAAGCGCTTGATATACATCGTTTAATCCTTTGAATGCCTCTTCTTTCTGATTCTTATAATCTTTTGCTTTCAATTTTTTCAATTCCTTTTGTATCTTCTGTTCTGCTTTCTCATCTACGTCGGGTTTCTTCAAAGCTTTCTCATAACGCTCTATCAGCGCTAAGGCTTGTTCCGCTTGAGCAAGTTTTCGCAAGAAATCGTCTAATGTCATTGCTACCTGCACATTCTTTCTGGCATCTTTTGCCGTTATTTCTCGGGTTTGGAGCTTCTGTTTGGCGTATGCAAGGTCTGCCAAAGACAGATATATAGCCTTCTTTTGGTCAATATCCTTT
>SDBT01021517.1_pt1 | contig 10080 bp, 9 predicted proteins | sample 2277101 | NCBI WGS metagenome assembly SDBT01 (sample SAMN10404973, study PRJNA504765) | marine sediment metagenome | isolation source: marine sediment core GS10_PC15, 103 cmbsf | place: Arctic Ocean: Southern Knipovich Ridge | collected 2010
GAGTGCTCTTGATGATATACAACTCAACCTTGGCAGTAGCGATGATAGCCATGTCTGACACACGTGAGCATAGGGGGCTTGTATGAACGCAACACATTGTATTCGGCTTCCCGGTCTTGAAGTCCATCGGGCGAGAATCGGCAGGAACTATGTCGTGCAGACCGCTGAGACTGAGCGAGAGTGGCCACTGGAGTATAGGAGATCTGAGGGAACGGCACATGTGTTCCTTGATCCGCTCGGACGACACCTGCTGCTTTACCCGCCCCGTGTCAAGGCAGATGAGCCTGACTCCGGCTTCAAGCTGAGGATCAAGGGCGCCTGGGACGGGCCGGATGGTCTGGATCATAGCACGCCGATGCGCTGGCTGAAGCATCCCAGTGGCGCTTGGCCAGCGAAGCCGGCCGAGATTGTATCTTCTTGGCTCGACGCCTTTCGTTTTGTCAGCGAGGAAGCAGAACTCGGTGTGCCAGGACTGCGTGAGCCCCAGGTCGGCGCAATCCATTCCGTGGTTGCCCATTGGACACTCAAGCAAACACCAGCGACTGTGGTCATGCCAACGGGTACAGGCAAGACGGAGACAATGCTGTCTGTGATGGTCCATTGTCAGTGCCCAGCAGTCCTTGTTGTGGTGCCTTCAGATGTTCTTCGGTCACAACTTTTCAAGAACTTCTCAACTCTGGGATGCCTCCGAGCCATTGGTGCCGTGCCGCCAGATATCGTGCTTCCTCGCGTAGGCATGATGAAGTCGAGCATCAATGATGTAGGAGAAGCGGATAGCTTTGCCAGAGCATCGAATGTTATTGTGGCAACGGCCTCCACTCTTGCCCTCAGCAGTCCCGCCGCAAAGCAGCGGCTGGCCACAATCTGCTCCCATCTCTTCGTCGATGAAGCTCATCACCTTGCAGCGCGAACATGGACCCAGATCAGAGAGGCATTCGCCGATAAGCCCATCGTGCAGTTCACGGCCACACCATTCCGGCGGTACGGGAAACACGTCGGATGCACAAAAGCCTACAACTACCCCTTGGGACGTGCCCAGCAGAATGGCTACTTCAAGCCGGTAGACCTGCATCAGGTCGACGAACTGGACGATGACCAAGCAGATAAAGCGATTGCCGAAGAGGCAATCTCCTGTTTGCGGTCAGATCTTCAAGCCGGGAATGATCACCTGGTCTTGGCGCGCGCAGGGGCAATAGATGATACAGAGCGCATCGTTCAGATTTACGCTGAGCTTGGGCCTGAGTTCGCTCCGGTCGCGATTCATTCGAGGCTTTCGCGTACAGAACGGTCGCACCGTCTGAGTAAGTTGGCCAAGCGAGAGTCTCGAGTGCTGGTGTGTGTCAACATGTTCGGGGAGGGGTTTGATCTGCCACAGCTCAAGATCGCTGCTATGCATAGTATACATAAGAGCCTGCCGATCACGCTGCAGTTCGTCGGTCGCTTTACGCGGTCCGCCGAGAAGGTTGGAGACGCATCCGTTGTCGTTAACATAGCAGACCCCAGAGTCGACACGGAGCTCCAGTCGCTTTACGCGGAGAACGCAGACTGGAACAGCCTTCTGCGGCGTCGTAGCGAGAAGAAGATCGAGGAGGTCGTCTCGCTCCAGGAGTTGATCGAGAGCTTTGAGGGTTCCCTGCCGGGCGAGGTGCCGTTGTGGAACCTCCGTCCAGCAATGTCAACTTTGGTTTATCATGCAGAGGATCCCGTATGGACTCCGGCTAATCTTAATGATGTTCTGCCGAAGAACGAAGTTTGCTGGCACGCTCACAGTGCGGAGAAGCGAACTGCTATAGCGGTGTTTGCCAAGCAGGAAGATGTTCGCTGGGGACGATACCGAGAAATCCGGGACTGGAAGTGGCATCTTGTCTTGGCATACTGGCATGATGACCTTCGGCTGCTATTCCTCCACGCCAGCGACTTCAATGCTCTGAGTTGTCCCAACATTGCGAGATCGCTTGTCGGCCAGTCGGCCGAGCTGATCAGCGGCCCTCGGGTATTCCGTGTCTTCCGGGACATTGAGCGACCGATGGTGCGAAACTTGGGCACATCGAAGGCCGGCACAGTCCGATACACCATGTACTTCGGATCTGACGTATCTTCGGGGCTGTCGCAAGTCGAAAAGGCAGAGGCAACGTTGAGCAACGTTTTCGGCTGGGGATATGAAGACGGAGACAAGGTGACTCGTGGATGCTCTGTTCGGAAGGGGAAGATATGGGCGGCCATGGGTGGTCCGATTACCGAGTGGCAGGAGTGGTGCGAGGCGATCGGTTCCAAGCTTAACGATGACACGATCGATGAAGATGAGATCACTGCCGGATTCTTGAAACCGCAGGAACTTGAGATACGCCCTCCCCTCGTCCCAGTAGCGATCGAATGGGGGGAGAGTCTGACTCGTGAGCAGGAGGCGCGAGTGACCATTCGCCTAGGCCAGGCTGAGTATCGGCTTAGTCAGGTAAGCCTTGAACTGGCCGAGCATTCAGACAATGGTCCGATTCCCTTCACTATCTCGGCTGACGACCAGACTAGCAGGTATAGCGTTACGATTGGCAGACAGAGCAGTGACTCGCCCCTGTTCCTCTACGAGCACATGGGCGGTCCAGAGGCATTCGTAAGGCGGGGTAGCGGGGAGTTCCTGCCGCTGATAGAACGGGCGGAGTGGGATCCGCTTGTCGTCATGTATGCCGATGGGTCTTTTTCCTACAACCAGTTCTTTGTCCCCGCTGCATGTCCGGGGATGTTCCCGGTTGAGCACCTTGAAGTCATCGATTGGGATGGGGTGAATATGCGAAAGGAATCGCAAGGAAAGAGCCGTGAAGCAGACTCTGTGCAATACAGGGCGATCGCGCAGATCATCGATGATTTCGAGGTCATCTTCGATGATGATGGCTCCGGCGAAGCTGCAGACATAGTTGCCTTGCGCTATGCCGCTGACGACCGAGTCGTTCTCCGGCTAGTCCACTGTAAATTCTCCTCCGAGGACCACGCCGGTGCTCGCGTAGACGACATGTATCAACTGTGCGGACAGGCGCAGAAGTCAATACGATGGAAGCACGACGGATTGCGTTCTCTGGCCCTGCACATGCGAAATCGACAGCATCGGTGGACCGACACTGGGGCCACTCGCTTCGTGAAAGGGACCTCGGCGGACGTCAAAGCCATGGAGAAACTAACTCGTCGGACTCAGTTGCTCTTCGAAGTGGCCGTTGTGCAACCGGGTCTATCCAAGTCACAGGTGTCTGATCCCATTCTTCGCCTTCTTGGCAGTACCGACCTCTTCCTCAAGCGAACTGCGGATGCAAGCCTGATGGTTCAGTGCAGTGAGTAGAGTGCGGGCCCATTTGAGGAATCCGAGAGGCGAGCAAGGTGCAAAGAGAATCGCAGCGATAAGACTACCTCCGGGCGGTGCACCCAATGGCCCTAAGATAAGCGTTGGGGGCACGCATATATGGGAATAAGAGAAGGCCTCTCTTGTCGATGTCAGGAGTGGTTGGCGCATTCCGTCGGGGAGATCCGCAGCATCATTATCAAGGTCCAGCACAACTGCGTCCGCGACCGCAGGAGCTACGGCAAACTGGAGGACCCGCCCATCGCACGAATATTGCATCGTGTTCAAGAAGCCTCTGCAGGAGGCTCAGGCACTGCCAGACCATGAGCAGTGCCTGAGGGCATGGAGGTGAAGCATGATGGGAATCCAAGAAGAGCTTGAAAAGCAAGGCTACGTGTTCGAGTACGAACGTACCAGAGGCGAGGACCGAATAGAGGTGTGGACCAACAAGGATGCAAGGATGGCGGTCCGGATCGAGTGGATGAAGATTGACGAGGAGGGTTGGAGGAGATGAACAGGCTCAGGGGCCATCTTAGACGAGGGCGTGGGATGGAGGAAGAACCCGGGGTAATGGAAACCCGATGAGGCGAAGATTCTTTTCTGCGCTATCTGCGCTGCTGCGCGCCACTTGCAGCGACCGGCCAGAAATCCGTCGTTTTTCCACTTGCGCGCTCCTTGATCTCGCGCTATCTTCGATGAGAAACGCACGAACAGAAAGGATGGTGTGAGATGTTGTCTCTTGGAATTCGAAAGATCCTGGTGCTGAGCTTGGTGGGAGGCGTGTTCCTGCTCGGCAATATCTGGCTGGTCGTGAACTGGCTTGATGAGAGGGGAGTGATCGATGGGGCCAGGTACGTCCGCAAGGAGTACATGACCGGCACAGCGATCACGATCATCATCGTGCTGCTAATCTTGCTGGTGAAGCCGAGACGGGAAGCAGCAGGCCGATTTGGCCTGATGAGGCGGTGTCCAGTGTGCGATCACAGGCTGCTTGGGAGGGGGGAGTATTGCGGAGAGTGCGGGAGTAGAGTGACGGTTTCTTGAACCTTTACCCGGCGTTGAGCCGGTTGTCGCGACAACCGGACCGCCGCTTTGGAGCGGAATCAGCGGCGTCGAGCGGCATGCCGGCGAGGGAGATAACCGATTGCGGCATAGATAAGTACATGAATCGACAGGATTTGTCCAGATGGCCTTGTGAGAATTAGCAAACCGTCGCTTTCAGCCACTCAGCCACCTCTCCGCAAAAGCATCGCAGCCTACGACAGGAGTCTATCTGCTGACGATCCCGCGGTCAAGGCGCAAACGCAACTGGTTTCCGATCAGTCGCTGAGGGGGGCGGTAGATTCTATTGCTGCAACACAGCTATGTAGCTACGATGACAGTCTGACGCACCAGTACCTATGCTGGCTGGGACACGCCCCCCCTGAACCTGACGGACGGAGGGCGACCGCGAACGGCATCTCAAAGATGAGCAGTTGGTTGAACTGCTGAAGTAGCTTTGGCCTGGGAATTCCAACACATGACGGTGGCTGGACAAGGTCTCTACGTTGCAGGATGCTCTGCCTTGCCTGGATCATAGGCACAAGGAAGGTTTTCAAATGGGAGAGGATACGAACATTCTGCCTGCGCCGAATGATTTGGCTGGCTGGAAGGCTGTGGAGAACGTTTTGTCGAGACGCATCAGCGACCGCATCCGAGCTTCAAGGCTTGTGACTCCCGGCCTGTTCAGACAGTATTTCGGCTGCAAGGACGAAGAGCACCTCCTGGAGGAATATGCCGACTTGTCGGTAATGCACGCCTTTATTGAGTGGCTTGCGAACGATTACCGCCCGATCCTCAGAGGCAACAGGAAGGATAAGAAGGACAAGATCAGGCAGCGGCGCAAGGCCACACGGCGGGGAAAGACGTTGGCCGAGAAACTGCTGGCTGCGGGGCTGCCGGCTGCAGAGGCTAAGCTCTTAGAGGCATGCTCAAAGGCTCATCCAAGTCTTCTCAGAATCATCAGCGTGGAGTCTGGTACCTCCCTGACTGTGGAAGACATTCTGCTGGGCGGCAAGCTGGTGATACACGACAAACTGCTGTCCGGTTGCGTAGAGGCCGGGCAGTGCCTCACCGGCCGGGTGTTTCCCGCAGGTCAGTTCTACTTCTTCTCTCCGATGGGGCCTCCTCTGCCGAATCTCCTGGCCATGGAAGCCACGGAATACCTGGAATCGCTTGGCGTGAAGTTTACCCGTGAGGGATTACTTCGCGAGGCCGACAAGTTCGGCTGGCTGTGGGATTGGTATGACGAACGGGCGGTCGAAGGTTACATGCCTCAGCTTCGCAATACGGACGGGGAGGAGCTCATCTGGCAAACCGCAGCGTTTTCCGTTGCGGATGAACATGAACAGGCCGTCCGGAGAGCCCTCGCCACCCGGGAAGACATCGACTACGACGACGAGAATGACGAATACCTTTGGTTCAGGCACCAGGACAAGGACGCCATGATCCCGGGAGACACGCTTCATCTGGGACGCATGCGTTTTCTCCTGTGCGAGCTGATCCTGGATGTGAACTCGGCCGAGAGGTTAAAGGCCGCGAGGCAATGGCTGGAAGGTATCCCCGGTGTGAAATACCTGGGTGTCAAGACGCAAGACCTCAATGAGCAGCCCCGGGACGCTCCTATGGATGACAGGATGGGCCCCAAGGAAAGCGTCGAGATGACACCCGAGCTGGCCTCCTATCTACAGGATTCTTTTCGTCAGCATTACATGAAGTGGTTGGACACACCCTTGCCGATGCTGAATGGCAAGACCCCTCGTCAGACATGCAAGACCAAGACCGGGCGGCAGAAGGTGGCCATGTTGATCCGAACGATTCCCACCCCCGTCGGAAATGCGGGGGCCGAAATCGATATCCCTCGCCAGGAGATGCTTCAATCACTTGGCTTGGAATCGGAGTAGACTCCCCAAAGAGCCGCCGCCGCAGAACCCCACAGAAGTGGCCCGAAACCTGCTTGTTCAAGGCTCTCTCGTCTGTAAACAGCGAGGCGACGGCCATCTCGAAGCGTGCCTCAATTGTAAAGGTATTTGCCCTCCGGATTGCTTCCGTCGGTGAGCTATTGGCGAGTAGTGTTGGCGGAGCGATTTGGCAATGAATCTGCCCTCTTGGATGCATCCCGGCCAGGATGACCGGCTTTTCGGTGCAGAGCGATTTGACGGCTTTGACCGACGCGGCGTTTTAACAGAGCCTCGTTATCAATGTCCCGTGGCGAAGGTATGATTCTGACCGTTCAGTCTGCCTTCCTGCGGCACTGCCAAACGGGCTGCCAACATGGTGGAGACGGAAGTGCGCTTCGTCAGTTCCTTCTATTCATGACAACCCGCTCCACAGTCTCCTCTGAGAGGCTCCGTGGCGCGATTAGGAATTGTGCTCGCTATCCTCTACCCTCAGAGGAATGGTCATGTGCAAGAAGTCGCGCTTCTGTCCGCAGGCGTTGCAGAACACCCAGTAGCAGTCTGCTTCTTGGACCGTGATGGCCCCACCGTCAAGGACTTCACGATGGACGTTAACCGACCACATGGACTCCCCCTCTCCTATGGACATGCCGCAAATCCTACACTTGAATCCCATATCTTCTTCACAAGTCATCTGCCTTCTCCTCTAACTCGTTCTGCGCCTCCATCCGGTTAGCCATTGAGACGCCCTTGCCGAGAATGAGTCGAAGGATAGGACTGGGAGACCTAGCATTCAAGACCTCCGTATGCCACACCGCGAACACAAGTCGGGCGGCTCGACCAACTGCGGCACAGCGGAGACGAGTCACGAGATACACGACCCGAGGGTTCGCCCAGGGATTCTTGCGGACCTCCAAGGCCGGCCGAGACACGGGCGGCATCGGTGCACGTGAGCCAAGACGCTCTCGACGACCTCCGGGTGCACCGCCCGAAGGTCGCTCGGGCCATCTGCCGAACATTTGGGCAGGCAGGCCGCCTGGGAATCGGGGATCGCGCTGGATGGTTTGCATGACTGCCCCGCTCAGTGACGTGGGCGCCGACCACTCCGCCTCGACGCCTTCCTGTGCCGTTTCTGCCGGTTCTTCCACATGCGCTTGGGCATGACGTCCCGCTCCGGTAGCTGAAGGCCTGCTGCTTGGGCGATGGCGATCATCTCGCGGAGGTCCGTCTCGAAGTGCCCCGGTGGCAGGAGCGGCTGGAGTTCGAGCAGCTTGGGGGCGTGGCAGTCCTGGAGCTTGCGGCCGTTACCACAAGGACAGGGCATCAGAGGCGGGGCAGAGGCATCGGCCAGCAGCTTAAGGAGCTTCATGGTCGTGATCGGCCCGACGCCGAAGAACTCTTGGTAGTACTCAAGCAACCCAAGCAGCCCATGCGAAAGCTCGCCATGCGGCAAATCCCCGTGGTCGCGGTAGTACATGTAAGAGAACAGGTACGGGATCAGCAATCGGTTGATGAAGCAGGACAGAGTTCGATCCTGGGCGAACACACGCATGAGTTCGACAGGCGCGGCCAGGCAAAGATTGCCGGACTTGGCGAAATGATGGAAATCCACAGGGATTGCGCCAGCGGTCTCTTTGGCTGTGGGCATGGAATCCGGGTAGTCGCGTGGGATGGCGATTTCGACCTCGTAGCCATCCCTGTACGTACGGCCACCGTGGTCGATGCAGAACCGGACCATTCCGCGCACAACCATGTCATCAGCCCCCCCCAGGGCAAGCTCAAGATCTGGCTGTTCGTCCTGGACCTCGGCTATCTGGTCAATCACGAGTTGGGCTGTGTCCTCTCGCAGGGCTACTCCCCCCAAGGCTTGCTGGTCTCGGACACATTGACGTTGGGGTACGAGGAGCCAGCCCCATGTTGTTCACGTCTTGGGACAAGGATGACCGGGGCCACGAGCGCGGCCCCACCTTGCTCCATCTGGCGGCTGGCGTATTTGGCCATTGCAGCTTGGCCGTCACGCCGGCCGTATGCTTCAGCGAGATAGGAACCGATCTTGTTGAAGCCATCATCGGTGAGGAGGTGCTGATACTCCGCCTCGACAGCATCGATCCACTCGAAGAACAACTGGGCCTTACGCGGACATTCTTGCCACTTGTCAGCGAAGTTCTCGAGAGGATTCACCGGATTCTCGACCCACCAGACACCGCCACGGTCCTCAATGTGCTGACGCATTCCGGGCACGATGTTGAGTATGGCCTCGTGAACGCCCGCTTCGTTGTCGTAGACCTTCGCCGCGAGAGTCGTGATGATGATCGAGATGGGCTTGTCGTCGTCGCCGTTGTAGCGAACGTCCCGGTGGCGTTTGAGGACCTGGATCGCCAGCTGCAGCGGGGTCCGGACTTGGTAGTCCTCGATCTCCTCAACGGAGGCCCGCTTCTCCATCGCCAGCGCGGCCTTCGCCTCGTTGAGACGCACGCGCATGCGGTTCTTGAACCACATAGCGTAGCCCTTCGGGTTGCTCCGTGTAGGATCATTGCCGTTCTCGGGCCACCCGGTCGCGTACTCAGGTGTCGTCTTGTCCGTAATTCGGATGGCGTGTTCCGCGACCTCTGGGGCGACCGTCAACCCGATCAGCCAACCATGCTCGTCCAACAGGCAGGGCAGCACATCCAGGTGGAACTGAGAGTCATCGGCGTACTGGATCGTCCAGCACCGACGCCCTCCCTCTTCGGGGTCGATCTTCTTCCTGTAGCGACTGTTCGGGTGCTTGAGCCGACGGCCGACCAATTCCTTCAGCAGCGCCTGTGTTACCTGCTTGGTCGTCAGGGCCAGAAGGCAGACGGCGTCCACGTCGTATTCATCCTCGCCGAGGGGCCGCACCGCAGTCCCGAGCGCGAAGGAGCCCTGCGGGTATATTTCAGGACTGAAGGGGGCAAGTTCCGAATCCTCCGCCCCCAGCCAGTCCCCAACGGCCGTGTAGTGCTGCTTGGCCTCCTCGTACTTCGAGGGGGGCACGTCGAGAGTCTCTGCCAGGTCGCGCAGGATCTGGCCCAAGTGCTTCCGTTTCCGGGCATCGATCATGATGCACCTCCTTGTGCGAAGTTGATGTCGAGGGCGTGAACGAACCCGCCCAGATCCTTGTTTTCGTCCCACAGGCGAAGCGGCATGTGAGCCTTGGGCTGAACGGCACGGCCCAGTTCCACGCACACCGAGACCGGCGCCGCGGGGAATACATTCAGCGGCGTGCCGGGCGGGTAGCGGTCTTTGATCTCGTCCAAGAGAGGCCGGATCAAGTTCCGGAACCGCTGAAGCTGCTCGGCCGATTTCAGGTAGTCGTTGTTGGGCTCCGGCACGGTGATCCGCCAAATCGCGGCGTCGTCCCCACCCCGAGCAAAGACGCGGCTGTCGTCAATGGCTGCGCTCAGGGCCAGAACGAGGGCTGGTTCGCCGGTGATCCGGTCCGGTCGCTCAACAACGTAGTCGAATCCATCCGGATGGTCCTGCCAAGCCCACCCGGGCGGCTCGCGATGAAGCTGGTAGACTCGTGCGGCGTAGTTGATGTCACAGAGCAGATGCCCCAGCAGCACCAGCAGCGGCTGCGGTGCAACGGCGAAGATCGATAGGTGCTCCACATCGCCGGGACGCAGACGCGGCTTGATTTGCTGGGCGACCATCGTCCGAAGCTGTTGGGCCTCGATCTGCCAGAACTCCTCCGTGCGATCCCGGAAAACGCTATTCAGCATGCTCAGGGCGATTGGCGTCCTGGACGCGGGATATCGCCCGTCAGAGGCCAGCGCTGGGGCCGCCACCTGATAGGAC
>SDBT01021518.1_pt1 | contig 10080 bp, 7 predicted proteins | sample 2277101 | NCBI WGS metagenome assembly SDBT01 (sample SAMN10404973, study PRJNA504765) | marine sediment metagenome | isolation source: marine sediment core GS10_PC15, 103 cmbsf | place: Arctic Ocean: Southern Knipovich Ridge | collected 2010
CCGCAAGGGGCAAGGCGAGGCGAGCCGGTCGAGATCCGGATTGCCGTTACGGCCCCGACCGACGACATGGGCCCGCACGCGGTGCGGGTCCAGGTTAGTCTGCCCGACGGCCGGAAGCCGGAGTACCTGGCCAGAACGCTCTACTTGCCGGAGGGGCAAGGCGTTTTCTCGTTCGTACCGGCCTTGAACAGCCCGACGGGTCGCTGGCTCGTGAGCGCCGTTGAGGCCGTCTCCGGAAAGCAAGCATCCGCCCATTTCGACGTCCACGCGGGACGGTGACAACCCCCTGCTCCGCGATCGTATTCTGGAAGGAGAGCCGATGGAAAACAGGATAAGTCTTGTTCGACATTAAGTGGATGGTGCAAGTTCGATTCAGAAGCCCTCTGAAGAAGTTAATCCTTGGACATGGGCTGGACGAAGCACGCTGGCAGAACCTGGCCTCATGCAAGATTATGTGGGGCGCAGCCGAGCTTTACCGCCTCACTGGCGAGGAGCCTACGAATGAATGATTGCAGCAATGAAATTCTCAGTGCCCTAAGGAATAACAAATTCATCGAAGGCTGCTATGACGGTCTGGTCGTGGCGGGGGAAAACCCTTGGGAGCTGGCGATAGATCTGGTTTGGCAAGACGTCGGAAAACTAAGAATATCTCCTCTGACCTTGTCCGATTTTTGGGCTCTTCGGGAGTGCTGGGACAGTTCTCTCACGCATCACAGCAAGTATTTGTTCTTTCTTTTTCCCGATAACGAAAAGAAGGATAGATATATTGCAAATCATAAGAAAGTGCACATAACTGAAGCATAAATGGAAAGGTAGGAAAAAATGTTAGTGAATCATCAATTCGGCACGTGCTTATCGACGTTTGGGAATTGCCCTGATAGGTTTTGCCCAACTGGTTATGGCGATGGAGCGAACACGCTGGAAGAAATGCTTGACCTAGCTCTCAAGATTGAAGGCTGTGATGGCTTGGAGCTGCTGGCAGGCCGACATGTGAACGACCAGAATATTAGCGATGTGGCCAAGATGTTCCGTGTCCGAGGCCTAAAGATATGTATGGTAATTCCCAATTTGTGGGGCCACGCCAAGTGGGGCAAAGGCAGTCTAGCTGCTCCGGAAGCCGACGTTAGAAACTCTGCAATCGATGAAATCAAAAAGGCTATGGATTTGGCCGCTGCATTAGACTGTCCATACGTGGATGTTTGGCCCGGGCAGGACGGGTTCGATTATTGCTTCCAGGCGGACTACACCGAAACCTGGAAGTGGCTTCGCGACGGCTTAGCCCAGTGTTCGCAACATAATAACAAGGTTCGAATTCTGGTTGAATACAAGCCAAATGAACCTCGGAAACATTGTTTTGTTGCCAGGGCAGCTCAGGTTCTGCTGCTTTTGCAAGACTTGGACGATGTTGGCGTTCTTATGGATGTGGGACATGCTTTGCAAGCGGGCGAAAACATGGCCGAAGCTGCCGCGCTGCTGCATAGTTATGGCAAACTCAATTACATTCATCTTAATGATAACTATCGGAATTGGGACGACGATATGATGGTCGGATCCGTGCACTTGGTGGAGTATCTCGAGCTTTTTTACTGGCTTGAACGACTGGCGTACAGAGGGTGGTTGACATTGGATATCTTTCCATGCCGTGAAGATGGTCTCCAGGCAGCAAATCAGTCCAGCCGCTGGATCGAAGCGCTGTTCCGGGCGGTGTCTCGGGTTGGATTGGATGCTTTTGGTAAGGTGATTAAGTCTGGCGATGCCTGTAAGGCTTCTGAGTTGGTACGGAAAGCTCTACTTACTTAAACTGACCGATTCCGGAATTCATGATTACCGAAAACATCGAATAAAAACGGCCTACTCTGGCGATAACTCATGTGGACACAATACGTTATCGCGGGAGAGGCTACATGATTACTATCGACAGAATACCCAAGAAAGCAAGAGTTTTTTTTCGCCCACTTCAAAAGTACTTTACCGAGCCGGCCTGCTGGCATTTGTGGCGCGACCACCGCCTCTTCGTCCCTTTCGCCACCATCCTAACCCCACCCCTTGGCAGCCCGCTCCGCTCGGCGTTGACTCACGGCGGACATGGGGCAGAAGCATCGTAATCTGAACTCGACCAACGGTTTTGCGAGCTAATGGCTCTCCTTGTGACTACAAGCCAACGGCGCGGCGAATACGGGCAGCGGTCGTATCGAATGGATGACCTTCGCGATCCTGGATTACTTTGTACTTCCCACACAGCTTTAGAAAGCGTCTCACCAGTGGACGCATGCGCTTGGCTAGGGCCGGATCGACTTTGCTCGGGTCTTCGATGTACCATATCGGTTCGATCGCCGCACGGTAGGCGCAGATAGAAGCTTTTTCCACGCGGCGGCGGATCGCATCGCTTTCGGCCAGCTTCAGGGCCTCGTCGAAGGCGTCCAGACCGGCCTGGGCGATCGATTCGTCGATGGCGTAGTCTTTAGCCCGGCCGAAGCAGTTCGGATGCACGCCGCTAGCCTCGGCATGGTCGTGTTCCAGTTCAATGAATCGTTGAATGGGTGCTGCGGCTCGGCCGTAATGCAGATCGAGAAACTCGTCCATCAGCTTTTGCCCGCTGCGATTCGGATCCCACAGAAGATTTGCGATCACGTAGTTCCGCAAATCCGACAGCTCGCCCGCCGGCGAGGTGTATACCGCCTGCATGAAAATGCCCTTGGCATGGTTAGCCACGAAGTAGCGGATATTCGGCTCGATCACCCGCAGGTTTGGACACGGCAGCAGGTAGTTGGAGAAGTTGGTGTTGTAGTTCCAGATGTAGATGTTGTCGCAGATCTTGCCCCAATCACTCATGTCGCGGAAGAAGGCCACGTTCTTTGGGCAGTCGGGATCGTTGATTGGATGAATCATGCATGATTCGATACTGCAGAGCTGAATCTGCACGTTCGGGCGGGGCCTGATCGTCTTTGGTGGCTTACGGGTGTACCAATAGGCCAGCGTGCCCACCATTACGTCGGGATGTTTTTTGGCGACCTCATCGGCCACCGCATTGACGAAGGGCAGCAGCGAGCCCATGGGAGTGCCTTGGCGCTTGTCGATCGCAGCACAGTTGGCGCACTGGCAGTACTTGTCATTATCATTCTGACTGACCGAGATGTTCTTGACAGCCGGATTGCGATCCAGGTCGCTGAGCACTGATGCAGTAACGATCTTCAAGACATCAGGATTGGTCAGGCAAAGCTCAGGCCCACCGCCCCCCACGTCCAGCTTGCGCTGCCCGTCCACGAGGGCAAAGTACTCCGGATGCTCTTGGCCATACTTGCCCACTGGGCAGTGGCGATCAAAGGAATGATTGATCAGCGAGGTGCCGGTCTTGCCACCGAGCTCGGGCGAATCCGGCACAGTGTTGACGCGGAGTCGGGCAGCAAAGGCCGCGTTTGTGTTCGTCTCGTAGTAGAAGCTCCAGCGAAACTCCAACGGCGGATGATAGAAATGATCGACTGGCCCAACTACGCGCCAGTCGCCGACCTCTGGGACATACGTGTGATCAGATGTTAGGAAACGCACGTCCAGATAATCTTCCAGGAACATATAAACGCCATACAGCGTGCCGCGAGGCCGACCACCAGCTATGGCTATGTTGCCGTCGCGGATAACAATCCGCAAATCTTCGTCACCGAAATCATCTACATCGAAGCCCACGCTGCTGGCCTGCAACATTTCGCTGGGACCGATGAAAACATGTCTGTCCGGTCGGTCGATTTTATGGACGATCGGCAGCCTCACGCCGCTGGCCTGACCAAAAAATTTCCGGAATTCCTCAGCCGCGTATTTCTCACTGGGGATGGCGTCTTTGCCAACAACTATATCCCAGTCCTGCAGCACGGCGAGGTCCACCCCCTTTGGCGGACGAGCGTCAAGCGATGAAACAAAAATGAGTACCGACATAACAAGCGCTAAGATTTTGAACTTCAACATCTTCGTTGCTCCTAATCAGAACTTCCATCTGGCCTCTCGCCCATGGCCGCCATGGGCTGTGCCCCTCCCATTAGTAGAGTCGATATCTGGCGCGGTGCGTTAGGATCGGCCTATCCGTTTCCGGCCCTTTCCTTTGCCGGTGCGTCGGCTGCCAAGGCAGGCGTGCTCAGTAAGACGACGGCTAGGCTGGCTATCAGGGCGACTGTCGATCGGCTAGTCATTCACCGCTCCAGCAGTCCGCGTCGGGGACCCTATCAAAAACAGTTAAAAAGTTAACCTCATCGCGCTTTACTTCGCTGCCCAAATGACAGCGCAGACAGCTAATTTGTGACCCGTGCGTGCGTTTCGGCCCTTCCACAGGACCCGGATGTCAGCGAACCCCACAGCTCGCAGACGAGAAAGAAATTCCCCTTCCGGTAAAGCCCCACCTATGCAGCGAAACCAGTCGTCAATGTTCTTGCGGATTTCCTGGGGCAGGGGCGATTTGAGGACGATTTCGGCGAAGATGGTTCGGCCGCCATGCTTGAGCACCCGATAGACCTCGCCCATCACCGCGTCCTTGTCGGGCGAGAGATTGTAAATGCCGTTTGCCGTTACGAGATCCACTGAAGCGTCGGGCAGGGGGATGGTATCGGCTGGGGCATTGAGGAATTCAACATTCTTGACGGCGACAGCCTGGAGGTTCTCCCTGGCCTTATCGATCATGGCCTGCGAGATATCCAGACCGTAGAGCTTTCCTGCGTTACCAACGGCCTGGGCATAAAAATAAAGGTCCAGGCCACTGCCGCAGCCGAGGTCCAGCACTGTTTGGCCGGGCTGGGGATCGGCATAGGGTTGAGGATTGCCCGCCCCGGTGAACGACTGCCACATCGCAGCTGGCAAAGTCTCCAGCGTCTCCGGTGGATATCCGACGCTCTCGGCGAACTTACGACCGACGGGGAAGTTGAACTTTGCTCCTGGCGAAAGGGCCACCTGGGAGTACTTCTGGGCGACGGCCTGCTTAATCTGCTCGTCCGACATGGTCCTAAGATCTGACCGAACTGGGTTTGAGGTGCTGGCTACCGTTGCCTGCGAACACGAGGGGGGCACACCAAAGATTCTGCCCAGTAGCCTCTCCAGCAAACATATGCCCGTCAGTCCGGCAAAGATCATCATGGCTCCGGCAAAATAGGCCAGCGGCCGGAATACCAACAGCCCCACGATAACAATCACCCCCATCGCCAACCTCGTCAGATTAAGCGGTCTCATCTGGGATTTCCCATTTACACGCTTAGAGAACATAATTTTCTCCGCACGACATTAACAATCATGATAAAATCATCTTGAGCAGTCAAGAATTTTGTTGTCGAGACCCATTGGGTTCTCCAAATCAGAACAGCAAAACTGGCTTGAATGGTCTCCATAAGCTCTATACTATCAAATCAGTCTCAGATGCGCCACTTGAATCTGGGAAATCCGGGCTTGAGCGTATCCATCGATTGAAACCCCCTCCCATAACTACAGAGCCTGGATGATCGTGAACATGACTGTAAGAACATGGTTTTTCTACCGCTTTCGTGGTTGCGGTACGTCTCAAGACTGATTAGGAGTTGGTAAATTCGTGTTTCTGCGACTATTCTGACTGAAAAGCCTTTGAGTACCAGCGAAAAAGCTTGAATTTTCAAGAGAAACAAGAGAGACTTGATATTCTATCGGAAATGAGGCTTAGCGACGTAGTTCAGCCGATAGACAACGTTACCTGAAGCTATTTCAAAACCTCAAAAAAAACGCCGATTTCAACACCAAAAATGGAGTTCATAGGGTTTTTGAGATGAGTTCCTGTTAGTAAGGGTTTGTGATACGCTTTGAGAGGAAACGGATGCGTAAGAAAAAACGAATTCCGATCGAGACTCATAGTATTGTCAAGGTTCTTGAGTCGGCTTTTGCCCAGAAGCTGGAGGAGTACCGATTCCATATTGCTGTGATCAATTCCGGCTATCCGGTACTGACTGATTGGCAACCGGTCCTTCACGACGGATGGGGCGACTTTCCGAAGGCTCCCTTCAAGCGTTCGACAGTCTACAGGGCTAACCCTGAGAGCTGGGCCTACAGTCATCATCAAACCATTACGAAGTTCGGTGACAGGTACGTTGCCTCGTGGTCCAACGGGTTCCTGCATGAGGACTACGTTGGCCAGGAAGTGCACTGTGCATGGTCTGCTGACGGGGTCGATTGGTCGCAGCCGCAGGTTGTGGTCGCTACGCCCGTTGAATCGAAGCTGGTGCGGAACAATGCGGGCCTTTACGCTGGTAATGGGCGTCTCTATAACTACGTTTGTGTCGCCAAAGACTTTGGCAAGGACGTGGCCGAACCTGTTTTGAACGACCAGCCTATTCACCTGGATGTTTATGAGACGACCGATGTTGAAAACTGGACGCATCACGAGAATATCTGTCCGAACGTCTATCTGTTCGAGGGGCCCAGAATGACCCGCGGAGGCAAGCTGATGTGTTGCGGCTTTGACCTGGTTCGCCGAAACGGAATGGTGCTTATCTGGGATGATCCGTCCAACCCGGCCACTTCTCCGCGGGTGGTGGATATCCCGGAATCGCCTGATGGGTTTTACCCCGAACAAAGCACCTGGTATCAGACGGATGATGGGCGGATATGGATGTATCATCGGGATCAAAGTATGTCCGGCCAGCTCGCACTTACCTGGAGCGACGATGAGGGCGAGACCTGGAGCCCCCTTCTGCGGACGGACTTTCCGAGCACCTACTCCCGGGCCTACGCAGGCCGTCTGAATGACGGACGCTACTATATCTGCGGCAATAACTTCGACGTACTTCTCAACCGCAAGCATTTGCTGATCGCACTTAGTGACGACGGATATGTGTTTAATCGCCAGTATGTGCTGGTCGAGGGTAACACTACTCGTAGGGTCAACGGCCGGCACAAGGAAGACGGTTATCACTATCCCAACTGCTGTTCCGACGGCGATAAGCTTTTCGTTATCTACTCGGTCAATAAGGAAGACATCGAGGTAGGAATCTTGGATACGACCGAGATCGATTGAATAAAGGGAACGTTTTTTTTGCTATCTATAGGTTAGGGCAAAGTATGATCTCGAACATCAAAAGAGTCACCAAGCTCCTCGTGCAATGGATGGACGAGGGCGATCCAGACCCTGTGCCGATGAGGAGATGAGGAATATTTGTCAAAGCGTCCAAATATTCTGTTAATAATGACAGACCAGCATAGACCGGATGTGGCCGGCTTCGCAGGCGACGGAGTAGTGCAGACTCAGCATTTAGAGCCTCTAGTGCTCTGTTGAAAGCCTCTTTCTGTCATTGCGAGGCCCCAGAGGGGCCGTGGCAATCTCGACTTCTGAGCTCTGAGATTGCTTCGCGGAGTTTATGCTGAGCAAAGCGAAGTGCTCGCAACGACCCGTCCCGACATCTTTTCAACAGAGCAACTCTCTAGCGAGCAGGTCCGTCTAGTTTAGCACAGCGATATGCCCTTCGCCGGTATGTACACCCGCCCGTATGTCGATGTTAACCGGTCCCCATCATACTCGACTCCGCAGGGAGATGCCAGAACTTGCTGTAATTGGTCTGTACTCGCATTCAACTTGGACTGGGGTTCAGGGTGCAGATTGCAGGGTTGGATTTTTAAGACAAATTTGATATAGTACTATTGAGAATAGGGCCCAGCTACATCGCTGGGCAGTTGTGAATGGGAGACCTCAACCAGGAATCCGACATGTGGACCAAGCAGTACGGGAGGACCGGCGAGCAGATTTCGGTTATCAGCTTTGGCGGTATGCGTTTCGCTAATCCCGATGACATCGAGGCCAACGCAGAAGTGGTGCTGCACGCTTACAAGAAGGGCATAAACTACTTTGATACCGCTCCAGGCTATTGCAGGGACCGCAGTGAGGATATTATCGGCGCAGCTGTCCGGCAGATGAAACCGGGAACGTTCTACCTCTCCACCAAATCCAGCGATACTGAGGGAGGCGCCGTGCGGACAAGCCTGGAGAAATCGCTAAAGCGGTTCAACGTTGAGAAGATTGATTTCTACCACATCTGGTGTGTGATCACCCTGGACCAGTGGGCCGACCGCTTGGCAGGTGGGGCAGTGGATGCTGTTCTGGACGCCAAGGAGGAAGGTCTTATAGAACACGTGGCTATCTCCTCGCACTTGTCAGGAAAGGACCTCAAGCAGGTGCTGAAAGAAGGACCCTTCGAAGGCGTGACCCTGGGGTATTGCGCCATCAACTTTCCTTATCGGGACGAAGCGGTTAAGGCTGCTGGTGAAATGGGCCTCGGCGTAGTAACCATGAATCCTCTTGGCGGGGGCCTCATCCCCCGGAACCCTGAGCGGCTCGACTTCATCCGATCAGCTGAAGATCCTTCGGTGGTAGCCGCTGCCCTGCGGTTCAACGTCTCCAACCCAGACATAACCTCAGCCCTGGTCGGCTTCACCACCACCGAGCATGTAGATCAAGCCGTGGCCGCCATCGAGGACTTCAAACCCTACGATGCCGGACATATCACCGCCATGAGGGAGAAGATACTTGAAGCCTTCGAAGGTCTGTGCACGGGCTGCGGGTATTGCCTACCCTGCCCCGAAGATGTGGCCATTCCCAAGTTGATGGAAGCCTATAACCACAAGCTGCTAGGAGACGGTGACCCGCAGCAAATAACCAACAGACTGGCCTGGCACTGGGACCTGAAACCCCAAGCCGCGAAGGCCTGTTCACTCTGCGGTACCTGCGAAGAACGTTGCACACAGCGTCTGCCCATTCCAGACCGCATGAAAGAAATCGCTTCTTTGAGCAAGCCGCCGCATGAGGACTAGAAAGCTGGGAGGAATTAGCCTCTTTTAAACCGCCCACCGAGATGCTCGAACGCCCGTCTATTGAGTTGGCAAACAGTTTTTGCAGTTCATCTGAGATTACTTATATCCGGATGTATCGTGGTTGGTTGTATCTGATAGCCATTATGGACTGGTTCAGCCGGTATGTAATTGCCTGGGAGTTGTCGGTTACGTTAGAGGCTGACTTTTGTGTGAAGGCCTTGGGCTACCACACCCCGGACGAGGTGTATGCGAAAGCTGTTGGCCCTGCGGTCGCCCTTACTCCTTCGCCCTACGGGCTTCGGAGCACAAGCGGGACTCCCTCCGTGCCAGCAGCCCTAATACGGTGATGAGTCCACCTTAACATGTCCCAATTTTTGTTTAGACTTTGGGGAGGGGTTCAGAAAGACATGCTAAAAAAGCAGTAGAATTATTGGCAGAGAAGAAATCTAAAGGTGTACTCTCCACTAACTGTCAGAATGGTAGGCAATAGGGATTATTTTCAAAAGCGCTTCCATCGGATATTTTGAAGGTGTGGTCTTATAGTCGAAGCCGAGTGGCGCGTGTGGTCCTACGTACAGTACAAGGACCAGCTACTAGAGCCGGCCCCTTGGTTAGCGAGCCGGTTCCTGTGATGTCTAAGCCTCAGTTCTTTCAAGACGGAAAACCACAGGTCTGAAACCGTCTGTGCAGCAGACTAGGACTTTTCCTTGTTCGTTCATCCACGGATAATTGGCGCCATCTCGAAGTCCGTTTATGAAGCGAAAAATGTCAACAAATGCAGCCGGGCAAAAACCTTCTGGCATTTTTGTCATGTCAGTAACAAACTCCTGCCCCTCTGCAAATCGGGGGCAGACTGGGTCCATCTTCGCAGAGCATCCCAGGTCAGAATTGCCGTGGATCTCATTGAAGTTGAGCCGTTTGACAACTGTGATTCTCACCTTGGCCATTAAGTCCTCCTTTTATATACGTTTTTTCTGCTCCTTAGCGTGATTATCTATCTCCTGCTGACAAGGATGATCTTCTATGAGTAAAGACGATCTGTCAACAACAAATGTTCTGTCAAATGTCGGGTCCTCTTTTTACGTCGAGCGGTCACGGTAAATAGTGTCCACATATGATAAGCCAGACGTAATTTTCGGGCCCCACAATCGTGAATTCAGTTGCTATTGACTCAGCTAAGGAAGGCAGCCTAGAATACCAACGATTAACAGCAGAAGTACCTGCTTGTTGATGTCGTACGGAGGAATTTATGTTTTTTAGGCGTCTAAATGGGAAATCCCA
>SDBT01021519.1_pt1 | contig 10080 bp, 9 predicted proteins | sample 2277101 | NCBI WGS metagenome assembly SDBT01 (sample SAMN10404973, study PRJNA504765) | marine sediment metagenome | isolation source: marine sediment core GS10_PC15, 103 cmbsf | place: Arctic Ocean: Southern Knipovich Ridge | collected 2010
GCACTCGTAGCGAGGGATGACGCTCTCGTCGACGCCACCGGGATCACAACAGCGCCCAGATCCGTCGTTTCAGATCGATGAGCACGTCCTCGTAGGGTCGGTCCGCGGCGACCGCCTGGTACCGGCCCGACGCCGCGGCCGTCCTCACTGCGGCGGCCTTCTCATCAAGCCGCGCCCAATCGTCGTTGAGACGCCTGGCATGCAGCGTATCGGAATCGGTTTCGAGCAGAAACACGGGATCTGCAGCACCGATCCGATCGTAGAGGTGTTCCTCCTGAGCGACGGTCCAGGCCGGGGCCGAAGGGAATCCACTCAGGCGCGGTCCGTCCATCGCCACCTCCATGGTGTCGGCGATCTCAGGGACCGGATAACGCTCGGCAATTACGACCTCTCCCGCAGCACTCGAACGCCGGGCCAGAGATTCGCGACCAACCCGCCCGGCCGCGACATACAACCACTCGACGGCTCGGAGCGATCCCACGACGCGTTCGATCAGGGAATCGGCTCGGAGCGCCGTGCCCCATCTCCGCCCCACGTAGGCCGTCCCGTAGCGAGCCTTGCGGATCGTCCGAAGCGGCACGCTTCGTTTCGGCTGACCGAAGAAGATGTGCCGATTCTCGACCTTCCAGCTCAGCCATTCCGTCAGATCGGTCACAAGCGTGGTCTTCCCCGAGCCGTCAGCTCCCACAACCGCCACGAACGGACCCGGATGATCCAGATGTTTCCGCGGCACCCGAGCGATCCGACGAGCGGGACGGGAGTAACGCGCCCGGAACCAGACCTTGCGAACCGCACCGACCGTGGTGGGATATCGCTGGTAGGGCCGCAGCTTGTGTAGGAGCCTCCGCTTCTCCCGCACCACGTAGCCGGGCGTCAGCTCATCGTGATGAACTCGAGCGATGAACTCTTCGAAACCCTCCGTCAGCACATCGAGACCCGCCGCAAACGGTGCCTCTTCCAGGCGAACTCCATCGGCCCGGGCGAGCAGCCAGCGAGCCTCCTCGACGATCTCTTCGGGTACCGCGTACCGTCGTAGCCCCCGCATCGTGCGGAGCGCCGACCTCGGATCCGACTTCAGGATGGCGCGGATGTAGAGAACGAACAGTTCCTTTTCGGGAGCAGGAACCGGAATGCCGTCGATGCGTCGCGTATCCTCCAAGAGCCAATCCTGGATCGGCAGCCGGTGATGTTTTACCCGTTTCTCGCCGAGCACAAGCCGGTAGTGGACGTGGAGATGGCTGAGACGGCCGGTGACTTCGTCGAAACCGAGCAGGTCCTCGATGTCGGGCAGAGCCCGGAGACGAGGCGCCACCAGGTCGATGAACCCGAGGTCGCAAGCGACACGCTCGAACGAGGCACGGTGCGCGCTCGAGACGAGCAAGTCGAGATCCGCCGCGCCGGCCACGCCCAGGTCCAGATGAAGATTGCTCTTCCAGTGGCAAAAGCGCACACCGGCATCGTCGAGGGCCGCAAACAGTCGGAGATTCACGCTAAGGGCTTCCATGACCCCGGCATGCTACGCCCGCTCCGCGTCCCCGCCATCGGCCAGGCCACCATGGAGACGCGTATCGCCGCGATCGTGTGGTCGATCACCTCGACGAGACTCCGGTCGGAAAACGCCCAGATCTCTATGGCCGTCACGAGCGCGGCGAGAGCCATCGCCACCACCACACGGCGCTCCAGATCGTTTGACGCAACTCTAGAACTGCCGGTGTCTCGCCAACCAGGCCAACCAGGCTGCGTCCTCGCGTCGACGCGGCGCCTGGTGTCCGCCTAGTTGTTATTCAGATGACGAGTGCCCGGGTGAGAGCGTCGCAGGACTCGCCGATCGGGGCGGTGCCGTCGATGCGGATCACGCGGGCACCGAGGCGATCCGCCTCGTCGGCCACGAGTTCGACGACACGCGCCGCCGTATTCAGGAAGTCGCGACGCTCGGCGCCGTTCATCTCGGTGACACGCTCTGACCACTCGAGCTCATCGAGTCGAGCCTCGCACACGGAAGGCGACGCCTCGACGACGACCAAGATCTCCGGAAGGGGGATCGCGGCTACATAGGAGCGGAGCCGGAGCTCGTCCCCATCGTCGAAACCGACAACGAAGAGCGCTATAGCTCGCTGACAGAAGCCCTCGTCGATGAACAGCCAGTCGAACCGTCCCGCCGTCTCCTCGACGAGTTGGGTGTTTGCCATGAGACTCAAGATCCAGCTCAACACCCGCTCCTGATGTAGATCCCGTCCCCGCCGCTGCCGCTGCGTGGCGAGCACGACCTCCATGACCTCGGGATTGGCCGCCAGGAACCGTGTCAATGCAGTGAACCGATCCGTCGACCGTGCGTATGCGCGTCGCCAAACGGGCGAAGAGCTAGATCGAGTAACGATCGCGACGGCACGCGTGAGGCGATCCGCGCCGTGCAGCCGTATCGCGGCCAACATGGCAGTAGGGAGATCGACTGCCGACTGCCCTGCTTCCTTCATCGACGCGATGACCTCGCGCCGCATTGTCGACTTGCCCGCTCCCGGCAGGCCGAGGAACTCAACGACCTCCAATCAAGGCCCTCCAGACCGACGGGACGTCAACGTACGGTCTTCCCGCCTCGATCACGACTACCCCGGGACCCCTCCAGAGCCTGGCCTGCCTCGGCGTTTGGGGGTGTGTTCACAGACAGATCCACCTTCCGATTGCGCAGCGGCCCATGTCGGTGCTTAGCGCCAGCACCAGGGCTGCAGGGTACCGAATCGTACGAGCTAGTTCCCACCCGAGCGCGCAACCTAGTTGTTCTACTTCGACGGCGCGGCGACGCCTCTCGCGGGGGGATCGAGCATCTTGCCGGAATATGCAAGTGACACCGTCTGACGTTGGGCCGTCACAGGCCACGGATTCCGATTCACGGGTCGGGGGATCGGCGATGCCGAGCAGTTGATAAGCAAGGGATCCCCAGGTCGACCGACGAGCTCGAATATCGGGTCGTGTGCACGCTTCCGTGAAACGACCCACTCGTCTCGGATCATGCACCAGCATCGATACGCCTCGGTGATGGGAAGGTGTGACCACAGCACGCACGTGACGCGTTCGGGGACCTTTCAGGGGTCGACGACGCCTGGCGGGCCGTCGTACCCACGAACCATGCGCCGAAGACGATCCTCGAGTACAAGACCGGTGGCCAGTTTGCGCCTGAAGAACCGTATCCCATCACTCTTCTGAACGGCGATCCGGTGGAGTCGACAATGATCCGTCCCGAGAATGTTCGGAGGACCTTCGCCGAGTACAGCCGTTGTGTACCGTTTCCTCACTTCTAGTTCTGCACCCGCCGACCACCAGCCCTTGGGGTAAGCGAAATGTCGCGGTTCGACACCGACGCGGTCGTGGATCAGGGCGTTCGACTCATCGAGCTCATCAGCCACAACGTCCGAACCGAGGAACCGGAGATCCGGATGCGAATGGGTGTGAGCACCGATTGTGGCCAGGCCCGAGTCAGACATCTCTTCGAGCTGCTCCCAGCTCAACGGCAGAGCACCCGGTCGGGAGACCGACGGGTCCTCGACGGGCTGCGTTGTGATGTACAGCGTGAAGGGAACGCTGCGTTCGAGAAGGAGCGGAAACGCGTTCGCGTACATGTCGGCGTACCCGTCGTCAAAGGTGAGCACGAAGAGCCGGTCATCGCCGGGCGTACCAATCCGGAAGACCGCGTCGTCGAGCGAGACGATGGATCCTTCGGCCTCGAGGTAGTCAATCTGCCTTGCGAGCGTCTCGGTCGCCACTTCCATCTCGCGACCGAGATCGGTACCCACCTGGTGATATATGAGAATCCGTGGACCTGGACGGCGCTTTGCCGCAAATTCTGGGGCGGCAAGTGCAGCTTTGAGCGCTCTTCTGCTGAGTCGACCGGTCTCGATTCGGATGCCGGCCATAGATTCATTCGCTCCCGTCGCGGTAGGACCAAGGCGATCCATTGTCACCTTGATCATCCGCCGGTGCCTTGTGGGCCTTTCGCTTGGCGAAGGCTCGCCGCTTGATACGCTCCGTCCTCGTTGTTGGTTCGCCGTCACCGGCCGGCGGCTGGTCGGCGAGGTTGTCCTGCTCGCGAGACGGGTCGGCCGCATTCTTTGCAGCACCGACTCCTGACAGAGTGGGGACTAGGGCGGTGTCCGTCTCCTCGAAGCCCTCGCTGCCGATTCCTTCCGCGGGTGGGCCGGGCTCTTGGCTCGCAACGCTGATCACGTCGTTCCCACGTCTCACATCCTTGCCTTTGGACCACTGCCACTCGAACCCTTGAGCCGGTGTTGGATCCGGCGTTGGGGGTGGCCGCTCGATCTGGTTCATGATCAGGCTGATCGGGCCAATCCTGGGTAGAATCAACACCACACCCGCCGGAACCGAACGCCTCTCTTCGAGAGTGCGTAGGACGTTGACGACGTCAGCGGGGCTTGGATCCCCAGCAGTGGCGACGAGGATCATGGCGTCGAGTCGCTGTGACAGGACGTGATAGCTGGCCGATTCCGTCGGAGGACAGGCGACGATCACCACGTCGTGCATCGCTTGCGCCGCGTCCAGCATATGGGCAAAGGCTGGCTTGGCCAAGAGATCGGCTGCGTCGGCACTGCGCTTGCTGATAGCGACGCCGAGGAAGTCTCGATCTCGGTCTGCGCTATCGGCGGCCTCGCCGAGCGTCCCCTGTGGATCGGCCATCACGTCCTCGAGCTCAAAATCATGACGGCGGTACTCCAGCAGGTCAGACGGTTGACCGTAATCCGCGTCGATGAGGAGAGCCCAACTTCCCGATGACGCAAGTCCTGCGGCGAGGTCGGCAGCGAGCTCATGCACGTAGGACGACGGGCCGGTGAGTGATGCCACCCCGACGACGACGCCATCACCGAATCCGGGAAGGCCCTCGACGGCAGACCTAAGTTCCTGAATGGCGGCTTTTCGTCGACCGTACGGGGCGGTTTCATACCAGGGCTTGGCCGAATCCCCGAGTGATCGGGGGCGGGCCGCCACCTCCGGCAACCGGTACCGCGGATCGAGCTCGGTGGGCTCCCAGAGGGGTCGACGCAGCCGGTCCACAATGACCAGGCCCGCTATCCCGATCAACAGGCCAACGAGCAGGCCGACGACGACCGCCACCTGGAGGGGTGTCGACGGTATTCCGGATTCGCCCACCTCCACCGGACCCACAACCGCGATCGGTTCATCGCTAATGCTCAGTGCCATATACGTATCGAGTGCAGCTCGCAGCTGGGCCTCTTCTGCAACGAGCAGGGCGAGGTCGATGTCGTGGACTGTCGTCGCGCCAACAGCGAACTCGAGGCTTGAGAGCTCGTCCTGGGCCACACGGAGAGCCAGGCTGGCTGCATCGCGGTCGGCGAGAATCGTCGCCTGCCCACGCGGTGGGTTTCTCGGCTCGATGAGCTCCGCCGTGTACTGTCCATACAGAGCGGCGAGCGCAACCACTTCGGCCTGGAGTTCGCGCAAACGGGCGTTAGCCTCGATGCCGTCGACGTCTGGCGGTGGCGTGGCAATCGCAATGGCGACAAGGACCAGGTCCAATCTGGCCGCGGTGTCCGCGATTCGTTCGGCAAACTCCTGCGAAATGTCCAGCTGTTGTACCGCGAGATACCGGTCTCGCATCGTGGTCGCCACTGAGGAGGCCTCTTCCGTTGTGGCACCTCGACCGATGAAGAGCAGGCGAAGGTCCCTCTCCCCGGCGATCACTTCGGCACGGACTCCCGGCGCAAGAGGATCAATGCCGGTGGTGAGATCGGAGGAATTCACGACGGTCGCAATCTCCTCTGCGGTGTCGAGCCGCTCCTGTGCCAGTGTGTCATCGACTTCACCGAGCAGGCGGCTATAGGTAATGGCGGCAACGGCCTCGTACTCGGGAAAGGCGTCATTGCGCGACTGCGTGACCAGTACCGAGGCCAGGACGGAGAAGATGCCGGCCAGTGCGAGCAGCCACCATCGCGACCGGATGATTCGTCGCAGACGTTCCGCAGTCATCGTTCCCCCAAAGTCCCCAGAGCGGATCCGCGATGCATCCTGACTCGCCTCAAGCGTACAGGGTTTCGCGCTGTCCGCACATCCAAGAAGCGCCACCGACATCGGCCGTGACTTGTTAACAGATGGTGGCGGCACGACTGCTCGGCGTAGACAACTAGCTCCACTTTCGACTAGGGTGATTCCCCTGGTGGCGGTAGGGGTTGCCTAAGGGAGGAACGCAAGGTGGGGGCCAATATTGATATCCGACCCGATGCTAGAGAAGGTTGGGGTCTGAGCATCACCCGCACCGCCGGTGCGGTGCGTGCTGACCTGTCTCTCGCCCTGATCGAAGCGCTGATCATCGTGGTCTCTTACATCGCGGCGATGAGTGTTCGGTTCGTCGATTCCCCGAGCGGGGTCCCGATAGGGTGGTGGGGAAGCCTGCTGCTTTTCCTCCCGATTCTACTGATCGTGCACATCGGAACCAACGCGCTTTTCGGCAACTACGGCCATGTTTGGAAGTACGCCAGCATCGACGAGGCGGTGCGATTGTTCACCGCCGCCATGACTGCAGGCGTCGTCTTGGGCGCCGCGCTCCTCATCTGGCGCATCGCCGGTGGTGAGGGTCCGATTCCGGTATCCGTGCTGGTAATCGGGTGGCTGCTCACCTCCGCGGGAATGGGAGCGGTCCGCTTCTGGTCGCGCCTCTTCGCCTACCGCCGGTACGGCGAAAGCGGGCTTGCAGATCGCGCGCTCGTTGTTGGGGTTGGTGAAGATGCGGTGCGTCTCGCCCGGCATCGATCTCACGCTCGAGGTGCGATTTGTGTGGTCGGGTTCTTGGACCCGTCCAAAAAGCTCGTTGACCCACGGCGCAAACTGGCCGGCCTTCAGGTCTTCGGAGACCTCAATGAGGTCGCCGAGCTGGTCCAGCGGCTTGAGGTCGACCAGGTGATTATCGCCACCGATGATGCCGGCAACTTGAGCCGGCGTGTTGTCGACCTCTGCATTGAGATCGATGTCCGATTGCGAATCGTCCCGAATATGGATGCTCTTCTGGACGATTCCGAAAACGAGGATATGCGGGATCTCAGGCTGACCGATCTGCTTCCTCGCCAGCAGGTGCATACCGACCTCGCCGCCGTCGAGCGCCTGATCGCAGATCGTGTCGTTCTGATCACGGGGGCAGGGGGGTCGATCGGATCCGAGATGGTGCAACAGATCCTCTCCTTTGGCCCGGCCACGCTGGTCGCCCTGGATCGCGAGGAGACCCTGTTGCACGAGGCAGCCTCGATCGCACCTGACCCAGACCTGGTCACAGAGCTCGCCGACATCCGTGACGAATCGCGCATACGCTCGATCTGCGAGAGGCATCGACCCGAGTTGGTCTTCCACGCCGCCGCCCACAAACACGTCCCGATCCTGGAGGACTACCCGAGCGAAGCGGCGAAGACGAACGTCATTGGCACCGAGACAATCATCGCCGCCGCTGGCGCTGTAGGGACCGACCGTCTCGTGGTCATCAGCACCGACAAGGCCGTCGATCCGTCGAGTGTGATGGGTGCGTCGAAACGTGTCGCCGAGATGCTCGTCCAGGCAGGAGCCGAATCAGGGGACGCCCCTCGGATGTGTGCGGTGCGCTTCGGCAACGTGTTGGGAAGCCGCGGCAGTGTCGTACCGACCTTTAGTCGTCAGATCAAAGCGGGTGGTCCCGTAACCGTTTCGGATCCGGACATGGAGCGGTACTTCATGACCGTCTCTGAGGCCGTGGAGCTGGTGCTCCAGGCCGCCGTGTTATCCAAGGGCGGGGAGATCTTTGTCCTCGACATGGGACGCCCGGTCCGCATCCTCGATCTTGCCCATCGTATGATCCGGCTCGCCGGCCTGGTCCCTGATAAGGACATTCTGATCGAGATCACGGGGAGACGTCCTGGGGAAAAGTCCAGCGAGATCTTGTCCATCGATCCTCTGCAACGGACCGCCCATGAGAAGGTACTGGTAGCAGAACCCGCCTACTCGGGCCCGTCAAGCATGGTGATAGGGCTTGATCAACTGCAACGGTCGTTGCAGATCGGCAGCGAGTCTGCGATTCGGGAACAGCTATTAACAATGGCATCGAGTAGCTGGTCGGGGATCGAGATCGACCTGCGCGGTGACCAGGTCGGGCTTACTCCCGCAAGGAGCGGCGAAGGCGCTCAATCGGGCAGGTGAGACGGCCGACGCAGCATTATCGTGGCGGCACCGGCTAGCAGGGCGATGGTGAGGGCAGTAGCGGCCTCCACCCCCGGCATGCGGCCCGCGGTTCGGGAGATCAACAGCACCACCAGCAGCTGGACGATGAGCGGAAACAACGCGTCGGTGCTGTCGAGCTGACCAGCCCAGCCTGTGCTACGGACACGAACGGCGACAGGGACGATCAGGAGCAAGCCCAGCACCGCCACCGATGCGATGATCGACGCCGGCCGCCCGGATGCGCCTCGAGCGGCCACGAGCACGTAGACGCCGACGGCGGCGTAGGAGCCCGCTCCGCCGAGCGTGGCAAAGGGTCGGGGCCAGCCCAGAAACCCGGCGAACCCGGCAACGCCAAGGAGAACCATCGCTCCTTCGGTGTCCGGTACCGTGAGAAACACGCCAAGAGTGGCGATTCCAAAGAGCGGGAGGGGGAGCCCCGTCTCCCGATAGCGAATATCGAATGAGGCGACGAGCGGGGCGGCAAGGATGAGCGCGACCATGGCGAACCAGGGCAACCACGACTGTGGATCAGCGGCTGCGGGCCTGATGACAAAGAACGCACCTGGCACGGCAAGGAGGAGCCCGAAGGTGACGCTCGCATGGAGAAGACCGGCGACTGCCAGCATCGTAATCCCGATGATCTGAGACAGACCGAGCATGTCAGACTGATAGAGAACGATCATCGCGGCCACCGCCACCATGACGCCGCCAAAAAGGAGAACACCTCTGTCGCTCCTCGCTCCGGCGACGACGATCCCGAGCATCAGCACAACGCCGCCCGCGATGACGCCCTTGACAAACATCGGGTGCAGCAGCACGTCGGCAACGGACTCGATCAACGAAAGCTCCCAGTTCCTGGCTCCGCGGCAATGCTAGGGATCAGCCGCGTGCCAAGCCCGCCGCCCGTCACACCGCCGCCGCGTCACCGTGGCGGGTTCGTATCCTTTCACCGACAGAGGAGCGAGTTATCCGCAAGCGGACCATGTTCGCCGCCGCCTTTGGCACAGCTGCGGTTGCCGCCGCCACCGCCCGTGGGCTGTGGCGCCGGTTCGAAGTCGTCGAAGATTCGATGCGCCCGGCACTCGAGGACGGCGACTGGGTGATGGCGCAACGGCGTCGCAGCGAACCGGCGCGGGGCGACGTGGTGGTCTTCGCCCTCACCGCCGATCCCGATGCCTTCCTCATCAAGCGGGTCGTCGGCCTGCCCGGCGAGCATGTGGAAATCTCAGACGGCCAGGTGCACATCGATGGACAGACCCTCGCCGAGCCATGGGCGAACGGTCCCACTTTCCCCGACAGCGACGACCACATCCCGGATGATGCGGTTTGGGTGCTCGGCGACAACCGGGCGCTGTCTTCAGCAGACAGCAGGACCACCGGTGCGATACCGATCGCCGATGTCGGTTGGAAGGTGATCGCCGTGTACTGGCCGGCTTCACGGGTGGGAAAGGTCTAGCGGTCCGCCACCAGGATCACATCGATGGCGTCGCCATCATCGGTCGGCCGCAGCACCCGCTCGTTGCGTTCGATGTGCAGATCAGCGAAGTCATCGGCAAGCTGCTCCTCGGCGAACAGCACGTCGGGAGAGGGCGGGCCGCCAACGCCGTGGTCGAGGTTGTCGCGGTGGTGAGCGATGAGGATCAGCCGGCCTCCGGGGGCGAGAGCCTGCGCCGCCGACCGGTGAACCGGGCGCCTCACCGCCTCTGGGAGCTGCAGGTAGGAGAGCAACACGAGATTCCAGGTTCGGCCTGCCGGGTCCCATGTGGCGAGGTCAACCGCTTCGAATGACGCATCGAGACCATGGGCTGCCGCCAACGCTGCAGCCTGCTCGACGGCCACCGGCGATAGATCCAGGCCGGTCACGGAGTGGCCCTGCTC
>SDBT01021520.1_pt1 | contig 10080 bp, 13 predicted proteins | sample 2277101 | NCBI WGS metagenome assembly SDBT01 (sample SAMN10404973, study PRJNA504765) | marine sediment metagenome | isolation source: marine sediment core GS10_PC15, 103 cmbsf | place: Arctic Ocean: Southern Knipovich Ridge | collected 2010
GAGGTATTGTATCAGGTTTGTTTAACTCCTTGATATTGTTAATGAATTCATCGGAGTCCCAGTACTTCATGTCGTTCCATGTTTTAATCATCAATCTTCTCTCGTGGTAACCACACTTTCCCATGATTTAGAACAGGTTCATCTCTGGTTAATAATTTTCGTGTAAGTTTTTCTCGTTCTTTACGGCGTTCTTTGTTTCGTTTTTTTCGAGCCATGCTCTGTGTTACTTTTGCTTCAAAGTCGAAGAAGTCAATGGTCTTTGTACCGATGGCCATGGTGGTTGTTCCTTGTCTGTAGGTTTCATGTCACGTAATGCAAATGTTGTCTTATCGAAGAATAATTGTCCAGCAGGTCCTGTTTCCGATGCTGCTCTGTTTTTAGTTATAGTGAGCTGAGAGATGTCTCTAACACGAGGGTCTGGGTTAAGGTGATCTCGTTCAAAGTTAATCTGAAGCCATGCAATATTTTCGATGTTAGCGGAGCCTCTGGTGGTTCCTTCTTTGTTAACGTGTGAAACGATCACAAGACCAAACTCAAGCTCTTCTACCATCATCCCTAGTTGTGTAGAGATGTAATCTAATGCTGCTGTTTGATCTGTGCTGTATAATCCAGTCACTACCATGGTAATATGATCTAAGAATATCCATTTACAATTTAGAGAGGTCACCATGTAGCGAATGTTATCCAAAATAACATCAGGATTATTACTACCGAAATGAGTGTAGAGGTGTAGACGATTATCGTCTTTGTCCACCAACTTTTCCAATCCATCCATAATCTCCTTTGTTTCATCGGGTGAGTCAGGCATGTTCATAGGTCGTCCAACTTGTAATCCAGCAAGACCTTTTAACGCTCTAACTTTTCCTTCTTCAAGATGAATGATACCAATAGCATCGGTTGTTTTCTTTAAGATATTGAACTCTAAAGCTCGAACGAATTCAGTCTTTCCTTGTCCACGTTTAGCTGTGATGAGAACTATCTCACCTTTTCTCATGCCCTTAGTCATCTGTTGCAGTTCAGCGAAGGGGTATTCTATAGATTCTTTCTTCCCTTCAGAGGTCAAAATTTCCCGAAAAGAATTTAGCCCAGACACGATACCTTCAGGTCTGAACTGAGGAGCATTAAACCACATACGTCTAAATTCTTCTGCGTGTCCATTGACAAGGTACTCGTTAGCATCTTTGTGTTTGGACATTTTTACATGATAAAGTTTACGATTGTCAAATAGAGAAGCTACTTCTTTGACAGCCTTTTGACCTTGCTTATCGTTGTCGAAACACAGATAAATCTTTTCAAAGGAGTTAAGGTAGTCATATGCCTCTTTACAGTTGTTTAAAGCATCACCAGAGCTCTTTACAGACACAGCAGGCCACTTAGACCCCATCATCTGGTACACACTAGCAGCGTCGTCCTCTCCCTCTGTCACAGTAATAGCTTTAGCACACCCAGCACTAAACAAGTCTTGACCAAAGAGACCAACGGTGTTACCTACTTGGGTGTAAGCATTTTTACCACGTGCTTCGTCCCACCATTTGTATTTAAAACCTGTGGTGTAAGGAAATTCTGTTAAAATTTCTGTAGATTTGGTGTCGAGATAAGATGTGATATCATACGTTCTTGTTGTGTTATGAGATAACCCACGCCTTGGTATATACTCAGCATCAGAGTGAAGCTTGATATTAGATATATAATCAAGAGGAAGGATGGAGTGGATAAATTCATGATAGGAAGCCTCATCCTTTGTCACAACAGTATCGTTTTTATAAACCAGTTGTCTACATGAGAAGCAAAATCCGTGGCCATCGTTGTATTCAAAGTACCCGTCGGATGATGTGCAATCTTCTTGTGGACACGGGAGTTGTCCTTTAACTACATAGGATTTTGTGGTCATGGGAATTCACCGCGATCTTCGTCTTCGTCTGGGTTGTAGTCGTCATCTTCGTCATCTTCGTCGATATTAACTAGATCTTCAGTGTTGGTTATTACTGTACCTGTGGGAATAGCCATTTGGAATGGGGGTGGCGCAATAATTCGTGGTGGTTGGGGTGTTCCAAAGCTTTGCCTGTATAAACGTTGTTCATTTGGAGACATACCCAATGTTCTGCTATTATCATATTCTCTTTTTATGGATTCAGGTGAAGTTTCGATAACATAAGGAGTGAAAGATGTTGAATGATACGCTAATAAATAACAATAAGAATGGTTACGGTATAGCATATCTTCTACTTGGTCAAGAGTAATAGCCCACTTAAAGAGAACATCTGTAAGAAAGTGTTGCATAAATTGGACAGGACCTACTTTTTCAAAGAACTCAAGGATGTCTTCCTTCTGTTTGAATTCACAAGCCATTAGAATAAGTTTTTCAATCTGTAACATCCAATTAGAAATTCTAGTTACGTCTAAGTTTCCTTCCATAGATCTGAATTCAAGTGAACCAAAACGAGAAAGAGAATTTAAATTTAATGCAGAGTATCTAATGTTATCTTTGATTACCTGTTTAAAATGTCGTGTAGTTTTTGCATCTAGAAGTTTCATAAGAACTGTATCAGAATCACATAGTCTAAGACAGAAATTAGATCCAATTCTTTTAGGGTTAGCACTCCACTTTACAAGAATTTCTTCTAAAAGGAAATATACCATGAGTACTTTATAGATGTCAGAAATATTCTTATCTGTCATGTTGTAGTGGATGTGTACGGATGTTCTAGGAGTAAAATCTAATGCTAATTTGTGTATGTCACACCACAGACGAAGTTCTCCCAGTGCTTCAATACATGTTTGAATAGGTTTAGGAGGATCTAATACAAATTCTCCACTACGCCCACGTAGAGACCCGTCTCCTTTGACTTTCCATTTAGGGACAGGCGGGGTGCTAGGAAACATAGGATCTTCAAGTTCAATTTCAATCCCAATAGTTGATATCTTTTTATAGATCTTTTTACGATACAACACAGGGTAGATTGGGATATCTTGCATGTTATTTTATCCTGTAATGTGGTGGAAACCTAAGTTGTGAAGTTGTTTGTATTGACGGGTGTTTTGTTGGAGTTTGTGTGGTATGATTAACGTATTAGGTGTACTTTGTTGAATGTACCCAATAGGTGTGCTACACATATATAGAAAATATATATCTAATTTCTCACGAGTAAGAGCATACCTTTTATGAAAAGCTTGAGAGGACATCTCAGGATCGTTTTTTAAAGTATATAGTGTGTGGTCTAAAGGATTGTATGTATTTTCTAGCATGGGGATAAAAGATTCATGAAAAAAGTCTACTCTGTTTTCAGGAAAGTGGGGTGAGATACTTTTAAGATTTAACGTATGATGTGAAAGTCCTTGTTGGTATTGTCGTGAAGCTCTTCGAGAAGCATATATAGTGTTATGTCGTGTGTTTATAAAACCTAATTCAGGTGTGTTAAAATCTAAATCAGTATCAGATGAGTGAATAATTTTTGTTTCTTTGTTGTCAAAATGTCCATGATTATAGTAATATTTCTGTTTTGTTTCAGAAAGGGGAAGTTTTGTTAAGTTTAAATGAAGACCTCGTGATCCAAAGCATTCACAGTACATAAAAGAATCTTGATATTTTATCAAGGTTTGATTTGTTTTTTGAGACATCTCTTGTTCAGATGCAAACAACAAAGGTTCATGAAGAGGCATTAGTTATTCCACCTCATTATAAGTGTTGATGTAATTGTTATAGATCGGGTCTGGAAGAGTAGGAATATCAAATACATTCTGGAGCATTCTATAATAGTTGGTAGTTTGGGGTATGTTTAAATCTTTATCAAGAAAGTCTATAAGTTTGTTGTGTTTTGCTGTGTACATTTCTGTACCTGTAGAAAGTAAATGTATACAGTGTTCTACTGTTTGGAAGATCCAGTGCATAAGGAGAGGAGAAGTTAACCATTGGTTCGAAAGAGTACGGTATTCGACACCAAATGTCTTAGGACGGAATGACCCTTTTTCTCCATACGTTTTACGTCTGTCGGTGTCAAAGTCCCACATGTTAGAGAGAATCCATAAGATAGCATCCAGTTGTTTGACTACTCTGCAACAGTCTTCAAGGTGTTCTGGGTTAAACAGATTATCTTCAGTCATGATCTCGGTGTCGTTTAACCACCCAACGTGAAGATGTCCTCCGGCTGAGCGAGATGTTGTGTTGTTTTCTGGTAGTTCACGGATCTCTCCAGTGTACGCATCATAATCTACATCACAACCTAGAACTTTAACATGATCTGGGAGATCTTTGAAATAATCTTTGTCAAATACTACAGTTGAAGCCATTACAAGACGAGCATTCTTGTTGTTCTTTTTGATATGTTTACGCAGTTGTTTCAGAATACTGTTGATGTTTTGAACAAAACCTTGTGGGTTGGTAGCTGGAATCGTGTTCATTTCACAAGCTAGACCATCAACTTGCACAAAACCTTTCTTAGCTATTGCATGAGGTTCTTCTTTTGTACCTTTAACAATGTCATGAGCAGATATGTGTTGTAATGTTTTAGTGTCTTGAATAAAGAATTCAGGATCACAACCTAGTGAGATTTTCATTTGCGGTTATACCTTTGCAATGGACTTAACTGTGTCCAAATGTTTACATCCTTTACATACAAACTCTTCGTTAGTTAACCATAGGACATCACCAACTTCTGTAATGTCAACAGGATTTGAACAGTTACCACATCCTGAGTTGAGTAGTTTCGTTACAAGATGTCTTTTTAAACAAAGTGCTTTATTTGGTCCAATGGATATGTATTCTCTTTCGTGAATAGGAACTATTGGATTTAAAATGTGTGGACGGGTGACAGCTGGTGCTATAAGAGGTTCTTTTTGTAACGACAGTGGCCAGAGTTTAGCTTTGTTGTTTTGGTTAATAGGGTACCCGTTAATTGGTGTATGTTTTACGTTAACGTGTTTGGTGTGATGATGCACAATTGTTTTATGTACGTGTTTGATTTTTTCTTTATGTTTATGAGCGATAAAGTCTTCTTTCTTTAAGTCGTACCAAATGTGAGTGTCTTCTTCTAGTGAATATACTTTAATAGGGTAAAGACCGTACCATTTCTTGACAAGGTGGATAGGCCCCGGTTCAGAAGCGTATATGATAATATCTTTGCATTCGCCAATCCATAAAGATCGTTTGTCGTTGTGGAGAAAGTGGAATGTTTGGTCTGTATGGTTTAGCCATGTTAAAGCATAAGCACAGGAGTATACTGTGTCCATTTCAGCAATGGTTTTTCTTATGTCTCCTTTGTTTTCGTTTAAGTTGTAGAAAAGAGCTTCTGAGTCTACATCAAATTTAGTAGAGTTAGGAAATACTCCATGAATAGTGCCATTGTGTGCTCCAGTTATGATAGGAAACTCAAAAGGATGGGCGTTTTCTATGTCATCTTTTTTACCTTTGGTGGCTTGACGTACGTGCCCCATAAAACCACACATGTTGTCGTGCCAAAAGTGTTGAAGTGTAGGGTCTTTAGGTTTGGTTAAGTGATCAGTCATGAAATCTACACAATTAGATGCTTTATGAATAGTACTGAAATTTTTTCCTTTATCGTATATAGCAAGAGAACCTGCGGCATCTTGTCCTCGGCTATAAGAAGCTAACATCAAGGTTAAGTATACAGAGGTGTGTTTACCTTGTAAGTTGGGGCCGATAATCCCCATTAAACCGCACATATTTTCTCCTTATTAAAGAGTGTTTCAATTTCATCTACAAATAACATGCCAGTATTCATTTCAGCATCTTGGCAATATTTAAATAAAGATAGTTCAGGGTGAGGTTGAAAACAATAACTACGCGTCTTTTCAAACCAAACAATTTCTAAATCTCTTGGTGTTTTACCGTAAAGTGTTCGAGGATAACTACGTGAAGTGTGTTCTGAACTGTACAAGGTACTTTTAAAAGCCCATCCACGAATAGTATAAGGGTTGTGTCGATTAGAAATGTCTTTCATCATTTGATGGTGTGTACTGGTAACTTCATAGGTTTGTCCACCTTTCAGAAAAATAGGGTGGGATGTAGTGTGCTTGTCTACATCTTGCCAAAGAGTTCCTCCGTTTAACACAAATAGTAGTTGAGCTCCTCTACAAATTCCAATCTTCCCTTTCTCGGGGTATCTGTAGTAGATTGCTGTTTCTTCTAGATCTCTTTGTGAAAGTGAGTTCTGTTCGTATACTCTTATTGATTTTTCGTTATACAATCTTGAAGAAATGTCTGCTCCACCTGTGAACACAAGAATATCTGCTTTTTGTGCAGAAGAAAGTTTATAGTCCATCTCTGTAAAGAAACGAACTATTGCATTGTTATGACCGACTATATGATACAACATCTTTCCACTTTATTTTAGAGATGACATCTTTGGTAGGAAACTTCTTTTGAAAGTCCTTTTTTGACAACAAAGTAAAATGAATTAGACGTTGGTGCATTCCTGTGTGAGAATTGATGCGTTTAAAACCCATGAAAGGTATCAATAAAGCGTAGTTTACTTGGTTGTTAATGTAAAAAGCCATGACATGAGAACAATGTGTTTTGGCTACGAAATGATCGTATAACTTGTTAAGTTGCATATGGACTTGATCGTCAGACATAATATTTACAGCATATTGAAAGGACACGTATGTCCACACATTTGGGTGTCCAGTATTGGGGTTAAGAAACGTCATAATTATGAAATCCTTGTTCATTTACGGAGAAGAGTTTTGTTTTGTTAAAGTGGACAGGTTGTGTTATATACATGTAAGGATAGTAACTTATACCTTTGCCATCTAGACACACAATGTCTTTTCTGAAGTAAAGATGGGGAACTCCTTCGATTTGGTCTAAATGTGTTTGTGTTTCTGGGTTAATGAGGTATATTTCTCCTTTGATTTGTCCGTAATAGTTGTCTTCTCTAGGTAATTCTGTTTCTGGGAATATAGCTAGATCTATGGGTTCAAAAACCATAGGAAAACCTGAATCTTGCATAAGGTATTTGAAAGATGTGTGTGCATAGTCTACAAATTCACTATCTTTTAAGGTTCCATGACGATGTTTTCCTTGTAACAAAGTACCATACACAAATAGAAGCAGATTAGTGCGTAAATGTTCCACGATGAATTTTCCTTGTAATTTCTTCGTTATCATAAGAGTTCCAGATAATATCCATACAATCACGAGGAAGAGCATGCCATATTTTAATGTATTTTCCTTTTTTGTATTTATCTAAGAGAACAACTTTAAAAGACAGGATTTTTAACACCTTTTCAAATATTTTGTTGTTTTCTGTTGTAATAACGACCCAGTGTGCCATTGCAGTACTTCTATGTTCAGATGAAGAAATTTTATTGAAGACATCTGTGACAAAATCTTTTGGAATTCTACGTCTTCGAAAGATGTTGGTTTTAGGGTATTTCTTTTTGATTTGTTTGTCAGGAGACGTAAGTGGATTTAATACAAACTTTGCAGCTCCACAACAGTATGCGTAGGTAGTGATATAGAACATCAAACAAGTCTCGCTTTGTTACATATAGCAGGGTGAATGAACTTAAGGTACCCACCACGTTCGTCGATGATAGGAATCGTTGCCTTTGTGTCGTTATCTATGATCCAGTCAAAGCACTTGGCAAAGCACTCTTGCCTGTATGGGCTAGTGAGGGATGAAGCACTGTTGATCTCTATGACATAGCAGTTGTTGTCGTTGTCTACCATTACGTCTACACCACCGAAATCTAGTCCCGACAGTAAAAACGCTTCTCGTGAAAGTCTTATCGCCTTTAGTGGCCACTCGTCCCACAATACATTGTCGAATCGTCCCCCTCGTGCTACGTTCCATGCTATGTCCTCTGGGTTACCGGGTGTCTTTTGTGCTACGCAACATACTCTAGATTGTACAAAGAATACACGATATTCTGCTATTTTGTTGATGATTTCGGAGATGTAGTATCCGTCAAGAAGAGCTCTTTGGTTAAGTGCAACTTCTATTTCTTCACGGGTATGACATACATAAAAGTTACGTCCTTGAGCATGGTGAGAAGGTCTTAGAAGCATAGGAAAAGTATGATCAGGGATGTCTTCGTTATTAAAGCCTGTTCTTGGACAAAGTTCATGTTCTTGTAGGATGTGTCTGAAGCCACGTTTGTTGTTGACACGGTGGATTGCTTCACTCTTATTGATAACGCGCTGTGTTGGTACGTTAGAAGTGCATCCCCAGCGTATTAACCAGTCTGTCTCGTCAGTATCGTGTTGTCCGTATTGAAGCCAATCTTCAGAATCATTTCTAGTAACTTCTGTAAGGTTGTGCATGAGACGGGATACGTTGTCACATGATGTCTTTCCGAGACGGTATCTTCGGAGGAATACTGTGGTCATTGAGATAAACAAGCCTCTATTTGGAGCATTTCATTGTGTTTTGCTTGTGTTGATAGAAAGAAACCAATAGTAGCGATGATAATAACGATAAAATACATAGACATTACTGCTAAAAAGGATTTGTCAGCCATGATAGGAACATCTTTCTTTGTGTCGTCAGTTTATTTTGAGACATGCCAAAGGATGAATAGGAGTAATACTGTGTGCATTCCGTGGAAGAAAGGACCGTTGATAAATTCCATGATGTGTTTCCTTGTGAAATGTAGTCAGTTTAGCCACGTGACTAGGTGGTATTGGTTACTTTCTGCCGTCAACAGCAGCATTTTTGGCTTCAATGCCTTTGTTGATAGCCAAGTTGACAAACTTGTGGGATTTCCCTTCATCTTCGAATTTGAGTCCCTGTTCAAGTCGACGGTTGGCTTCGATTTGACATTGCTCTTTGGTAGCGTTTTTCACATCAAATTTTATCATGTTATGTTCCTAGGTTATGCGTTCATTGCTTTCTTCAAAGCTTCGGGGTCGATTACCGTTGCTCCGGGTTTGTTTCCACTCTTGACAGTGGTGGGAACGAATTCTTTCCCCATCATTTCCTCATATAGTTCCAACAGCATCGAATACTCGCGGTTCATCTGTTCCCATCTGACGGTACCAATGATGGCATAACGTTCAGCAATGAGCCAATTTGTAAACACGCTTTCGAATTCAGAGACAGCAACACCAGTTCCAGCTGGTCCACCATCTCGTGCGGTTTTCTTATCGAGTTGGTTTTGAATTCCTTCAACTTCAAGCTTGAGCCGTTCAGCTGTGTTGGCACGTTGAACAGAGTTCTCTGCCCAGTCTTTTCTGTTGGCGAAGTTGGTGTGAAGAAAATTCAGTCTGTTGCGAACTTGGAATTCAACATCGTTTACTAACGTCACACCGGGCTCTTCTCCGTTTTTGTTACGGATGCCGGTATCTTCGTGGCCTAGTGTAAGAATTGCATCGTACATGGCCCTTGTTGCCGCTACCTGTGCGTCGATGGCGGTTACTACTTCTTTAGTCATTTTGGTTTAGTCCTTTTGGTTTTCGATACTAAGTGGTTAACCCACAGCCAAGCGGCGGGGTCACCCGCGAAGGCGCAAAGCGCCCGCCGTGCAGGCTGTGTGTTTAACACGTGTTCCCTACTTTATATTTGTGAAGATACGAAATGGTGATTAAATACTCTCGGGTAAATTCTTCTCCAATGAGCTCTACGTTGATACTCATAGACGTGATAGGAACTCCCTTAAAGAATAGAAGCCAGTAAAAATCGAGAGCATCTAGATAGTCTGTAAATGTTGCTTTGTGTTCCAAATTATTTGAACCTTTCGTATAGTTCGTTGTATGCGATGACGAGTTCTCTCATTCGTGTGAGTGCTTGTTTGCGTCCTTTGAATTTATGGTAAGACATGTGAGGAACGTTGTCTAGGATAAAGGTGAAACTAAAGAAGCCGTCTTCTGTGATAATTAAATCACCTTCTTTGAATATTGGAAGTTTGGTCATTGTGCCCATATTCCTTGTAGTTCAGGGTTGAGATAAAAGAGAGTGTACAGGCCCATTGACATGAGGATGACAAGGTATAACCAAGCGGTATCTCTGTTCATTCTGGATCTCCTGTTTCGGGTTCGTATAGATCACCACCGTTGATGCGTACGTCGATGAGACTGAGCCAGTGTCGTACAGCGCGATAGCTATAGCACCAGAGCATCTT
>SDBT01021521.1_pt1 | contig 10080 bp, 5 predicted proteins | sample 2277101 | NCBI WGS metagenome assembly SDBT01 (sample SAMN10404973, study PRJNA504765) | marine sediment metagenome | isolation source: marine sediment core GS10_PC15, 103 cmbsf | place: Arctic Ocean: Southern Knipovich Ridge | collected 2010
TGGCTTCATCCATACAGGTACTGAATCCATAAGTGCGCGTGTATAAGGATGACCCTCTGTTGCTCCGACAACCTCAGCCGGTCCCGTTTCAACCAATACGCCTGAAAGCAAAACCAGAAGTTGATCGCAATAAACTTTGGCTAAACTGATGTCGTGGGTAATGAGCAGAAGCGTGGTCTCCTTTTCTATGCATAATCTGCGTAACTCTGTCAGGACTCGCGATCCGGACTGAACATCCAATGCGCTGAACGGTTCGTCGGCAATTAAAAATTTCGGCTTAAGCAACAGCGCCCTGATGATAGCAAGGCGCTGGAGTTCTCCTCCGCTCACTTGAGTCGGCTTCCGGCTGAGTAAATGTCCTGACAGGCCGAATAAGTCCATCAGTCGTTCCAGTTCATTGCGCCATAGATGATTCGTTAATAAACCATGTAGCTTTACCGGCTCTTCCAAACTGCGCATCAGGTTCCAACCTGGATCAAAGCTGTCCTCGCTTTCCTGGAAAACCAATTGAACAGACGACCTAAGCGACTTCCGTTCATTTTTTTTCAACTTAAGCAAAAGGTTGTATTCCACTACCTCTAGCCTTCTGACCAGAGGCCGCAGTAAACCGTTGAGACACTTGGCCAAGGTAGTTTTACCGCTTCCGCTCTCACCCACCAAACCCGTAATGGTGCCTGGCGCCAGTTCGAAACTTATGTCTTTCAACACTGTCTTCGGATCGGCGGTCCTACTTCTCCAACCAGGGACAGGGTAGCTGAAATTCAAATTTTCCACCCGAACAGAGGGCCTGTCGGCCGGTCCGGGGACAGTAGAATCCGGCCAGTCAGAAACCGATTTCAGGGGAAACGTATACCAGTGAACATTCTGCTGAGCCTCGGTTATGACCTCGCGGGAATAAGGGTGCTTCGGTGAGGTCAGAATATCCTTTGCTGGACCTAACTCTATGATGCGCCCCTTGTGAAGAACAGCCACATGGGATGCTATTTGGGAGGCGCGGACAAGATCGTGCATGATGGCCACAACAGACGTCCCCCTTTTTGTACGAATATCAGATAAGATGTTACATGTTTGGTTTTCTGTGGTTAAGTCCAGGCCAGCCACAGGCTCGTCCAGAAAAATAATCATGGGGTTGTGCACCAAAGCTAGTGCCAGAGCGGCCCTCTGCCGCATGCCTCCACTCAACTGCCCCGGAAGCAGATTGGCAATCTTGTCTTCGGGTCTCAACCAAAGTTCGGAAAGCAGCCTTCTGGTTTTTTGAGTTGCATCATTCTTTCTTAGACCATCCGCTGAAAGGAAAAGATCCCGGATCTGCTTTCCGATCTTCTCAAGTGGATATATTGCCGATCGCGCTCCTTGGGGCAGGTAGACATGGGACTGGCCGACTTTTACCTTTTCTTGTGATACGGACCATCGCGTTGTTCCCTTGGTTACCCGTCCGCCTATGAGACCAACTAAACCGGCCATGGCCAAAAGCAATGTGGTCTTTCCCGAGCCTGACTCACCCACTAAGGCCCAGAACTCGTCATGCCTTATGGTCCAATTCACATCACGGACTATTACAGCAACTAAACCCTTCTTATCTGGGTAGCCTACACTCAACCCGGAAATATGCAGGAAAGGCTTGTTGCTAATGGCGATTCGGTCAACCATCAGATTTCGACCCTTCTCCAGTGTTTACAGTTCTGGCTCGATCCTTATTGGATGAGAGAACATTGGCCGCAAGCTGGAGTGCGGCCACAGCCAGAACTATGACCACGGCAGCCGGAAGCCAGGTCCAAGCGTAATCAAAAGAATAGTCAAGGGCCCAAAACACCTGACGCCCCAAAGAGGGGACATCTAATGGTGGGCCCAGACCGAGAAACTCCAATGCACATTCGGCGGTCATCATTTCGGCCAGGACAGAGACTATCAACGCGATGTTTTTCCTCAAAACATTGGGAACCAAATGGATCACTAAGGATCGACCGGTGCTTGAGCCTAAAGACAAAGAAGAAAGGTAGTAGCCCTTGTTCATTTCCTGGTGGAGTTGAACCCTTAAAACCCTCCAAAAAGCCAGCCAGTAGATCCCGGCCAAGGCCACTGCCGTGGATATGCCCATGGCCGCAAAGAGGAGAACAAGTAGAACCCCGGGGAAGCTGCGAAGGGTTTCGGCGATACCGATGATTATGGAGTCAAGCCAGCCTTGATATTTCAAAGCTGACAGGCAGGACAGGAATACACCGATAATAAACGCGCCGGCAAGACCGATCAGCACCTGGGTCAGAGTGTAGCCCGCACCAGACAAAGTCCAACGCAAAATGTCTTCATCGAACTGAGCCGTTCCCAAAAGGTGCTCCAGGCTGGGCGGTCTGGGCTCCAGTTCCTGAGCTCCAAGAAATGGAACAAAAGAAAAAAGCAACATGCTCCCGGCTAAGACCAAGAACCCGAGTATCGCTATCCTAAAACGCACCATGCCTCTGCCTGGGGTCCAAACTGATCGTCAAGACGTCCCCTACTAATTGAAGCCCCAATACCAGAACAGCGCTGACCAGGCTGCCTGTGATTATGATGGGGAAATCGCTCCGGGAAACTGATAGGAATAGCAAGTTACCGAAGCCTTTGAGGTTGAAAATAAACTCAGCAAAGAAGTAGGTGGTGAAGGTGATCCCAAATGTGTGAATACTTAACCCAATTCCGCCGGGAAGGATCAGCCGCATCAGCCGCCGGGAAGTAATACCAGGTGGTATGCCGAGCCCTGCTGAAAGCAAAAGAAAAGGTTCTCCTTTAGCAGCCTCATCAAGGGCGCCCACAGTCCAATTTGTGATAGCTCCAATGGGGAAAAAAGAGGCCACAACGGCCGCCAGGATGACAAAAAGGTTGGGATAGGCCAATGGTGTAACACCCAACCAGACCCGCAAAGCCGCGGCCAGCAAGACCAGGAAGACGAACCCCGACACCGCCTGAGCCCAAAAAGCCCCAAATTTTGAAATCCAAAGTCCAAATCGGCTGCCTCTCGTCCATAGAGTAAGCCCAATCAGGAGGCCTATTACCAGTGCCCCGACCTGGGCGGCAAAAATCCCTGGAAGGGTATTGCCAAGGTGAGAGAACACTACTCTGCCTGCATCTTTCTGATAATAGGGTGATTCGCCGAACTTCAAACGAGCCATTCGGCCGAACTGAATAAAGTAGCGAATCGGAAGGTTGCGATCCAGGCCCATTTCCTGGCGAAGCGCATTGACCTCCTCTTGGCGGGCGTTGGGGCCTAAAAAAGATCGGGCCGGATCTGGAAGTAGGAGGTTGGTGGCTAAAAAGACGGTGAAGTGGATGAGGAGAAGGTAGATGAGGGAGCGTAAGGATAGGCGAAGTAAATGGGTCATTCTGATGTTGGCCCATCCCGGAAGGTTTCACGTAATGGTGTTTTTTCACCTCGGCCATTAAGTTTTGATGCACTCGTGAAAAGTCGAAATTTCTGAGAATTGGTCCTATAACTATTTGTGATTATTAGGGTAAAAATCATATAATTAGCAATGTTACCGATTATTCGTAACCGTCAGTATTAACTCCTTTGATAAAGACGCAGCCAGCGCATCCGCCAGCTTTTGTGTATCTTGACCTTTCTTTCTGCCGTTGGAGTCCGAGTTTCCATTTATTAAATTTGGGAATTCTAATTCCATCTTCTTAGATTCAGCCGAGTGCCAGTTTTTTCTTACAAATGATCTTACAACTTTTGATATTTCACGAACAGAAGGTTTTTTAAATGAGCCCCTCCACCCATGCCTTGCCACTTTAAACCATAAGGATTTAATCAAATAAAATCTCCCGGTAGAGCCTATAGAGCCGATAAAATCGCCTAACCACATTTTCAAATATGCAATAAAACGCCTTTCAGCCGTGGTGGGTTCAGTATCATCGAGATTTTCCTGCATATTTCCCAGGAGAAGCTTATTTATTCTCTTGATTCCTTTTTCTTTCAATAGGTTTTCCAATCCTGTTTCACCAAGCGCCATCTCCTCCACAGCCTTCCAATAGAAGTATCTTACCAGACAGCTAAAAGTATCATTAAATTCATCGTTATACGTATCGGGCAATGGATGTTGAAGCTCAACCCATGGATCTGATACTCGTGTAAAGAAATCGGGAGGTGATATGGGTTTCCCCTTTTCTTTTTCCCCCGGTCCCTTTTTAAGCCTTTCCGGAGGTTTCGAGCCCATGAATATCATGGCCACATGGTCGATGTTCATTTCTCTGGACCCATTTTCGGGCAGGTATTTGCCTGGATCAAGAGGTCTCAGCAAATAGGATAAATCTCTATCGGAATCCTTCTCTTTTGACTCCAGTTTGTCGATCTCATCAAAAATAATGGTGCCGCGGGACGCCTTGGCAAACAATCCCTCAAGGATGACTCCCCGTTCAACTACACTCCCGCGTAGCATCTTCTCCACTTCTTCGCGAGGGCTGGTCATATCTACCTTATTAGGCTCTCCTTTTCGACCTGAACCGTAATGAACATAAGTTGAGTAACCTTCCTTTCCCGAACCTGGAGGTGCGCTGATAAAAAGTTGCTTCAGCCTGAGGTCTAAATTTTCAGATATGGACTGAATGTTTTTCCTCAGACGCTTCCCTTGGGCAACCATCTCCAACCTCGATGCGTCTGGATTTTCATCAGGAAGAGGTAGACACACACAAATATCTCCTCGCCCGTAAGGAGCCACTGTAACTTTCCGTGAAATTGTTAATTTTATTACTTCGTCATGCACCGAGTACTCCTCTATTTGGATCTGATTTTCTACTGAAGTGGCGCCAAATAAATCTCCAGTCTTTATTGTTTCTTGAACCTCCTGTAATCTATTTGGGCACAAAAATTTAAATGTTTCATAAGGATAGAGAGTTTCAATGAATGCATCCCAATATTCACTGCCTTTTTTTTTAGAAACCGGTTTACATAAATGTGGAATTAAAAGTTTCCCATCCTCGTTATAAATGGAAAAGCTGAGCACAAGTCGCTTATTGCTCCGTTTATCTTCGGGCATATCCGGTACCATATGAGCAATTGTATAACACTGTTTCTCAAAAAAAGGCTCGTTATGGATAGCTTGAAAGAGCAATTTGGCTTCTTCAATACCCTTTTTTGCGATATCAGGTCTAATTTTGATATACTGATTGATATTAGGAAGCAACCTCCATAACTCAGATTCGATTCTTGCATCATTCAAATTAAACTTATACGTGGCTTTTAATTTAATTTTATCTACAAATATCGGTGCATTCATATCAATTCAACGAATATACTCGGGAGGACTTTAAACCCTCAACAACGGAAAAGATTCTTTTTTCCTCTGGGTTTTATAATACCGAAACGATTTCTAGCCGGGGGCCAAAAAAGAAACGACACCATTTATTAAAGCATTGGGGACGAATTCCTTAGGATGCCAGATCCTGAACGAAAGCCGGAACAGGTTAATAACAGGCACATCCTCGGTAACAGCTTCATTTATGGTCTTTACGGCCGCATTCTGCTCACCTTCGCTCATCTTACTGACCAACTCTCCGTAAGCTTTATCCACCCTTTCGGAAGAATAACCTGCGGCGTTGGGCAGAGGCCTGAAGGCGGAGAGGTAAGGCCAAGAGTACTGCTCCGCACTGGGGCTCATGGGGCCGAAATAGGCCAAGATGATATCGAATTTGCCCTCCATCAGTCGCTTGATGAAATCCGCCTGCCCCAAAACCGGTTTTACCTTGAAACCCTCGGCCTGCCACTGGCGGGCTAAAAGTTGCCCGATGGTCTTGTAGGGCTCCATGGGCATAATCAACAGTTCGAGACCTTCCTTCCCTCCGGGTTTGTTAACCGCCTTGTCGCTTTCGATAGGCGCAAGGATCCCATAATCCCTCAAAACCATGGCAGGAAAAGCACCTTGCACCGGAATGGAGCCTGGGAAATACCTGGCTAGTGCATCCCTGTCCGTAATTCCTTCCAAGTATTTTCTCAGAGCCGAATCGATTTTGGAACTTTTCATGTTAAACGCCACCAAGGCCACGTTGAGGGTTGGATAAAGGCTTTCAGCTTTACCCTCAGGCACCTTGGGCGTCGCTTTCGAGGAGAGCTCGATCCAGTCCAGGTTACCCGCCCTGAATTCAGAGACAAGACTGCCCTCATTGGGCATCCAATAGACCTCTAAACGCTCGGTAACCGGCTGCACATTCTTGTCCCAATACTTGGGGTTTTGAATCAGCACAATCTTCTTTGTGGTTTGGTCAAATGACTTCAAGACGTACGGGCCGCTGCCTATGACCGCGCCTTTGTCTATCTTGTCTATGTGGTCAGCTGGCAGGATGGAGAAAAAGGAGAGTGCCAGACGTTCGGGTAGAAAGGCGAAAGGACGCGACAGATGGAAGACGATGTCAGTGCCGTCCACATTAATCCCCTTTATCTCCTTGGCCTTGCCGCCGATGAAATCGTTGATACCGACCACAAACCCGGCCAGCATACTCCGGCCCAACGTGGGCTTGCCAACCGAGTATTCCACTGAGGCCTTCACGTCTGCGGGCGTCACAGCCCGTTTCACTGAATGCTCTTCCGAGAAGAAATTGACGTCCGGCCTAAGGGTGAACCGCCATGTCTTGAGGTCTTTGGACACACTCCACTTTTCAGCCACCATTGGTATGACCTGACCTTTTTCATCTAAATTAACGAGGCGGGAATACAGATGCCAGACCAGGCCGATTGTGGTGGCGTTGCTGGCCAGGATGGGATTAAGGGTATTTGGTTCCCCGCCACGTGAGAACCCTACCTTGACCACCTTTCGAATATCAGAGCTCGCGCTAATTGCGCTTATGGTGAAGGTTGTGCTTATTAAAATTGATAAACACAGAACTATTAAAAAGGCCACTTTCTTGTGCAATTGAACATGCATGACAGCCTCCCTTTATGAGATAGGGTTTAGTGTAGGACAATAGGGATCGCGGGCATTGCCCTCTAAATAATAACCCCCTAGCCGGTCTCCGCCCAGGCAGTATTTATAGCACTCTCGTGACTCGCAACCGGTATCCGAAGCAAAGAGGCGGTTAGGAAACGCCTCCCCTGAAAAGACTCTTTTAGCCACCTCAGCCAACGAATCCCGGCGAACGTCCCCGATGGCGAACTTGTCTACCTTTCCTGGCATCATCAAATGAACACAGCCAAAATAGATAAGACCGTCAACCGAAACTCTGAGCATACACGAGTTGTGGGCAACATGGTTGAACAACACGATTTTGTGGCCATTGAAATCAACGCTCGGTATACCGGTGGCTTCATCGTACATCAGGTTTTCCAGGCGCAATCCGAATTCCTTAAAAATATTTGCCGTCATGTGGATGTAAGAAGCCGGAATCGGAAATCTGGTTTTAAGCGGATGACTTTCAAGTACTCGTAATATTTCGAACACCTGATCTTGATTGAGCCTCATTGGGTCATCAGGCCAACCAACATAGAGATTAACAGTTACTTCCAGACGGTCGCGGGGCGGTTCCAACTCGGCCTTTATCAAATCCAGAAATCTTGGCAGATAGCGATAATTTTTATCATGTAATGTGGTTATAATGCCTATTTTTTCGAAACAATTATTATAAAAAGCTGATTTCAGATTCTTCCACGTACGATCAAATGTGCCCGGACCGCGAACGGAATCATGAACTTCAGGAACCCCATCCAAAGAAATGTCGGCGTAATTAATAAAGGGGGATATCTGATCCGCGATTTCGGGAGAGAGCAACAACGCGTTGGTCATGATGATCTGTTTATCGGAATATCCTTGGGTGATTTCAGCAATATCGCGGAATAATTCTGTGGTAGCAAGGGGTTCCTTGCCATTAATTGAAGTCCAGACTATAGGGACGTGATCCTTACTACCCTCTTGAAGCCAGGTTATGATCTCGGATCGTTCAAGGGGTTTGGCGGTAAGCTCCCTGCTGTACATGCAATGCAGGCACTTGAGCGGGCATTCTTCGTTGACCTCAAGCGACAAGTATAACTTATCTTCGCTTGGTGGAGGTACAGACAAGTTCTCATTGAGGTAAACAAAAGAACCTACGAGCATTTTGGAAAAACCATGTGGTATAGGCCGCCAAGAATCAATCGTTTCCACTCCGCCATGCCCATCAGACTGGATCATTCGCTTATTCCTTTCATGCCGAGGGTATTATGTCTGCCGAGGTCTATATTTGGATGGGTAGCTGGTATCGGCATTAGTTTCTCACTTGATGGCTGCCCATAGCTCCCCTCATACGAATTGCGTGTCATAATGATTTGCTAATAAAATAAGATAGCTGCACCATATCCAAGACGTTCAATCCTCAATAACTATAGCAAAATTTTATTATGGCACAATCGCTTTATTCAAACAAGCTTAAAACGACGATTTCCTGACAATCGTCTCCCCCGGTTCGAACTGATTTCAGGTACCTCGCCCAAAATAAATCAGGTAGAACACGGGAAACCAAAGAACTGTGTGGGTATCCGGGGGTTCGCTCATTTGACCCCGATTTAGTAATAAAAAATTGCTTTTTGGACCTATAAAGTAGATAACACGATAATCAAGGAAATGCAACCCTTTTTCTATTTTTGGCCCAAGATTTGATCTTTTCCGGGCATAAGACACATTTAATAAACAACATAAAGGCAGAAATTGTGGCAGGAATGAGATTTTTCAGCTAATTTCAGGTTTTTGGGTAAAGAATTGGCATACGATAGATAGATCTTCCCTCCAACCCTCATATTAGGAAATTATGAGATGGCTTAATTTAACATAATAGAGGGCTCATTATAACCAGGCCAACCATCATCGAAGGGTTCGTAGACCAAATCGCCATTTAAGACATCACTACTATCGGGAGGGCCTCTGGAAGAATTATTTTCCCAGAGTTCAAGGTGGTCAAGAATATGACGTATCACAGGGGGATCGGTAATAAAGCTTATTATCTTCATCTCCCCCCCGCAACGAGGACAAATTAGAGGATCAACCTCATAGATCTTTTTGATACACTCTCGCCATGTCTTTGAGGGAATACGCCTGGGTTGATAGTCTGAAACATCTATTATCTCTACATCTTTCTCTGGTTCTGTTACCGGCTCATCACCCGGTCTTAAGACCCCATGCTTCTTACGCATCCCCCGTGACTTGTTTGAATACCAACCAAAGTAACGTAACATCTGAAATGATTTCTCAGGAATATGCTGTGTAATGGCAGCTATGAACTCTAAGGCACTGTATACCTCAAAATTCCTCTTATTCTTGCCATGAGTTCTCTTAGAACGGTAGATAACCGTGCCGGTCTCCTCGATATATCTCAACTTTTCGAGGGAGAAGGTATTGCGGAGAATATACTGTGCCAGGGACTCCCTCCCTTCCTCATCGTCTCTTGCGATTCTTACCCCGTTGTGTATGCTGAAGCCGGAATGTCTCCACTTCATAAGTTTATCGATGAGATTATCGTTTATCTTCCCCTCCTCTTTGAGTATATTGAAGACCTTGGCACGGAAGACCCGCCCGCCTCGCCTGAGCGAGAGCGATGGCGGGCAGGTCTCCTCAAGGGGTTTTAAATCAACCTTTGGCATTACATAGAAGGCCCCGGTCTTTTTAAAAAGTCCATCGGAAACGATGGCATGGAGGTGGGGATGAAACCTATCAGCATAATCTCCAAAGGTCTGTATGGCCATAACCACGCCAGGTACCCCATCCTCAAGCCCTATTGTCTTTCTTAAAAAGATAAGGAGGCTCTCATAGGCACAGTGGCATAGCCTTGAAAGCAAGTCTCTGTCATACTTAAAGTAGATACGGAGCATGATGGGAATGCTGAAGACATATTGCCTATGTGGGATCGGATAGAGGATATTATCCCGCAAATGTTCTCCGAACTGTATTACCTTTTTAGAGTGGCATGAGGGGCAAAACCAGCGGCCCTTACAACTGAATGCCAAAAGAAACTCCTCTCTGCAATCCGGACAGCGTACCCTGGCGAATCCATTCTTCAGATCACCACATGTCAAATACTGCCGAACTACCCCTCCAATAACACGACGAAAGAAACCGTACTTTCCCTCAAACCTTTCTTCATAGCATTTCT
>SDBT01021522.1_pt1 | contig 10079 bp, 13 predicted proteins | sample 2277101 | NCBI WGS metagenome assembly SDBT01 (sample SAMN10404973, study PRJNA504765) | marine sediment metagenome | isolation source: marine sediment core GS10_PC15, 103 cmbsf | place: Arctic Ocean: Southern Knipovich Ridge | collected 2010
CTACCGAACTTATTTTGGGAAGGGCTTTTGGATTGGATCAGGGTGGCTGAAATCCAGCGCCGTCTGTACTTTCACCTTCGACTCTGCTTCAAGCCATCGCAAGGCATTTCCACGACACTTTGGGCAAGAATGGCCTCGATTTTCATGAATCTCATACTCGTCCGGGAGAAGGCGGAAGAATTGGTTCTTGTTGAAGCTTCGTTAATGGCATACAATATTTGGTAAATAACTAAGTATCGCAACAGTCCTGCGAAATCTCTTCTGCAACAGCTCCATTACAAGTCTCATCTCAGAAACGATAGGAGAATCTCAAATGATAGTCGAAATGAATGGTATTCAATACGCATCAGGCAAATACCCAGCAGCCAAAGATTTTTTGACTCAAATCGTCGAGATCGTGAAGAAGGTAGAGCCAGATGCGAAGCCCTTTATCTTAAAACCCATATCCGGCGATATGGCAGAGATAGTGGTCGTGGTCATGTTTCCCTCGCTGGTAGCTTATGATGAGTTCTTAAAAAACGTAGATACTGACCCCGAGTACCAGGCGCTTGTGCAAGAATGGAGAGAAGCAGACTGGCCGCTCGACCGTCATGTCAGACTGTTCAACGTAGTCGAATAAGGCCGCCAATCGGCTGATTCTGAACCAAAGGACAGATTCACCACATAACACTCACAAAACTTGCACGAGAAGGGGCCTTCCTTCAATCTTTTCAGCACGAGTGATATCACGATGCTCGAGAGCGTTCTCTTGTTTTGTGGTTCTGCGATGTGCTACACTGGATTATCTTTAAAAACGCAGGGAGTAAAAAATGTTATTTTTATCGTACTGGGAATTGAATGAGAACATATCGATACAGGAGCGATTAAAATTCTCACAGAAACTCACCTCTGAAGGGGCATTTCCACCAGAAGGCGTCAATATTATCCGGTGGGATGTTACATCAAGCGGTTGGGGCATTACAGTTCTTGAAGCCGAAAATGCTATTGGTGCCTTTAAGACGATTGATATGTGGCGGATGAAAGCTGGATTCTTTAAGACTGTAAAAACCGCACCAGCCCTGCCAGTTCAGGAAGTTATGCCGCAACTGGGTGAGTTTATCCAATCGCTGCCTCAGTAGACTGGAATCCTTACTCAAGTAAAATACGCTCAAAACTCTTTCGGGTCTTATGCCGATATAAAACTCACAAAACTCGCTCATGAAGGGGTCTATTTTCAATCTTCTCAGCACAAGTGCCCGATACTCCTTAATATCCAATCATTGAAATTAGGATATCTCAGTAATGACTGGGGCATTGTTCTGAGTGCTCTTGCCAACACCGGTTTAACGGCCTATGCTGTTTGCAAGTAACCAAGTATTCGCAACAGTACTGCTGCCTTTCTCTGCAACAGCTCGTGAAAGACAAGTCGTTCTCATGGGAGGAAACTAAAATGAAACCTGTGTCTTTGATTTTGACGTTGGTCGTCACGTTGTTACTGTCTAGATGCGACTCGCAAAAACCCGATATCCATAAGCGCCTCCTGATGAGATTGTGAATGCATGGCAATAGATATCGTAAACTCCAAGAGTCTATTACTCGTGCTTCCTGACGGGGCGACAGTTTCGGATTCCTAACGATATCCTGAGCCAAACTCATCTGCGGGTTATTAAACACCAGGCAACGTTGGCTTGCTATTGCCATGCTTCATCGAGCTTATCAACCCGGCGCCTATTTTCATAGTTTCTGGGTGTCAGCATTCGTTGACATGAATTACTCATTTGAAAATCTACCTTTATCGAAGCTGCCTATTGACTTAACTAAAACTATCTTGTACATACAGGTAAGTATAATAGTGATCATGTATAATTCGATTTTTCTGAAAGGAGGAAGGAAGAATTTGTTTTTTACGAGGGGATATCCCTTCCTAAAAAGCTCAGGGTAAAAAATCCTAGGTTAAAAAAGAGAAAAGGAGAAAAAAATGAAAAAAACGTATTGCATCACAATGGTCCTTATCCTACTTCTATCAGTTACTATCGTCTTTGCAACAGGAGAGAAGGAAAAGATAACAATTAAGGTAGCCCATTTCTACGATCCGATGGGTGGTGGAGCACTAAAAGCCAACTATGATTGGTTCCAGAAGCTGATTGCTGATTTTGAGCAGGCGAATCCGGACTTTAAGATCGAACAGGAGCTGTTTCAGTGGGATCAGATTGATGTCAAATCGATGTCTGACCATCGGGCGGGGATTGAGGATCACGATGTTTTTCTGTCATCCCCCCAGTTGATGGCTCAGCATGCGCTTGTGGGGGACTTCGCCGATATGTCTCCGTTCGTGGACGCCGACTGGTCTAAAGCCGATCTTAAGGATTTCACGTGGGCAGCTCCCTGGAAGAAAGCGGTAATTAATGGTGAAATGCTGGGTATCCCGTTAGGTGCTCATACTCGAACGGTTGCCTACAATAGAGAGATGTTTGAGCAAGCGGGACTCAATCCTGATCGACCGCCGCGGAATCTCGAAGAAACGGTAAGATTCGCTCAGAAGTTGACGCGCGATACCGATGGGGATGGTAAAACTGACATCTATGGTCTCGGAATGTTCTATGGGCCATCCAGGGCGACCATAGAGTTATTCTTTGCACCGATAGTTTGGGATCAAGGTGGAAAACTCTGGGACCCCCAATCCAAGAGGGCCAGTTTTGCCGATCAAGCCGGGATCAAGTCAGCGCAGTTTGCCCGTGATCTCATTCGGAAGTATAAAGTCACCCCGGAAGCTTCGATCACAGGAACTTATGACGACGTGATATTCCGTGATTTTTTCGACGGAAGGATTGCCATGGCCTGGGGTTGGGGCTCTTACTGGATACAGCCTCTGGAGGAAAAGGGATGGATAAAAGGTTTGTTCCCCCCCACAGCCGGTGGTAAGGTAGGAATTGCCGATGTAGCCCTTACACCCACAGGTCCGCAGGCTCAATTCACTAATGCCTGGTTCGTGTCTATTTACCAGAAGAGCAAAAACAAGGATGCGGCCTGGAAGTTCGTCAATACCATGCTTCGGCCCGAATATCTCTGGGACTTCCCGGATGCAGGACTGCCCATTCGCGCCTCACTGTGGGATACGCCTGAAATGCAGACACCCTTCTACAAGGTATGGAAGGAGGCCGTTGAAAAGGGCAGGCCCATGCCGCCCACCGCCCATTATGGTGAGCTGGCCGATACAGTAGCTGCGGCATTGCAGCAAATACTGGCCCAAGATGCGGATATAGCCGAAACTCTTAAAAAAGCACAGGATGAGTATAACGCCCAATATGGAGGTGAATAGTAAATCACCATCAAGACCTGCAAGCGATATAATCGTTCGTGAAAGTTTGGTAGGGAAGCGAGGGCTTCCCTACTTTTTTCTTTTGCCCGCTACAATTTTGTTGCTAGGTCTTTTAATATCTCCGATAATCACCGGCGTTGTGATGAGTTTCCAGACTACTGATTTGGGGGGGACCACCAACTGGTCCAGGCTAGCCAATTATAAACTCTTAATTAAGGAGACCAGGTTCCTGGGTAATGCCCGGAATTCCATTGTCTATGTGCTGGGGAACATAATGTTATCGACTCCTCTGGCGTATGCTGCCGCATTGCTAATAACCAGCAAATTTGCGCAGGCACAATTTTTTAGAGGTTTTTATCTGCTCCCCTGGATCATCGCTCCGGTGGTCAGCACTGTCCTGTTCCGTTCTATGCTAGACCCCAGATTGGGACCCATAGCTAAATTGATTGAATGGTTGGCTGGGAGAGAGGTAATTATTCTAGCCGACCCTTTCTGGGCGCTTGTTTTTGTTATCTTTCACAGTTTCTGGCGCTCTTTCCCCTTTGTAATGCTGTTCCTGGCAGCAGGTATGGCAACTATACCGGGTGAGATTTACGAGGCGGCCACTGTCGATGGAGCGGGCCGATGGGGGAGGTTTATACACCTGACCTTGCCTATGACCAGTAACCAGCTGGGAATCTCCCTGCTCATAATTACCATCTGGACACTACACGACGCCGAAACAATTTATGCCTTTACAGGGGGAGGTCCGGGTTATTCAACCGAAACGCTGGCAGTGCGCCTTTTCAAATCATCGTTTATTAATTTCGATTTGAATATGGGTGCAACTATAGGTGTCGTACTGATTGTTCTCAGTCTCATTTTTATGTCCTTTTATCTCAGATTAACCATCGGCAGAGGGGCTGAACGATGATCGGCCAAAGAATCGGACTCACTATAAAGAATATTTTAGTCTGGTTAGCCTTTATTGGGATCGCATTATTTGCATTATTCCCGATTCTGTGGGGGATAAAAACTTCTCTTACACCAAGATACGACTACGGCTTTTTTCCTTCTAAGCTGACTTTAGAACATTATTTTGCACTTTTTCAGCGGGCGGAGTTGTTTATTTATTTCCGCAACAGTTTGTTTGTCGCTGCTGGTTCAATAGCCATTGTGCTACCCGTGGCTATCTTGGCGGCCTACTCGCTGGCAAGGTTCAAATTTAGAGGAAGCCAATTTGGTATTCTTTTTTTAGTCTTGCCTATGCTTCCTGCCGTAGCCATTCTCGTCCCTCTGATCTCGTATATGAACAAGATTGGCCTCTATAATACCTTCCTGGCTGTAATTCTTGTTAATGCAGTGTTCAACATGCCCTTTGCCATATGGATGCTGCGGAATTTCATACTGGCCAACCCCTTCAGCATAGAAGAGTCGGCGCTGATAGACGGCTGTTCCAGAATACAGATGCTAATGCGGGTTGCCATTCCTATGATGGCTCCTGGCCTGATAGCAGTGGTTATATTTGTATTTATAAACTCCTGGAATAATTACATGTATGCTTTCGCACTAACCTCCTCTCCTCGTCATAGAGTTCTTCCGCAAGGGATACTCGCATTTTTAGGATCGTGGGGCACCTATTGGGGGGGCTTAACTGCAATAGGTACACTTGCTTTAATTCCGCCTGTTGTGCTTTTCCTTCTCTTCCAAAAATGGTTTGTTGCCGGCTTATTTGGCCAACAGCTAAAATAAGGTGGGTAAGGCCCTGTTGCATTATCATCACGGAAGATCAGGATGAAGTTCAGAGAGCTTAACCTGGCCGTTTTTGAAAGGCCGGACTCACTTCTGACGCTGGTAGACCAAGGAGTGTTCTATCAATTCCGCTCCTTCTCTCGATATAAGCCTGTTGTCACTATCTAGAATAAGCCGTATTTGGCTATATAGTCATCTTTCAAATCCGTCAAACCCAACAGGGCGGAATTTTCAACCAACTCCAGCATTCACCTTCTTCTTCCAGCTGGACATACCATAATTTTAATAGCCCCAGTCCAATCTGAGGCACGACGCTAAAATCTGGGAGTAGTTTTGCCCTGTAACCGAGTGAGAGATCCAATATACGAGCCGTTAAGACATCACCCTTATTCCAGTCGTCACCATCGTACGTGAAGGAAGTTTTTACACGCCCCCAGGCCCAGCTGACAGAGGGCGTTAACACGATGTTCCTGTAGGACACTGGTATTTCCAACCCGATACCACCCTGACCTTGGAAATAGTCACTGATGTTGCCAAACGGAATGGTGACTGCCGAGATAGAGGATATGCCGATGGTCCAGTCAAGAGGAGGCAACTCCACTTATATATAGTCTTACACGAATCGGCGAAATGGCGAATCCGGATGTTTCGATAGATACTTGTCCGCGGGACTAAAACCTCTTCTAAACTTGTCCTCACCTTGGTTCAAAATATAGATCAGAAGGAGCTCGAGGAAATCCTTCTCATAAGGGGCAAAGTCCGTATTCTGAATCATCGTCGCAAGATCTTCTCCCCCTATGAAACCGCCTTTGAAAAAGTGACCTCGAGTGTCGTCGAACAGGTCGGACAGATCTACGGTGACCTCAGAGCCCTGTTGTTTCCAGGATTCAAGAGCAACGGCAAATCTGTCTACATCGAGCAGCAAATCGTATTCTCCGCGCCAGAAGTAGATCAGCCAGAGTTGATAGGGAGAGAGGCTCGGGCCGAAACTCGACAGGTCCAATTCGAGCAACTCTAGTCTACGCTGTTTAAAAGACTTGTGGGGCGACTCTCTTTTTGCATATAACAATTCAGCCCCTTGTGTGACAAACACGAGCAGTAAAGCAAAAAAGGTCAATGATTTCGATACTTTCTTCATATTTTGAGTATGTAAAAAATGTGAGGCGTCTGCAAGGTGCAGATCTTTCCCGCCCAGGGAGGAATTGACATAACGGTGAACGCGGGAGTCGTGAATTGAGTCGATTCTCTAACAGCCTTCGCCGCGTGTGAGTGTCGCAAACGCCTAACTGCCATAAGCGTTTTCTCAAGGCAGGTGATACTTGGAAACCCTCTTTAATGGGCCTATAATATCCGCATCACATAACGCAGGAGGATTTGATGGAGGTACAGAAATGAAAGGGTTAAAGATTATGCTATGGATTTGTGCCATACGTTTTCTGCCGGCATTTATCCCTGCTGTTATCCCGTGGCCGGCGTTCGCCGCTGGGGTCGGTTGGCTTGGGATTCAGCCCCCCGGTACAGAGGAATTTACTAAGTTTATGATCCGACTGAGTTTAGCAGGGTTTGGGATGGTAGGGATATTCTTTGCAATCCTTGCTCGAAATCCCTTCAAATATGGAGTAATGCTGCCACTTGCGGCGTATGGATTAGTGGGCTTTGGGATCGTCACCCTTGTGGCAGGCATACGATACAGCGGACTCCCGCTCTGGACTTATTCTATCAATGCCATCTTCGGTGTCGTGGCCGGTATACTCCTACTTATTTTCCGAAAAAAGGCCATGCAGACCAACAGCGACGAATGAGGCCGCTTTTCGGCTGGTTCTGAGCCATAGAACAGATTCCCCACATAACACTCACAAAACTTGCGCGAGGATTGCCGTGGTTGGACTTTCTGGGGGTGGGCGACACTTGGACACCCGGGTTGTGTGGCCTGCCTTTGAGTCGCTTGTCTTTCGGCTTTTCAGTTCTATAATATAATAGGTGAGCGGTTTGATTAATGTGTTGGCGCTCCTGAAAACAGGATCTCTGTTCGTGACGAACAGGGCTCTGACGCCCTGGGACTATTGTACAGACACCTCCCAGTGCTTGAACTCTGTCAAAACCGCTCACCTTTTCTCTATAATAAGATTTCCCATATCTAATACAAGACTTTGGATGTATGAAATTTTTCTAGTAAGATTAGACGAACCTACGAAAATTCCTGTGAAATTTAGCTGGTGAAATAGGCTCTTTCTCGGATTCCCTATACCTGGCAACTACACACGCCACCCAAGAGATGATGCAAAAAATTAGGGGGGGGCATGCGAAAAATCACAGTCGCTCTGAGCAAGGGCGGAGTCGGGGCAAGGCATTATATCAACAACGAGGAACCGGCGAGTCCGTACTTCGATCAGATTTTTAATTTAACGAGAGAAATAGTCTATGGCATATATGGCCGTCGTTGACGGCTTAGAGACCGAACTGGATCCACCCTGCGGCAGGATTTCGGCAAGGTTTCGATTTGAGGATTCCGGCCAGGGGGCACGGTACGAATCAGCTCCCTGGTCGGTTTCTTTTGTGGCTGCAAGTCGGCAACGTCACACAGGATGGCCTGTTCGCCACCATCCTGCGAGGGGAAGAGACTTTACCTCATTGTCGGTGGTCCCCGATATCGTATAATTCACATTAGCAAAGATAATTTGTATGGAAATATAAACAAGAAGGGGGATGTCGCAATCCCTTATCAGTTTGACGCATTGAGCGGTGATCGCAAAGTTTTGGTTTTGTTCCAGAAGATGACAAATTAGATGAGGAGAAGAAGAAATCTTGGCAATAGCGCTCTGTTTCAGATGATGGTTGGAACTGAGACAATTGTCCCAGTTAAAACGTATTTCATAATTGCTTCTTATGTAATATAGAAATCCACTAAGATATGTTGCTTCAAATGCTCATGAATTACGATATTACGTCAGACTAACAACGCACTCATAAGACTCATTTTGCTTGACAAATCACTTCCGGAACCATAAGGTAAATCCCAGTATATAAAATAGCTACCGCCTTTCAGCCATTTTTATGTTTTCTGGATCGCTGAAATGAAGATCCAAGATATAAACAAAAATCATACCCTAAGATCTCAAGAGCTGAACAAAAAGAAGCGAAATTGCTTTTGTGACATAGATACTGAGTAGCTTGTTTCGGCGGCACTTGGTCTGGATTATTGCTCAGAACGTCTCATCAGATGCTTAATGGATGGTGAGGAATCTTGGGGAAATCGGTCCAAAGAAAACCTTCTCCTCCGTCACTCATATGCTACCCATTTTCTCGAATCACGTACTGATTTGATATATATTCAAGAACTGCTCGGTCATAAGAGCGCAAAACGACTGCTATCTACACACGTAAGCACACGAGACATCAGTCGTATTTCCAACCCGGTTGATGATATTATGGCAAATGGAAAACAGGTTGATCTATAAGCGATATTTACGTAATACGTGAATACCTTGTAGGCTGAGTATGCGCGTATTACACGAATATCGTAGTTAGGCGTAATGTCCAGCAACGATTTAATTCTAACATTTGGAGAATCAATGATTGATACTGGATTGAAAGATAAAAACGTACTAATCACTGGAGCAAATCATGGAATTGGCGCCGCGACTGCAAAAGCTTTCGCAAGACAAGAAGCAAAGGTTTTCATCTCTTACTACAGGCCCCCCTCTCAGTATACAGAAGAAGAATTCGCTGAGGCTCGAGAAAAAGGAGTCGGAGGAAAAACACTTTACTCTGCAATGCAGAATCAGGCACCTGACGTGGTAATCCAGGAAATAAAATCAATTGGTGGCGTTGCAAAGGCATACGAAATAGACTTAGAAAATCCAGAAAATATTAGAGTGCTTTTTGACACGGTTGAAAAAGAATTAGGTCCAGTCGATGTGTTAATCAATAATCATACACATTGTGTCCAGGAGACTTTTGATCCGAGTCTCGTTCGAGATGAAGGATTTAGCATAGCTGTCACATCGGCCGAGAGTATCGACAAGCATTTTGCCATCAATTCTAGAGCCTTTGCACTGATGATGAAGGAGTACTTGAACCGTTTTCTGCGTCGTGACGCAAATTGGGGAAGAATCATAAACATTAGTACTGACGCAGCTCACAGCCATCAACGCAACATTAGTTATGCGGCAAGTAAGCACGCAGTTGAATCTTACAGCCGTTCGGCTGCCGCTGAAATGGGGAAGTATGGAATAACCGTCAACATCGTTGCGCCTGGTCCAATACAAACCGGATACATTGCGCCAGAGCAAGAATCTGAAATAGCAACTGGTACGCCCTTGGGCAGAGTTGGGGAGCCCTCAGACGTGGCAGACGTGATACTATTCCTTGCTTCGGAACAGGCTCTTTGGTTAACGGGCCAGCTACTGTATGTTGGCGGAGGTTGGAGAATGCATCAATAGGACGGTTGGATTCAGTTGTAATGCTGTTCTAAATTTCGGGCTGGACACTGACGCCTAACTTGCCATTCAAGCAGGCTCGGGCTGACGCCCTCGCTATGACCTTTGGCAAATGCCCTTCGGGCATTTCGTGAATGGCACATCCGTTAGACGAAATTGACCTTTATGTTTGCTCTTACGTAAGGATATTAGGGCTTGACACTGTGCTAAAAAACAATAAAGGAGATTGCTAATGGCAGACTATGATCCTTTCTTAACATATATCAGTTCGGAAACGACGAACTGGATAATGAGATTTTTGGAGCGGCGCTGGGGACTTGCACTAGTGTCATTTCTTCCGCTTGATGCTCAACAGTGGCTTGTTCAGCTCCAACACGAGATTTCTAGATTGATTGTTGGAGAACAAGACAACGAGTTTAATGACAGCCGTACTTACATAGAATACCACAATCCAGAGCAGTTTCATTGTACACATTTTGTACTTGCTCGTAAGCGATTGATTAACCCCTTCTTTCGAAAGCTGAGAGGAATAATTCATGATAATCCCAAATCCATCATAATGGAGGGACATCATGACGAAGGAGAGACAATCGTTATCTCATGCTGAGAGG
>SDBT01021523.1_pt1 | contig 10079 bp, 7 predicted proteins | sample 2277101 | NCBI WGS metagenome assembly SDBT01 (sample SAMN10404973, study PRJNA504765) | marine sediment metagenome | isolation source: marine sediment core GS10_PC15, 103 cmbsf | place: Arctic Ocean: Southern Knipovich Ridge | collected 2010
AAGGTTCTTGAGCAGCCTATCTGTAGTAACATGTCCTTTAGTCGCAGACCTGGGGGTTTTTTCAACAATGGTTTTAGAAGAAGCGACTGCCTCTTCTATTTGATCCGATAACTTACCAAGCGGAATTGTTGAGGTGACAAGCGGGTCTCCATCCTGGAATTTGACATCTGCTGCCGCATGATCATCACGAACCTGGATTTTGGTATCTCCTATTCTTATCTCATCACCGGACGTCAGTATCTGACGCGTTACTTTATTTTCGTTTATGAAAGAGCCGTTCATGCTCTTCTTGTCATGGAATATGGAGATGCCCCCCTCGACGATTATCTCAGCATGTATCCGGGATAATTTGGAATCGTCGATTATAATATCACAGACAGAATCGCGGCCAAGAACTGTCCGGGCACCGCTTAGGTCCCAGAGAGTGTCTTTGTCCGGACCTTCTACACAGAAAAGTTTCATCGTGCTATTTCGCGATCAATCTACAAATAAGATATCTCACCGCTTTCCAATTCCCTACCCTCAGGGGAAATATATAGCATAGAAGAAATTTGAAGTCAAATTGGAGGGAGGAAAAGGGGGGGGAGGAGGAATAGGAGTAAAAAAGAAACTAACGAGGCACTAAAATAAACTCCCCCCCTATTTATAAAGCTGCTCAAAATAGCTAAATAGTCAGTAGCTTCTTGTTGAGCAGGGGCAATCTAATTTTTCCTTTTTGCTGTTTTGCTTTAAGGCAATTACAATTTATAAAATAAACTATCAGGTGTCAAGATATTATTTCCTGAGCTTCTGTTAAAGCCCTCATTTCCATTCTAAGCAAATCCCTCTTTTGCTGATAGCGTCCCTTCTTCCATCCGTATCTCCTATGAGGCGCTAATTACGCTCTGCTGTCCTTTTCAGAATCGGGGAGGCCGGAGCTATTTGAGTTTCTGGCTTCTGCTCGCCTCTCGATATGCTTGAAATATACAAATAATAGACTTCTCCTCCCCTATAAAATTGCTCAAACTAGTTAAATAATCAGAGTCTTATTGCAAGTGCGGAAGAACGGCCGACGGAGCGGATATTCACCGCTCCATCAGCGTGAAGCTTCTCCTCAGTTGAGTTTAAAAACTCCCCGGATCTAACGGGTCCGGGTCGACATCATCAGTCACACCATCGCCGTCGGTATCAGGGTTGCAAGGATCGGTTCCAGTCACCATCACCTCATGCAAGTCGGTGAGGCCATCGCCGTCTTCATCGCCGCTGCCGTCTCCGACAATGCCACTGCCATCGAGATCCTCCACAGCCGCTAAGCACAGTGGGTTGGAGACCATGATGGGGGGCAGCTTTTCGCCCGTATCCGGGTCTCGCAGTGGCTCGCCTGTCTCCGGATCAACCTCAAATGCTGCAGCTCCATCTTCGTTCAAGTACAACACTCCGCAGGAGGTAGGAGCGAACTTGATGTTCTTCTTGCCGGGACTCTGTCTGGTTTCGACGAACACCAAGAGTGATGAACTACTCGACGCTGGACGCCACTCTATCCTCGTGGCGCTCTTACTTGGGTTGCCCTGACCCACTGGGAACAAACCGACCCCGTCATCTGGATTGTCTGATCCGGCAGATTGGACCTTCCACTCGGCTGGCACCGTATCGACAATCAGCAGGCCACCGAGGCCACTCTGGGTGATCGTGAAGTCATAGGTCGTGGTTTCGCTCTGTCCCACCTCGACTACGATGTCGATCTCGCCATCTCGGTCCACATCTGGCCCATGGGTGATCTCCTTTTCCAGACCGGCCGTACATTCCGCAAACAAGGCCGCAACCTCCTCCGCTGTCAGCGCTTCGTCATACATACTGATTTCGTCAATGTCGCCCTCAAACCATGCACTGCCAAATATGCTCGGAGGAGTTGAGTACCAAGTCCCGGCATGAGTTCCGCCACCGATACTGGCGGTCCCGTCCGCCCCCGTCTTCGAGTTATCAGAACCAATCAAGTTACCATCAACATACAGGTCTATGCCTACGTCTTCATGGAATACTCCAACTATGTGGGTCCATTTACCTATCTCCAATACTGAACCGCTCATGATGCTGTATCCGCTCGGCCAACCACCATAAGCCTGCCAGAAATAGACTCTCCCTAAGGTCTGCCCAAGCTCCATGGCCGTAAAAGACATTACAACGTTTCTGCCTCTTGGCCCTCTTGGCAACGAAGAAGGCCTAATCCATGCTGCTACAGTATAGTCTCCGGTTATCTGACTAGCGACACCAGCCCCGAAGTTCACAAAGTCCCATGAGCCATCTAAGTTCAGGGCGCTACCAGAGATGCCATCGACCCAACGTGCTCCAAGGACAGGGGGATATCCAAGGTAGATTGTTCCATGGTTCTCGTACCCGCTGCTGTCGTAGGCAGTGGTCCCACTCCCCTCGTCAAAGTGCCACTTGCCAATAAGGTCAGCTTGAACTGAAGTTACTGACACTATAAGCAGGGCCATGATAAATATTATTATCTTTTTCATTTTTATCTCTCCTTTTAAGACTTTTTAAGCTTGAGATATAAACTCATACTTTTTCAATGCAATCAAAAGACATCACCTCCTTTTTCAAGGCATAAATCTGCCTCGTCTATATAAATTGCTCTTGCAAGGGTATAGTCCATCTCCACGAAAATACCCATGGACGAGCGTCCGGTAGCCGCCCGGCCCAGTTATGGGCAACACAAGTGTCAAATCTTTAATTGTACTTCACTATAATAATCTCGTCTGAGCCTTCTATAAGCAAGCCGCCATAAGTTTCTCCGGTCAAGACCGCATAGCCGGCTTGGAAAGAATCAGGATCAAGGTTCTCGGTTTCCACTTGAACCACCAAGTCGATCAATCCATCTCCGTTCACATCCTTCTCATGGGCCATGGACCTATTACTCTTTCCTCGCACAGCTACCCCTGCCCCAGCCAGCATAACTGTATCCGGGTCTACAGCTGTCGCATTGAAACACGCGCTCGATAAGATCGCCACCGGAATCACTCCCTTCGAGCCTAGGTTGATTTCGTTCAGGTCACTGCCCGGCTTGATGTCTATAGTTACTTGATTAGCCTTGAACTTGCCTGCGCTGCCCGCATTGTAGATGTCCTGGATTTCTGAAGCTTCCAGGGCGCGGTTGAATATTTCGACTTCGTCGATAAGGCCATAGAAAGGTCTATTGTGATTGAAAGAAGGAATATCTGTGCCAACATTACCAATTATCACTGGATCTGTTGTGATGCCTAGTGCTGTTATGCTAGTAAGCATTGAACTTGATAGATCACCGTTTAGATATAATTTCATGGATAAACCATCATAAACAGCAGCAACATGATACCAGATATCGAATTGAATAGTTGTTCCACTTGAAAGAGTCGCAATATTATTAACTGTCCCATCACCGATTCTAAATGATAATTTTCTGTTAGAATCGTCAATCCACATCTCATAGTTTTTTCTATAATTTTTATGTATTATCCGTTGCCATCTCATCCTAGGGTCAATATCCCCTTTATTATAGAACCAGGCATCAATAGTAAGCTCATTAGATATATCCAGATTATCTGCATCAGACACTTCAACATAATCATCCACTCCATCAAAGCTAAACGCCTGATCAACCCTGCCAGCAGCATATGTCTCACCGTTCCAAAACGTTCCATCATTAGCATCCCAAATATCGTTTGAATTCTCATCCCCTGGCCACCAACTCACCAGGCCATCCGGAGGGATGACACACTCCACGTCATAACCCAAGCCATGTAAACCATCCTGATAATGCCGTTGTATTTCTTCTGCTGATAAAGCTCTGTCATAGATTGCCACTTCATCGATTTTACCGTCGAAATAGTCTATATCAATAAACGGTTCTCCAGGTCTCCCAATGTAAAGCGGTGAATCGTCGTTGAAATCACCCACAGAGGTTCCTACCTTATCGAGGACTCCATTAATATAAAGCTTGAGCTGATTAGCACCTATTCCTTCCCTAACCGCAGTGACATGAGTCCAAGTCCCAGTTGTTAACGAGGAGCCTTTGACATCCACATAAGGAGTGCATCTGTCTCTAAATACCAAGCCATTCCAATAGCCGAACCGAAATCCGACATTGTCTAAGATATTGTGTCTGGCGACAAACCATGTGGCGGTCCCTTCCCCTGCCAAACTATTCGCGTTAATCCATGCCTCAACCGTAAAAGTCCCCGTTCCAAACTTCAAGTTCACTCCTGTCCCTGCATCAACATAATCATCCACACCATCAAAGCTTAAAGCACCACCGACTTGACCTGAAGTCCAAACAGGGCCATTAATCAAAGTTCCATCATTCGCATCAGCACTATCCAAGGCTGTTAGTCCAGTAGCATCATCAAACTTCCAATAGGAAATCATTCCCTCTGGGTAAACCTGGGCAAATACAAAGGCAACAATGACGATGCAAACTGTTAAAATAATTCCAAAATAAAGTGGTTTTTTCATTTTTATTCCTCCTTTTCCCAATTTCGAGGCATTGGGTCCGCCTCATCTATATAAATTGCTATTGCAATTGTTGGAGAGAGGAATTTTGTATCGCTCTTTAAAGATAGCTTCCTTCTCCCTGGGCCAAATCTTGCTATACCGTTTTTAAACGATAATGTTTTGCCATCAACATATGGACATTGAGAAGGCAGGGCCATTGCTGATCCTGCCTCCTAAAAAAATATTGTTCTTCGCTGTTCTACTATTCAGCTAATGGAAGATTAAATTAAAAAATTAATCCTGTGTTATGCAAATAGAATCCTGTCCTTTAATAGGCTTACCATCCAAAGTTTCAGCGGTTATTATTCCAATTGACGTTCCATTTTCATAAACACCATCGTCAATTATCTGAACTACTAAATCCATGAATCCATCCTCATTAACATCTTTGAAAGAACCCCAATTTCCGCTTTTTCCCTTAACTCGAAGGGACTGGCCATCTAAAGTAACCGTGAGTGGATTAATTGTACTAACATCAAAATTCTCTGAACCAAGGATAGCAACAGGAATTACACCGTGTCCATTAGAATTAAAACAATTAGGATCGCTTCCCGGCTTAATGTCGATCTCGACCTCGATGACCTTGCATTTCCCAGCGCTTCCTGCAAGATAAATGGCTTGGATTTCTGAAGCGTCCAAGGCACGGTCGTAAATCTCAACTTCGTCGATTAGGCCGCGAAATTTCAAACCAGCAGGAGAATTGTTGTTGATATCTTCTCCGATTAAAACCGGTACGTTTTCATACCTGATAGGAAATGCAATTACCATACTGGCAACGAGATTTCCATCCAAATATAACTTCTTTGTGTTGCCGTCAAAGCTCCCAGCTATGTGATGCCACTCATTCAAAGTCACTGGGTCAAGGGCACTTAATCGTTTATCACCCGACACTCCTACGTGCGCTGTATGAAATGTGGGTATCCCCTTATAGAATCCCAACCAATATGAATCCAGACAGCACCCCATATCAGAGTCGTTGCCCGAGGCACCATGGCTGATAATTGAGTCCCAGCTACCCGTCCTCAATGCAACAGGATTCACCCAAGCATCCAAAGTAAACTGCTTTGGCATTAACGATGAATCATTAAGTATCACAACGTAACCACTTCCATCCAAACTAAATGCCTGCCCAACCTTACCCGAAGCAAACGTTGCCCCGCCAATCAATGTTCCATCATTCGCATCAACGATATCTTCCGTGGCTGCGCCCGTTGTTTCGTCACCCGGCCACCAACTTACCATGTTATCCGGAGGGGTGGTACACTCCACCTCATAACCCGAGCCATTCAAACCATCTTGATGATGGTGCTGGATTTCTATTTCTGATAAAGCTCTGTTGTAGATTGCGGCTTCGTCAATGAGGCCTTTGAAGAAATTAACTGTGTCATGTCGTCCAATGTTGACATTGGCGGAGATGGCTGGCATAGTGGCTGGTATTGTTCCACTGTAGTTTAGCGTTATAGGCGCACCATCAATATATGCCTTCAATCTACCTTCATTTCCAGATTGAGTGCCATCATAGACCATTGCTAGGTGGTGCCAGTCTGTCCCAATAGCACTTGTTGACGATTTTGCGTAGGTCCCGCCACCGATATTCCAGTAAATAAGTGCGGGTCCATGGGCTTCCATCGAATCAATGTAAATGTGCCACCTTTTGTCATAAGCTTCAAATTTACCGACCACATTTCCGTCAGACTCTCCGCTGTCTTTTACCCAAGCCTCGATGGTGAGCTTATTGGTAACATTGAGAACGTTGCCACAGTCAACATAGTCATCAGTTCCATCAAAACTCAATGCACCACCGACTTGACCAGATGTCCATCCTGGCCCGTAAACTAAAGTTCCATCATTCGCATCAACACTATCATAGGCTGTTGTTCCTACGCCCTCATCAAGCTTCCAATAGGAAATCATGCCCCCTGGGAAGCCAAGGGAAAATACAAAGGTAACAATGACGACGCATACTACTAGAAACATTCCTAATAAAAGTGATTTTTTCATTTTTATTCCTCCTTTTCCCAATTTCGAGGCATTGGGTTCGCCTCATCTATATAAATTGCTGTTGCACTTGTTGGAGAGATGAATTCTTTGCTGTTGTTTACTGGAAATTTATCCACTTAATTGTTCCCATCTATAATCCATTTCCCACTATAGGTACTGATAGATAACTAAAATGGTACATTTTATTCAGGAACTATTCTAATCGAGTCTATTCCTACAATAGGCGTTATTGCATCTAAAAGAGTTCCCGTTAGTTCCAAAGATACTGTTGTCGAATTCAACTCTGCATATGCGACTAAATCAGGGACACTGAAGAAAGCCATCATGTCTAGATCGCCATCCCCGTCAACATCTTTAATAGAGTAAGCGGTTTTAGGGGCTTTCTTCGATCCACGTTCACTTACATCGACGCCACCCAGCTCGAGCGAACTTGGTTCAATTTGTGTAGCATCAAAGTTATCAGTGCTCAATATAGCTACTGGCAAAAGCCCTTGTTTACTTAAGCAGATATCGTTAGGATCGGTGCCCGGCTTTATGTCTATATAAACTGGTAGTCCAGGTGATCGCACATCATTGCTGATACGAACTTCATCAATGACACCGTTGAAAAAACATCTCCATACACCTGGGTACTGTCGCGCCCCGATTTGCAAATCAGCTATTCCAGGCCATATCGAAGATACTGTGTTAGTCTTAATTGATTCTAGAACTCCATTTAAATAAAGCCTTACTTCACTAGCTGCAGCATCATACACTCCCATAACGTGATACCAAGTATCTATCTGAATTGTAGTTGTTCCCCATACTATTGAAGGTACGCCCCCTGGTCCAAAAATGACAAAACCAGGGGTGTAAGAAGGACCTCCTGAATGTTCTTGGTTAATTGCAATCCCATAACTCCTGGAACCAGATGTGTCTTTAGAAACAATATACAAATGGGGAAGTGCTGTGAAGTTGGTTACTTTAAACCATGCTTCAAGCGTAATACTTCCTACTATGTCTAGGCTATTAGAATCAGGTATGTTGACATAATCATCAATTCCATCGAAACTCAAAGCATTGCCAATGTTGAGATCCACCCAGGTTGCACCGTAAATTGTTCCATGGTTTTCGTTGGGACTGCTATCTATTGCTAGAGTTGAATTTACAGTTGAATCTACCCATATGGGATCGTCATCGCCAGTGTCACTTGTTAAGCCTAGCTGTCCGTCGTTTCCGTTGTCTGTTGCGTCATAAACGAATTGACCATCGCCTTCATTGAAATGCCACAGAGCTACAGTATCACTGTCAACAGTTAGTGGTGTAAGCAAATCAAAGCTTGTTCTTGGAGCATTACTAATGCGGACTTCGTCGATGAGACCATCGAAAAATTGGTAATAGTTGCCATCCTGAAGTTGAGCTCCAATTATCAGGTCAGAAGGAAATGTTACGAGTTGTATCATGCATGTCACTGTTTCCTTGAGTTCACCATCCAGATAGAGCCAAATTTTATCTTCGACATCACTATATACCATTGCAATGTGGTGCCATTCGTTCAGAGGCAATTCTGTGACTTTATCTGTAACAACATACGAAGTTTCGTCACTAATTCCTGCATATAATTTTCCATTATCAACGCCGATGAAATAGAATGGTACTTGGGTTTCTCTTTTACAGGCAATTTTCAGCATTCTTCCTGAACCTTTCGCATATACCCAAGCCTCAATTGTGACCGCACCTGTAATATCCAGACTAGTGGAATAGGCAACTTGTACATAGTCATCTATGCCATCGAAACTTAAAGCAGTTCCAAATTCATTATCTAAATGCCATAATCCCACAGTATATTCATCGGGCAAATACTGTGCTTTTGCTGGTGTTACGTATGCTATGGTTAACATGCTTGCAAGAAACAGGAATGTTATCCATTTTTTAATTTTTGTTTTCATTTTACCCTCCTTTTCCCAATTTCGAGGCATTGGGTTCGCCTCATCTATATAAATTGCTGTTGCAATTGTTGGAGAGATGAATTCTTTCTTTCTGTTTGAAGATAGCTTCCTTATTCTAATTCTACCTGCCCAAAGAATTATTGAGGCGGAACTACTCTCACAAAGTCTATTCCAATTATACCGAGTCCATTAACAAGCTCAGCCTTAAGTGTCAACGATGTAGAAGTTTCATCAAGTCCTCCATTAACCAATTCTTGAACACTAAAATGAGCCACTAGATCTGTGTGGTCGTCTCCATTTACATTTTCAAAAGAAATTGCTAACTTCTGAGCTTTACCACGAGTGACGGGTCCTCGCCCTCCCAACATTATAGTAGTAGGATCTATTGTATTCACATCGAGAACCGGGCTTCCTAAAATGGCAACAGTTAACTTTCCTTGCTCACCTAAATTGATGCTATTTGGATCACTACCTGGTTTGATGTCGATAGAGCATTCGTAGTAGCCAAGCGCATGATTTGCTATCATGTCATCGGAAAGGGCGCCATTGTAAATTCGAACTTCATCAATTAATCCTTGCCAACTCGATCCAGAGTTAGAGGCGAGACCTTGTTTTCCGATCCATAGATTAGCTGCATTAGAAATATCTCCGGTAGGATCGTTAAACTCTCCGTCATATGGTATTCCATCAACATAAATACGAGCATGGCCTGTCGATGTATCCCTCACTCCTGCAATATGATGCCATTGGCCATCACTGATATCGGTAGTGCCTGTAGCATATACAGAAGTATTAGGAGATCTGGACTCCCTTAAATAAAACACTGCTCTTACAATCCCACCCCTATATTCTCCATAGAGAACATAAAGATCATTCCAGGAATCGTTTATGTTTCTTTTTGCTAAAATAATCATGCCAGTTTTAGTGGTTGTTTTTACCCAAGCTTCAACTGAAAAGCTATCAGCAGCTTCAAAGTCCAAAATGGGATTATCTAAGACTTCAACATAATCAACAGAATCAAATTGTAGCGCAGTACCAAACATGCCGGGGAAATGCCAGATTGGTCCATATAATGCTCCATGAATATTGTTCCCACTGCTATCATAAGCGACTGCTCCAATTCCCTCATCGAAATGCCATAATCCAATAAGTTCCTGTGCGTTTGCCTTGATAGGTAACATCATTAACAATGTTATGCATCCTGAAAGAGCGATTACCATAATTCCAGAGTATTCCTTTGAAAAAGATTTTTTGTTTGTTTTCATTTTACACTCCTTTTTTAAATTTTTAATTTCGCTCTCTTAATTTTGATTTATTACCTTTTCCCTTGGCGTCACCTCCTTTTAGTTGCCATTCTTCAGAGCCGAATAACGATAAGAAACGTGAGAACGAAGCTGCGGACACAGACTCCTCTTGGGAATGGAACAGATTTTCTTTGTCAGAGTGAGAGAAACTCACTTAGCCCCCTAACAGCCCACAACATAGTCATATTCTAGAATATGCCAGTTCATATAGCAATCGGGCTTTGGGTGTATTTTACTTTAGATATAACGACTTACGTTATGGAGCGTCATCTCAGTCTATCGACCTAGGCCATTAGGCTTAGGTTGAAATTACTACTTCGACGAACTCTTCTTT
>SDBT01021524.1_pt1 | contig 10079 bp, 7 predicted proteins | sample 2277101 | NCBI WGS metagenome assembly SDBT01 (sample SAMN10404973, study PRJNA504765) | marine sediment metagenome | isolation source: marine sediment core GS10_PC15, 103 cmbsf | place: Arctic Ocean: Southern Knipovich Ridge | collected 2010
ATGCGTCTTTTGCCAGTGGCACGTCTTCTCGTGGTCCCTGCCGATCAGCGCACCTTCCAGCCGGCGGACAACCTCTTCGTCTTTGAGCTCGGGATAGTTGGCCTTGAGCTCGTCGATGGCGCGGCGGCCGGTCAACACGGGGCTCTTGAAGGGCGAACTCCAGTCGTTGACGGCCTTGGTGATGCGGATGCCTTCTGCGGGGCCGATACCGTCGATCGATCGGACGTTGGGATGCTCCTTGATCGCCCGCAGTCCCTTCAGCCCTTCCTTCTGAAGCAGTTTGGCCAGACCGCCCTTGATGCCAAGCTCTTCGAGGTTGGGATCGTAGTCTTCGAGTTTGCGGGCGAGCAGTTCCAGCCGGTCGTCGTCGAGCGTACATCCTTTCCAACTCACCAACACGAACTGTTCGTAGGGAAAATACTCCTGGAACCAGCGGTGGAGCTGGGTCTCTGCGAAATCGTCCGGCAACCAGTCCTTGACGTCGTTGCGGTTGCTGTCCAACGCCCTTTTCGAACCCATCCAGAGGAAGGGCATGAAGAAGACGGCCACCACGATGATGGAGAAGCTTCGGCGGGCGAAGAAGGATTGACTCATGAAATGGCTGGCATGGCGGGGGCCGCGAGAACGGTCCGGTCGGCCAGAACACCGCTGGCACAAACCGTCACTCGTCGCGCGACCGAATCGTTGGTCCAAGGGTGTGGCGTGGCAGCGAACTTCGCTCCGTCGACCACGCGTCACCGATACCCCGGAAATGGTTTAGATCGTCAATAGACCTAGCATACACGCCGGCAGGGACCTCGTCTATGGCTGCTTATGGCCCCATCGACCATTCTCGGTCGATTCCTTCGCTGCAAGCCTCACGCCCGTTGCCGCTTGACCAGCCGGTGCCGTTTACGTAAACCGAACGCCTTCGGCAACCGGTCGCAGCCGACCGAACTTGGAGAAGGCAATACCCCCAGAGTAGGTGCTTCCGCACCCAAAGGACAGGAAGTGGCCTGCCCGGAGAAACTCCGCACTGCTTAGAGGTTGTGAATCATTTGGAAACAACCTGTACGACGGGCCTCCGAGCCCGTCGAATCCAGGAGATTTCGACTTTTCGACCGGCTCGGAGGCCCATCGTACCATTTATTCACAACCTCTCAGTGCTACAGATCGAAGCAAGAACTGAAAACTGATAACTGACCACTGAAAACCCTTACCACAGGCACTCGACGTTCATCGACAGCCCCATGTACAAGACGGTGCCGTTGTCGTTGATCTTAGCGACGGGATTCTCCGAGAACTGGAGCTGTTCGGGCGCCAACGCCAACCCGGAAATCGACATCAGGTCGTAGGACGCACTGACGATCAGGTTCGGACGCAGCTTATATCTGGCTGTGACGCCGATCTCCGCAATCACGGCGGCGCTATCGGCTCGAGTAGTGTGGAATGCGTTTATGTCGGTGCTGACGAACGGATCGTCGGTGGCGCCGGTGGTCACGATGCTGACCTCATCGGCAAAGTTGATAAACGTGGCCAGCTTGCTGCGAAAACCCCACTCCCATTTGCACCGCCGGTGCATGAATTCGACGCCAAACTGCATGCCGAACATGTCGTTGTGCGTTCTGATGAAATAGTTGCCCCAGACATTCCCCAGGACAACGCCGGTCGGGTCACCATCGGCGTCTACCTCGTTGATTACGCCCGAGCTATGCCAGCCGACCGACCCATCGATCGACGTCACCCGCAGTCCGAACAGATACGCAAAGGACCATCCCGGCTGGCACTCGTGCCGCCATCTTCCGTTGTGCAAGACGGTGCGGTCGGCGGTAACCCGTGGAACCAGCCGGACGTTCATCTCGAAGTTATTGATCTCGGAGGTTGTAAACAATGAGTGTGAGTCGGCCCGGTTAAAGCCGCCTATTGAACTGTCGAAATCCAACCCCCCTACAACGGGTACGGCGAAGGGTGAGAACAGAGTTCCGGCCTCGAAAACCGGTTCCGAGATGAACTCGCCGGGGTTGAGAGGGTCGTCTACGAGACGAGTATAGGTGAACCGTCCGCCGTTGCGGGCGATCGACTCGCGCCAGTCGTTCATTCCCCAATAGGAGAACTCGACGAAGTGGTCGCGGTTCTCCGTGTCTCGGCCGAGATAGCGGCCGATCGTGGCATGGTAGCCCGCCGCCACGTCGTAGCTCATCATCCGGATCCCGATTACGGGTAACAACGCGGTACCGTCGCTGACCAGGTCAGAAGTAACTATGCCGCCTCTGGAGCGGCCCCGGGTGAGGACGCGGATGCCCTGGTCGATGTACCAGTCGGGCGGACAGCACTTGCCCTCCCCGCAGACTGCGCAGCACGGTCCATCCTCGAACTCGCTGAAAATCCCGTCGTCAAGCCAACTCGAACCGTCGATCACCTCCGGTGCGATCTGTGTATCGACCGATTGACCCTGCAATTCCGCCAGGCCATCGCCCAGAATCCCCGGTTCGGTTTGATTCTCGGACAGTGGCGAGTTGGGCGGACTGGCTGGCTCGTATTCGGCCGGGTCCAAGTATGGGGCCAAGGTTGGCTCCGGTGTCGGCACGAGTTCCTGTGCGATGGCAGGGCCGCCGAGGATCAACCCGATCCAAGCCAGAGCTGCCGGAATTTTCCAAGTTGTACTCTGCACTAATTTGTCCTCTTTCACTCACCACCTAGCGGCGGCTTCAACCACACGCCGAGCGGCAGGTCGCAGAACCACACACCTGCCTAATCGGCCAACGGGAGGCCACAGAATAGGAATAACCGTTAAAATCACACGAGAATCCGCATGTTTCTCGATCGTTAAACTCCCTAATCACGCGCCACCCGACCTAAATATCCCAACCTCTCGTGTTGCCGTAGGTTCCGGCCGTCTAGCTTGTCGGACTTCGGGCGGCGTAGTATCATGGCTCGCAAGCCAAATGCTTGCACGCCGCGGCACCGGTATCATGTCCATGGACCGAACCATATCGATCGTCCTTGCGGTTGCGTTCATTGCGTATGCGTTGTATCTGGGGCCCCCGAACCTGATATTGATCGCGGTCGGCTACATGGTCCTGCCGATGGCAGCGATCTGGTTCGGAGACGAGTTGGGAAGCCAGTCCGGACTTTGGTTGGTAGACAGATCCTCGCCCGGCATCATTGTCAAGATCCTCGGCTGGATACTGCTGTGTTTGGCACCGGTTGCAGTTCACACGTTCAAGATGCAAAGCCGCAAAGAAGGGAAGGAAGGAAAGAAAATGAAGATGGACCGGGAAGAAGGGGAAGACAACAGTGATTTTTATTCTTCTTCTCTTCCTTCTTCCCCCTTTCCCATCTTCCCTTGATCTTCCGTCATTCTCTTCTTTCCTTTGCGTCTTTGCGGCTTTGCGTGATTCCCCTTAGAGACGACCCCATACCCGCCACCAGTTCTTTAGACAAGAAAGCACGCCATGCCGACCGATATTGCCGCCGAAATCGACCGGCTTTGCGAACAAATCCGCTACCACGACCGCAAATACTACGTCGAAGCGGCCCAGGATATTACCGACCTCGAGTACGACCGGCTGATCGACCGGCTCAAACAACTCGAGGCCGAACACCCCGAACTGGTCGCGCCCGACAGTCCCACGCAGCGCGTGGGCGACCGACCGGTCGAGGGGCTTCGGCAGGTCGAGCACCGCGTGCCGATGCTCTCGATCGACAATACCTACAGCATCGAGGAACTCCGCAAGTACGTCGAGCGAACCGATAAGCTGCTGACTGGCGAAGCGATCGAGTGGGTCGTCGAACTCAAGATCGACGGCGTGGCAGTTTCGCTCGTCTACGAAGACGGGCAACTGGTCCGCGGCGTCACCCGGGGCAACGGACGCGTCGGCGACGACATTACGCACAACATGCGAACCGTCGCCGACGTGCCCTTGCGGCTCTCCGGCGAGCGGGTCCCGCCCGTGCTCGAAGTCCGCGGCGAGATCTACATGGCCAACTCCGATCTGGTCAAGCTCAACGAGACCCAGCGTGCCAAGGGTGAGCCGCCCTATGCCAACACCCGCAACGTAACCGCCGGCAGCGTGCGGCTGTTGGACCCGCGGATCTGTGCCGCCCGTCGGTTGCGGCTGTTCTGCCATGGCGTCGGCTACGTCGAAGGGCTGCGGGCCGAGTCGCATACCGAGTTTCTCGACGAGCTGCGCGGCTACGGTCTGCCGGCCACGCCGATGGTCGAATGTTTCGGATCGTTCGCAGCCGCGGTCGAGCATTGCGAACAATTGATCGAGCGACTGCACGAACTCGATTTCGAGATCGACGGGCTGGTGCTCAAGGTCAACCGCTTCGACCAGCGCGATCGGCTGGGGGCTACGTCGAAGTCGCCCCGCTGGGTGATCGCCTACAAGTTCGAGAAGTACGAAGCGATCACGCGGCTGGAGAAGATCACCGTGCAGGTGGGCAAGACGGGCACGATCACGCCGGTAGCCAACCTGACGCCGGTCGAGTTGGCCGGCACGACCGTCAGCCGCGCCAGTCTGCACAACGCCGACGAGATTGCGCGGAAAGACGTCCGGGAAGGCGACGTGGTGGTGGTCGAGAAGGCCGGCAAGATCATCCCGCACATCGTCCGCGTAGAAAAGCACGAGCGAACCGGCTCGCCGCGGAAGTTCGCTTTTCCGACCCAATGTCCGCAATGCGATACATGGCTGATTATGGATGAAGGCCAGCACTTCCTAGGTCCCGATGAGCTTTCGGAGCGTATCGAGCACTATTTGAAGCCGCTGCCAGCCAAACACCCACAGAATATCAGGGGCTTAGGACCGACGCTTATTCGACGCCTTGTTGCATTGAACCTTCTCCGCGGTTACAGCGACTTATACCGGCTGAAGAGGCAGGACCTGATGCAGGTCTCTTACCAACTGAAGAAACAGGGCCTCAAACGCGTTGAAAGAAAAGATCCTCAAGGCGCACAACAGATTCTTGAGCAACTGGAGGCGAGTAAAGAATGGGGACTGGAACGAGTATTGGTCGGGTTGGCGATTCAGTACGTGGGGCCGTGGACTGCCTCGCGCCTGGCACAACAGTTCCTCTCAATCGAGCGCCTTCGCGCAGCTAACATAAGCGAGTTGAGTTCCGTTGAGGGAATCGCCCCGATTGTGGCAGAAAGCGTGTCCAGATTCCTTCAGAGCAGTCTTGGCAGGGGCGCCGTCGATGAACTGAACGCCGTCGGAGTCAACATGCGCACCAAAGGCGCGTTAGAGACTGAGGGGATAATCCGCCTGTGTCCAAACCCCCATTGCCCGGCCAAGCTCAGAGAACAGCTCAAGTTCTTTGTCCATCGCAGCGCGATGGACATCGAAGGCTTGGGGGAAAAGGTCATCGATCAATTCTTGCAGGAAGGCTTGATTAGATCCTACGGTGATATCTATCGGCTCCAGTGTGCGGATGTTGAGCAACTGAAACGCCAAGGCGAGAAGTCCGCAGACAACCTGATACGTGCAATCGAAGCGAGCAAGGGACGTGGTCTGGCTCGGCTACTCAATGGCCTTGGGATTCGCCATATTGGGACACGTGTTGCTGCGGTTCTTGCGGAGCACTTTGGATCAATGGATGCCCTCCTGAAAGCCAGCGTGGCGGAATTGAGCAAGGGGATACAGACACTGACGCGCCAGCCAAAGGCCGGGGAGAGTGCCAAGAAACCCGAAGAAAGGAAAGCAGAGGTCGGGGTTGTCGCCAGAAACCTCTACAACTACTTGCACAGCGAGCTCGGCCTCGAGATCATCCGAGACCTACGTTGCGAAGGCGTGAAGATGGGGGCCATCCCGCTGACCCGGCCGGGCCCTCGGACACTGGACGGCAAGACACTCGTGGTAACCGGCACGTTGACGAAGTACACCCGCGACGAGATCAACGAGTTGATCATCCGTCACGGCGGGCGAGCGGCGTCCAGCGTCTCCAAAAATACGGACTACCTCGTGGCTGGGGAAAAGGCGGGGAGCAAGCTGGCCAAAGCCAAACAGTTCGGTGTGACGGTTCTCAACGAGGAAGAGTTTGAGGCGTTGATCCAAGGTTAAACTCTGGCGGCTAAGACTGATCTATTCCCCAGGAGCCCAACCCAGGATGCTTAGGCATTGGTGTAGCCGCTTGAGTTTGCGGCGTTCATTATCGTCCAGCCACTGGTCGTCGATGAACTGCGAAATCACGCTCGCAAACGCGCGGGCGTGGAGAACGCGAACCTGTTCGGGTTTTAGGTCGAGTTGCTCTTCCGTTCGCTTGAGTTGCTCGACCTCCTCGTCCGTTATCACCAGGTCTGCGACCACCGTCTTCAGAGCCTCCCAGTAGATGCCGAGGCCCTTGTTGGCAATCGGTGCAGCTTCGGATGGCGGCGCCGCAGGAGCAGACGTCAGGGCGGAGCCGCTGACAACGCGAGACCTCAGGCGTGTGGCTTCTGTCTTAGGTGTAGCAGCCTCGGCCTGCAAGGGCTCTCTGCCGAAACTGCGTACGAACTTGTAGTCCTTGAGCCTGCCAAGATCCCCAAACGTTTCGATCCTACGGTCCTTGATTTCTCTAAGATAGACCTCCTGCATGAGCTGCGCCGATGCCTGCGCGTCCTCTGCTGCTATGTGGCTTTCGTTGTACGAAATGCCATGATCTATACATGCCGCGCCCAGGCGACAGCGAGCCCCAAGCCCCAGCATGGGACGAAGATACATAAGGCAGAAGTGTGGTGGAGACTGGAGAATACCCGCCCGTCTGAATTCGTAATCGAGAAATCGCATGTCGAAATAGACGTTATACGCAGCAACCACACAGCCGGAAAGCACCTTGGCAAGCTCACCTGCTATCGTCTCGAATTCCGGTGCCTCCGCAACGTCTTGGTCCGTGATACCGTGAATCTCCGTTGCGGCCATCGAACGTCTTGGGTTCACCATCGTGTCAAACGCCAGTCTTAGCTTCCCGTCCGGTTCGATCCGAAACACAGAGACTTCCACCACGCGATCCGTACCGGGACTCAGCCCCGTGGTCTCGAAGTCGAGAACAGCGATAGGGGTGTCCATAATCCGACGGCTAGCGATTCCGTCTGCCATTTGATTTGCCCTCCTCAAGGCGTGGCCGAAACAAGAGAACTACCGCTCGACGTGGGGCAGTGTATCATCGTGTGGTCGCGGTGGCAACGCACGTTGCGGAGGGCTCCAGTGTGCTGGATGACACAGAGGGCGGTGGTTAGCGAAGACGAGTTCGAGCGGCTGTTGGGCGGTTAGTATCCTCGCAACTCCACAAATGCTTGACTTCACCCCCAAACGCCACTACACTATCATCTGCACACCGGAACAATTGATTGGGATTTAACTCATGTACACCGATCCAATCATCGACGAAATCCGGAAATTCCGAGACCGATACGCGGCGCGTTTCAACTACGACGTCAAGGCGATGCTGGACGATATCCGGCGTCGACAAGCGGAAAGTGGGATAAGAACCGTGTCTCGACCTCCCAAACGAATAACCCCGGCAGCGGCTAGGGTGTCGAAAAGGTCCGACCGTTGAAAGCGATTATCCATGGACCGTTCGTAGTGACCGCATTCATGCGGTTCTGCAATCTAACCCCGATAAATCTGGTCACTACGAGCCGCGGTGAAATCCATCTTCACATATGTCGATCGGCCTCTCGATCGTCCTCCTCGGGCCGGCCATACAATACGATACCGGCGATCGTCCAACAAACGCCGATAATCAGCCAGACCGTCAGAGGCTCGCGGAAGAGGAGCATACCGGCGATCGCGGCCATGGCCACCTGGGAGGCGTTGAGCACGTTGGCGTGAACGGCGGTGGTCAACTCGAGCCCCTTGGTGATCGCCAGAAAGGCGATCAGGTTGAGCGTGCCGGCGACGAGCATCCACGCGTATTGCTCGGGTGACGTCTCACGCAGCACGTCGACTCCCAGACGGAGGAGACTCAGCGGGCCGAGCGTCAATACCCCGACCGACGTGGTGACAAACACCACGGCAGTGACGGGCGTGGCCCCGGTGACCGTATGGCGGATGGTGATCATCAGCACGGCATAGATGGCCCCGGCAAGGCAAGGGATAGCGACGCCCAGGATCACCGTCCACCGATCGGTCGCACCTCCCAACTTCCCCAGCACCCCGGCTGCCAATCCCAGGAACACCAACGAGACGAGCAACACGCCGATCGCAGCGGCAGAGCGTCGCGAGACGCGTTCGCCCAGCAGCATCCATCCCAGTACGGCACTGGCGGTGAGCATGATCCCGAAGATGGCCGGAATGGCAACCGCCAGGCCGACCACGCCGAAAGACCACTGCACGCCCAGGTTGGCTCCCAATTGAACGGCCAGCGAGACGCCGACCAGCACCGCCAAGGCACGGCCGGATGGAAAGACGGGCAACCGCCGAAACATCCGCCACAGCAGCCAGGGGCCGACCACCACCACCGCCACCAATTCCTTGTTGGCGACGGCCCACATCGGATCGCATTTCAACTCGGCCAACCAGCGCATGCAGATACTCGCCCCCGCGTAGCCCAGGGCGGAAACCACACAGCAAGCCGTGCCGCCGACAACGGGCCGAAGTCCGAGAAACGTGCGGTCGGGGAGGGCGGGCGGCGCGTGGTCGATGGATCGGTTCACGCCGACCATTGTATACATCGAAGGTAACTTATCAAGAGGACGGTTGCGAAAAACGCCCGAATCGAGAACAATAGGGAAACTACACAGCGGCCGATTGCGGCCTCGCGCAGCCACGCACGGAAAACCACGATGACCTCTCGCGACCGCGTGCTGACCGCCTTTGCCCACGAAGAACCCGACCGCGTGCCCGCGTGGTGCGGGGCCTCCCACGAGTTCTGGACCAAGGCCAAGCGGGAACTCAATCTCGACGACGAAGGGCTCCGGCTTCGCTGCGGCGACGATTTCCGGCGCGTCTTTGCTCAATACGCCGGGCCTAATATCGAACTGGCGCCGGGGATCAACTCGCAGACGCCGTTCGGAGTGCAGCGCGAAGGGATCGTTTGGAGGGTACACGTAGTCGAAGAAGATGTGTAGGAGGGAAGAGGGGAAAGGGGGAAAAAGGAAAAAAAGAAAGAAGAGAAAGAAGAGGAAGAGGGATTTCTTGCGGCGTGATTGGCAATTGGGTTCGTCTACGCGGACGAGTTGCAGTTTGGCCTTCCACAAACCAATTCCTTCCTTTCCTTTTCCCCCCCTTCCCCTCTTCCCCTCCCCTTGTTTACGCCATCATAACCTTCCCAGGGAAACCGCCATGGCGGCTTTGAAACTCGATAACCTTACCAAGCGATTTCCCGGCGACGTGCGGGCGGTCCGCGGTCTGTCGCTGGAGGTTGCCGACGGTGAGTTGATGGTGCTGGTCGGGCCGTCCGGATGCGGAAAAACGACCACGCTGCGGATGATCGCCGGTCTGGAAAAACCTACCGCCGGCAGCGTCGCCATCGCCGGGCGACCGGTCGACGGCCTGGCACCCAAGGATCGCAACGTGGCGATGGTCTTTCAGCACCACGCCCTCTATCCGCATCTGAACGTGGCCGGCAATCTGGCCTTCGGACTCAAGCTGCGGCGAACCAACAAGGACGAGATCCGCCGCCGCGTCAGCGAGGCGGCCGACTTGCTGGGAATCGACGAACTGCTGCAGCGCCGGCCCGGGCAGCTTTCCGGCGGGCAGGTCCAACGGGTGGCGCTCGGTCGGGCCATTGTCCGCCGGCCCGATCTGTTCCTGTTCGACGAGCCGTTGTCGAACCTCGACGCCGGATTGCGGAGCCAGATGCGCCGCGAGATCCGCCGTCTGCACGCCCGGCTCGGCACGGCCATGGTTTACGTCACCCACGACCAGACCGAAGCGATGACGCTCGGCCAGCGGATTGCCGTATTGCACGACGGCAGCTTGCAGCAGGTGGCCGATCCGACGACGCTCTACGCCCGGCCGGCCAATCGGTTTGTGGCGTCGCTGATCGGCAGCCCGACGATGAATTTCTTCGACGGCCGGGTTGAACGTCACGAAGGGAAGCTGTCGTTCGCAGCCGACGGTTTCCGCTTGCCGATTCCGGCCGAATGGACATCCCGGCTCGAACCGCGCAACAGCCGG
>SDBT01021525.1_pt1 | contig 10078 bp, 7 predicted proteins | sample 2277101 | NCBI WGS metagenome assembly SDBT01 (sample SAMN10404973, study PRJNA504765) | marine sediment metagenome | isolation source: marine sediment core GS10_PC15, 103 cmbsf | place: Arctic Ocean: Southern Knipovich Ridge | collected 2010
AAAATCCGCAGGAGTCCAAGTATCAAAATGAATTTTTCCATCATAAATTTCTTGAGCTGCCCATACTACTGAGCCTGAATCTAACCACACATCTAAAATATCAGATATTCTTTTTTTTGTACCTCTTTTACATTTATTACATTGCCATGTTACTTCATCAATCCAAGGACGATGCAAATCTTCTAGACATTTTCCAGACATTTTTTTCAATTCTTTTCCCGAACCAATTACAATAATATCTCCACAATCCTCATTATTACATATCCATACACTAAGTGGAATTCCCCAAAAACGTTGTCTTGAAATACACCAATCCTTTAATGTACTTAACCAGCTTTTAAACCATCTATTTCCTGCCCAATCAGGTACCCAATATATTTCTTTATTTTTTTCTAATAATTCAGAAATTAGACTCTCAGTTTTAAAAAACCATTGATTTGTAGCTCTATAAACTAATTTTGAATCACATCGCCAACAATGAGCATATTCGTGCTCAATTTCACTTGTAAATATCAAAGTTCCTTTTTGTTTCAATAAATTTAGAATTTCACTGTTAGCATCAAAAACGAACTTTCCTTCAAATATTCCAGCTTCTTTTGTATATATACCCCTAATATCAACGGGAGTAAAAACGGGGATATTATTGGCTACACCAACTTCGAAATCCTCTGGTCCATGACCTGGTGCTGTATGGACTAACCCAACACCCTCAGAGGCCGAAACATATTCCTCAGATAAAATTATCGAGTGAACATTTTCACTTTGCTTCAGTAATTCTTTTTGATATGGAACTTCTCCCAATAATGGATGGATATATCTCATTCCTTCTAAATTTTCTCCAATATAATCATCTACTATTTTGTATTTATATCCCAATTCTCCCGAAATAAGATGTGTAATAGAAACTTTTGATAATATCCAATACTCATTGAGATCTTCTATTTTAACTTTAGCATACTCAGCAATTGGATTTGCCATAATAGCTTCATTTGCAACTAAAGTCCAAGGTGTTGTAGTCCAAATGATAAAATAGGTATTTTCCATATCAACTAATTTAATCTTTAAAAATAAACTTGTATCAATAACATTTTTATAATCGTGCTCATGCTTAGCAAGGGCAGTTGCACATCTAGGACAACACATTAAAGGTCTAAAGAACTGGTACAATAATCCCTTTTCCCAAGCTTTCTTTAATGTCCACCATATACCTTCAATATAACTATTATTAAAAGTAATGTAAGGATTATCCCAATCCCAAAAATAACATCCTAATCGTTTAAACTGTTCATTCATTATCTTTATATTCTTTTGAGCATATTCCTTACAATTCTTGATAAATTTATCTATACCATATTCTAGAATGTCCTGTTTATTTTTAAATCCTAATTCTTTTTCCATTTGAACTTCGATTGGTAATCCATGAGTATCATAACCAGGCGTATCTGTAACCTTAAAACCACGCATTCGTTTGTACTTAATTAAAAAATCTTTTAAAATTTTATTCCAAGCTGTTCCAAGATGAATTGAACCTGTAGTATAGGGGGGGCCATCAATGAATCGCCAAACTTTACTACCTTTTTCTTTTTTTCGTATTAAAGAATAAATATCTTTCTCATTCCAATATAGCAGTATTCTTTCTTCTAGTTCCTTCAAATTTAATTTTTTATCTAATATTTCCACGAAGATTATCTTGCCAAAAATGTAATTGTTTATTATAAGTAGTTCAAATTAAAAAAATTTAATGATTATTCTTATAATTTTATATGAAAGAGTCATTAAATTTGAAAAAATTAAAGAAACCAAAATATCGAAGTTAAAATCTCATTAAATAATTCTATTAAATAAAGTTTTATCTTAGACAGAAACCACATTTACCAAAGGATTTAATAGTCTGCTCCCAGCAATGGTTATGATAGGCCCTATTACAATGTGGACATTCTGCATGGCAATCGTCATCACCAGCAATTTTTTTAGTACAACTCGGACATTCAATTTTATGACAAATAACACAAGATACGACTGAAACTTCAAAAATCTTTTTAGATATTAAATTGAATAAATCGATAAGATAACTAAATGGCGTCCATTCTTTAAAAAAATCATTAAAAGAAGAATGTAGAACACTTTTTATTTTTTCATGTGCTTCTAATTCAAATTCATTTAACACTTTAATTTCTGGTATTTTCATTGGATATTCAGTAGGTAAACCAATTTGAAATTCAAACGTAATATCTTGAGTTTTCATCTTTCCTTTCATATCCACATTAATAAGAGCTGTTAATTGGTCATATTTTATATCCTTATAATGATCCTTTAATAAATCTATTTCAAAATTAATCCTTGAATTTTTATCTACTAACCATGAAATTTCTCTTATAATTTCAACTGGTTCGGATTCTTTTTCTCTCCAACTTTTATAAGATTTTAATTCTGTGAACGGGATGTTAATAATTTGTTGTAATTCATGAGTAAGGCTTATTTTAGGAGGCTTCGGGTAATTCTCTAAATCAATACCCATAATATAATCTTTAAAGCCATATGTTAATAAATGAACTTTTAATTTCGTTACACTCTCTGAAAACATTTCACATTGATATTCTCCTGAAATTTTTTTAGATTCAACTTCAATATCTTTAATTAAATATAATTTTATTTCTAATTCGTGTAAAATATCAATGATATGTAGTGGTTTTTTAGAACTCCATTTTTTAAGTGTTTCTAAAGTTTTATTAAGATCCCCAAGGATGTTAATTACTTCCTCCGGGAAAGATAGAATTGGTTTTTCTGGATATCTAGTGAAATCTACTGCTATAATGAATGTTTTTGCGAGTGTAATTGTAATATAAACATTAATATCCCCTCCCTTTGGACCCTTTTGATCATACGCGTATTCTTGTTGGATTAGTCCTAATTCAGTACTGATATCAACACTACTAGATTCAGATTCTTCGAAAAATTGCTCTTGGTATGATGGTTGTGATTCAGTTTTGGAATTTTTGTTAAAATTAAGATTTGTGTTTAGAGATGAATTCATTTCATATTGATTATCATTTGAAAATGTTGGCAACGTAAACCCATCAATTTCAAAATCTAGAGGGAAAGCATTTAAATTGGGAGTAATATATTTTTCTGTTTCTAATAAATCGATTTTACTTTTAGATTCTTGATGTAGAGTTTCTAACGCTTTTTGAATTTTTATACTAAGTTCATGAATTAAATCAACCACAGCCGATTCCGGAATCCAATTTGAAATAGCTTCTAAATGAAAATCACCTAATAATTCTTTAATTTCATCATGATATAATAAATTTGGTGGAGAATTTGGAAATTGATCATCAAATTTTATTTCTAATTCATATTTTTTTTCTGGAGTTTCATATACAATACCATATAAATGAGCAATATTTCCTGAAACCATCCAAAATGAATAATTTGCGGCTATTTTTTGGGCTTCTCTTAATATTTCTTGTTTTTCCATTTAGATATCAATATTTTTTTATATTTTATCTATAAAATCATTAAAAAATTTGCTTAAAAATGTTTTTGAATAATGAATAATTGATTTAGTAATTATTTCTGATTTCTCTTTGCAAAAATCTTAACAATTTTTCCAAAATTATATCTTAAAAAGCAAGAAAGAAGGTCAAGCATTAATTCTAACATATCAATTTTTGAAGAACCATGCTTACGATCATATACTTTAACAGGGCATTCTACTATTTTATTTTTATTGACCAAAGTTAAAATAATCGTCTCAGTAGCATAAGCAAATCCTTGATATCTTGCTTTTTTAAAAATTGGCACTAATTTTTTACTAAAAGCGCGAAATCCGTTTTGGTTGTTCATTATCTTTTGGCCAAAAAATAATTTAAGTACTTTTTCTATGATTGCTTCTCCTAATCTTGTTTTTATTGGTAAATCATAATAATTGCTTCCTAAGTATCTTGAACCAATCGTAAAATCAGCTTCACCATTGAAAATTGGCTCCACTAATCTAAATATATCTTCTGGACAATGTTGACCATCAGAATCCATTGTTACAAGCACATCACCTTTTGCATGGGCGATTCCTGTGATTACTGCGCCACCATATCCCCGGTTCTTTTTATGTCTAAGTAATTTTAGTTTTGCTTTACCGTTTACATTTTTAATTTCTCTTACGCTGTTATCTGTTGATTTATCATCGATTACAATTATTTCAATAGAGTTATCATGAGGAAGATTCTCTAATACTTGTTTAATTGAATTTTCTTCATTGTATGCAGGGAGAATGATTGATATAAGAATATGGTCTTTTTTAAGCTTAAACTGATCAATATAATCAAACAATGGTTGAAATCTAGAATCTGTTTCTAAAATTTCTTTTAATTCTGGATTTTTTAAAGTTAAATCAATTTCCTCTTCAGGACTCAGAGTTTTCAATAAGGATGCGCCGTTATTAGATTTTAATATTTTTTATGGAATTTTTTAATAACTTTTTCTTTGATAATATTATTATTGTATTCAATTATAAATTTATTTATATAGATAGTTATTTAAGGAATTTACTAGTTGGAATTCATTTAATTAACTTATACTTTTAAGTAAACAAATTTATCGACCAGAAATACAAAAATATTTTCACCTAATTAAAATAACAAAATAAAATTCTTGTTTTATCACCTAAAGTATGATTAATGTTGAAGATAATAATTATATTATAATGTCAAACGTCTTTTTTTTGTGTTCTAATTCACTTAGAAATTTATTAATAAAATTGATTATTATCTTTATAAATTAAAGTACCAAGTTTACATAGAATTTGATGCTTCCAAAAATATTTTCGAAATCTTTCTTAAAACAATTCATTAAATATGGGATTGTTGGAGCAAGTGGAATACTTGTAAATCTCGCTATATTATTTCTTTTTACAGAAATTTTTAAATTATATTTTATTTTTTCTGAAGTTTTTGCTTTTTTGGTTTCTGGTGTAAATAATTATATATTAGATAAGAAATGGACTTTTCAGGAGGTTCTTAAAGAAAAAATTGTTAGAAAATATAGTAAATTTATAATTATTAGTATAATAACTTTAATAGTTAATCTTTATATTCTATTTTTTCTTGTTGAAATCTTAAATATATGGTATATTTTAGCAGAACTAGAAGCTATTATTTTTGTTTTTATTTTAAATTTTATTGGAAATAAATTTTGGACTTTCAGAAAATATGATAGTAAGGATGAATTGAACATAGAAGGTATGCATAAAACTCAGGATATTTATAAAGTATTAGTATTTTTACCTACATATAATGAACAAGCAAATATTAGCAGGATAATTGACGCTATAAATAAATTAGATTTTAATAAAAAAATACTAATAGTCGATGACAAAAGCACGGACGGAACCTTGGAAATCATAAAAAAAAAGCGAAAAGAATATGATAATATAACACTAATTATAAGAAAAGGCCCAAAAGGAAGAGGTTTAGCGGGGATTATAGCTTTAAAATATTTTATAAAATCCGATAATGATTTACTCGTGGAATTAGATGCTGACTTTTCTCATAATCCAAAATATATTCCGAAATTATTACAATATTTTCCTCTGTTTGATGTCGTTATTGGCTCAAGATTAATAGGAAATGGTGGGGGTGAGCAAGGTCGACCAATTCTACGACATACTATTACACTATTTGCGAATTTATTAATTCAATTTTTATTTAAAACAAAAATTAGAGATTGCACGAGTGGATTTAGGGTCTTCAAAAAAGATTTAATAATGAAGTTCAATCTCATTAATTTCTTCTCTGTTCATTACTCAATAACACCAGAAATTTTGTATGCTTGCATTTTAAATAAAGCTAAGATAAAGGAAATTCCCATTGTTTTTTATGAAAGGGCTGGTGGCAAATCAAAATTAAATTTTAAAAAGATCTTCTATACTTTTCTAGGAATTATTAGAATAGTATTGCGTGGAAACAAAATAATAAAGATACCAAATCGTTCCAATTAAAAAAAATCACTGATCTTTTTAAATATCTTACATCCATTTTTTATTCATATCGAGATTTATTTAGAGAAGAATTGTTTTTATAAGTAATGTATTTAATCGTACTTATTTCAGCTTATTAATTTATTTAATTCTTTTTTTTTTTCTAAATCAGCATATAAGAAAGCAAAAATAAAAGAAATCCCTACTAGACTAACATAATCTCTTATTATTGCTAAATAAAGGCCAAATGAATAAAAGAATAAGAATATTAAATAACAGGATGTAATTATAACTAATAAATGGAATTTATTTTCACATTTTATTAGCCCTAATAATAACGAAACAATAACTATTAATACTGAAATTATTATACAATTTAACTCCCCATAATTAAGAAACTTATTCAAAAAATCGGAGACTATACTTCCAGGAAATTTCATATTAACCCAAATAGTCATCTTGCAATTATGTGCTATTGGAGCAACATTAAAAAAATGATTTATATCCATTAACATAAAGGGTAATACCCAGGCTAAAAAGGCTCCAATTATTATTAATCCTAAAAAAAGTGTATTTTTTAATCCGTATATTTTAAATAAATATAATCCAACAATACCTCCAATTAACCAAAAATGCATTCTCGATGCTAATAAGCTTCCGAAAAGAAATGCAAAAATAATAATTTTTTTATTAATTTTCCTTGGTTTAACTGGAACTAATGATATTACTCTTAAAAAAATTTTTTGTTCAGGAACCTCATCTGGTACTAAAAATAAAAATATGCATAAAATTAGCTGTATTGTTATTAGATCACTATTCATTGCGGTCTCCAGCCAGAAAAAGTCTGAAAAAGTAATGAATGAAATAACCGGAAGGATTAAATAATTATTTTTAGTATCTATAAAATGATAAAATATCACAACGCAGAAAATAACCATAACAATTAAATACATAAAAAAGGTATATCCACCGGTAATAATATATACTGGAAGATATAAGAAATAAGAGAAAGGTAAATTACTAGGCTTACTTCCAAGCTGGGTTGTTGTTTTATAGGGATTTTCCCCATTGAGAATTGCTTGGATGCAGTTTCTAATTTCCTCATCCCTATCAGAGAGCATCCAATATTCAAAAGGCTTTCCAATAATAAATATTATAAGAACAGAAATTGATAATAAAACAACAAAGTAAAGAATTCTCCATCTAATCCCTATTAAAAATAAAACTCCGAAAGAAAACATAATAATAATTGCAAAAAAAACAAAATAAAAATAACTTCGACTCACTCCCTTAGTAGTTGCAAAGGAAATGATGAATGGAATGCAAATTAATAGAAATTCAACTGGAGTAATATCATTAAAAAGGGCTTTGTATTTTTTACTCCTTTTAATTCTTTGGATTGTTTCTTTTAAATTCATAAAAAAAAATTTTAAGCATATTAATAATATTGTTCCGAATTTTTTATATTTAAAAAGATTAAGTAAAAAAGCAAAATCAAATTAAATGATTAAAAAAAATTCTATCTTCATCCTAAAAAAAAATAAATTAACAGTAGGAGAAAGTAAGTATTTATAATGTATTAAATAATCTTACAAAACTGCATCATGTTTTAATCTCCTTTGAAGGTAAGTTAAATTTCAAGCCAAATTTTACGATTGCACGCTGAAATTTCTTGAACATATAAATTAAAATCACTAGAGATTCAATCTCGGTGCAGGTTTGAGAAAATACTTATATCATTATACATAATATGGATAAAATTTAAAGAATAATTAATCTATAACAATATAGGAAGTAAATGGATTTAATGGCATTCGTTGGATTTTATATTTATCTAAACCGTATACTTCTTTTAAAGCTAAAGTTTCTCCATGGTAATCTTTAAAGAGAAGTTGATCAAAACCTATTACGCTTCCTTTTGTAAGAAATGGTTTTATTAATTCATGGCATTTTTTAGTAGGTTCATATATATCTAAATCGAAATACACTAATGCAATAATTGTCTCAGGGTTATTATCCAAATATTCTTTAAGTGTTATTGATACATCACCTTTGATAATTTCATATTTTTTAATATGGGACAATGGGCTCTCACTTTCGTGGTAATTCATAATTGTGGTTAAATACTCTTCAAAATTCTCAGTTACAGAATAAGCACCAATTTTACTTATTTTAGCATTTCCATCCTTTTTATGAATAGAAGGGAATCCTTCAAATGTATCAAAACCTATGATTTTTTGGCTATAATTATAAGGTTCATAGATTCTTCGGAAAGACTCAAATAAGGCTAATTTCTGGCCCTACATTACTCCAAATTCAATAATGATACCATGAACATTAATAATTTTCTTGTATAGTTTATGCATAAATAAAACTCTTGATAATGCTTGTCTATTTGTAAATAAACCTAAATTCTGTAGAATTTCATTTTTAGGTATAGGACAGTTTTTAAAAATATTATAAAAATTTTCTCGAGAAGTCTGTTCTCTTTCAGAAGAATGATTGCTTACTAGCATTTCTTTTTTTGACATTACTATTTTTACCTAAAATTCAATTTAATATATAAATAATTAGAATTCGTACTATTTTAACTTTCTCGCTGTTTTATTTTTAAATCTTATTATAGAATCGTAAGTTAAAATGTTTCTTTCTGAAAATAATGAAAATTTCTCTTAACTTATAAAGAAGATCTCTAAAACACATTATCAAATTTAGAAATCTATTATTTTTTTGAATCATTTCTATGCTCCTTCATATATATTAATCCTTCTTCAAGATTGTATATCTTTAATTCAAGTTCAATTAACCTTTTTAGTTTATTGATATCTAACGCCACATTTTTTGGACGTATTGCATTTTGCTCAATAGAATCGATTGGAGTAATTAGTTTTTTATTATATTCAAATAATTCAGCACATTTTAAGGCTATCTCATATCTATTTAATGTGCAATTTCCTGCTGTATGATATATTCCTTTAGCGTTTTTTTCGATCAATTTTAATATAATTTGAACTAAATTGACAATAAAAGTAGGTGAATTGATTTGATCTGTTACTATTGATAGAGGCTTATTTTGTTCTAGATTATTTAAAATCCAAGTAATAAAATTCAATTTCTCTTTATTCCAACCATATAATACTGCTGTTCGACATATCAAATATTCAATCCCTGAACTAAAAATTATTAATTCTGCTTTATGTTTTGTTTTAGCGTAATGACATAAAGGATTTGGGATATCTCTTTCTTTATATGAATACCCCTTTTTTCTTATTCCATCAAATATAAAATCAGTTGATAAGAAAACTAATTTAGAATTTGTCTTTTTGCATACTTTAACTACATTGAGAGATCCCATTACATTTATTTTCGTAGCAAGTTTCTTATTAGCTTCACATTGATCAACATTAGTCATAGCTGCTGTTAGAATAATAATATCTGGAGATAACTTGGTAATTTTTTTATCCAATTGTTCATAATTTGTTATATCAATTGAATAAAAGGAAATATCAGAGGGAAGATTCGTATTATCTAAATCAGCAGCAACTAAATTTAGATTCTGATTTGAAACTAACTCCGAATTTCTAAATTTAAATATATTGGTCCCTAAAAAACCATTAGCACCAATAACAATAACTTTTTTAGGTTTCTTACCTTTTATTGTATTGGTGTTCATAATAAGTAAGATAATCTTGGTTTATTATGTTATCTAACCATTCTTGGTTATTACGATACCATTGAATTGTCATTTCTAATCCCTTGTTGAATTTTATCTCAGGTGTCCATCTTAATTCTTTTGTAATTTTATCATGATTTATAGCATATCTTAAATCATGTCCTGGACGATCCTTTACCAAGGTTATTAGAGATTCAGGTCTATCTAATTGCTTTAATATTTTTTTAACTAAATCGATATTAGCAATCTCAAAATTTCCCCCAATATTATAAATTTCTCCTATTCTTCCCTCTAATAAGATTTTTAGAATAGCAGCACAGTGATCAACAACATGAATCCAATCTCGGACATTAATTCCTTCTCCATAAACAGGGATTTCTTTATTATTTAAAGCATTGTTTATCATTAATGGAATAAGTTTTTCAGGAAAT
>SDBT01021526.1_pt1 | contig 10078 bp, 4 predicted proteins | sample 2277101 | NCBI WGS metagenome assembly SDBT01 (sample SAMN10404973, study PRJNA504765) | marine sediment metagenome | isolation source: marine sediment core GS10_PC15, 103 cmbsf | place: Arctic Ocean: Southern Knipovich Ridge | collected 2010
TCATCGAAGCTCACATAGATTGTCCCGTCAGGGCCCAGCGCCGGCTCGGACCAGCCTTCCGCAAATGGATAGTCTTCGCCATAATAGGCGTCGAACCATCCCGAAGATGCCTCTGCCAAATCAGTTGCCCATATAATCGTTCCATCGGCAGGCTCAATTGCATACAGCTTCGTATCATGCAGCAGCGTCTGGTATATCGTGCCGTCCTCGGAAACAACCGGCGAGGCAAAGGGCCAGCCTAATATCGTCCTGTTCGGGTCGCACGGGTCGGGAAACTCAAAATTGCATGCCCACTTGACACCGCCGTCCGCTGGGTCGAGTGCGTAAAGATTCGGGTCATAAAGTCCGGCGACATACACGTTGCCGTTGGGTCCGATTGTGGGCGAGGCAAGTATAGAGCCGGCGGCGACGGCACCATGGCCTTTTGTCTCGAAGCTCCACAAATCACTCCCGTCACGGCCCAGCGCATAAAGCACCCCGTCCTGCGAACAAACATAAACCTCGCCCTCAGCCGAGACAGCCGGCGATGAATATATGAAACCATCCGTCGTATGCGTCCATCGAAGCCCACCGTCAAAATCGACAGCGTAAAGCTTCTTGTCTCTACTACCAACGTATACAGTTCCGTCCAGACCAATTGTCGGCGCACTAAGAAGCGGCGAATTCACATCGTAACTCCAGATAAGCTCGCCGTTCTCAGCATCCAGCGTGTATAGCTTGCCGTCCTGACAGGCCAGATGCAACCTGTCCCCGGAACCTGCGGTGACACTTGCAGCTATCGGCGCATCGGTTTCGAACCGCCACTTGACGCATCCAAGTTCCGGGCCCGACCCTTCGCTCAGACCGGTCCTGTCGAAATCACCGCCTAACGATTTCCACTTCGCCGAAACCGCCGCCCCGGCAAAATCCGGATGAATCGTAAACAAACCGCTTTCCGCAGCGATCACATTCACATCAGCAACACTGGGCACAACCGAAATTACACACTGGTTCGAATCGATCGTATCGGGAAGACCCCAAACATAGCTGCCCGTATCGGACTGGTCAATTGTGATATTCGCCCAATTTTCACCGCCATCTGTGCTCAGCAGAATATCTACGGGGCCTTCGTAATTGTACGTCTCCCACACTGTCTTGTGATTGCTCGGCCCTGCCCAGACCTCGCCCGGGCGAGGTCTTGTCACCGCGATCATCGAAATAGCAAACTCGTCCGCTCCTATATCGACCCGCCTTCCCATTATTCTCGGCTCGCCGTCCATATCAACGCTGTCGCCTGAAACATACAAATCCGGAAAGCCCGCCTCGATGCACGGTGAGTCTTGCTGCAGATGCACATCGCCGAAATCATCATTCGCCCCTTCGTCAATATCTGCTGTTCCATGGTCATCGCCCCACCCATCGCCGCCATCATTCGGATCGTGAACAAATAGCGGATCCATACCTATATTCCCGTTAGCCGCACCGCCGAATGGAGTAGTCGGATTCTCCGGTCTGTCGTCGTGGATGCAGCTAAACGTCACCTCCGGCGTACCACCATATATCTGTGCGCCGTCTACGCGGCTATGGCGCAGAAACCTATTCGCCCAAATGATGCAACTGCCGATTCTTGGCGCAGATTCATTGTCACAGCGTATTCCACCGACCCGGCTCCAGGCTGAGTTGGCAGTGATTGTGCAGTTGCTGAGAATAGGGCTGCTCTGGTAGCAATATATCCCGCCCCCGTCATCGTAAAGGGCTGTGTTTGCCACAAATTCACACCCGCTTAATATCGGATTGCTCTGGCTGCAGTACATCCCACCCCCGTCACTGTCGGCGACATTTGCGGTAATCCTGCAGTTGATGATCCTCGGGTTACTCAACTCGCAGTAAAATGCCCCACCTTCGACCGATGCCCGATTTGCGCTAAGCACGCAGTTGACTATTTTCGGGCTGCTGCGGAAACAATAGATTGCCCCGCCCTTATCGGCGTTGCCGTTGATAATAGTTAAACCGTTCAACACCGACGCAGCCGACTCATAATTGCGAAAATCAAATGCGCGATGATGCTCATACCGCGCTGCCTGGCAATCGATGACTGTGGCAGCCACAACGTCCGGGTCGTTTGGATCGGTGCTTCGGACAGTGATTGCTTTTCCTAAAAAATCGATGTCCCGATTTCCATCGCCTGTGTAGACGCCTTCGGCAACCACAACCGTTTCCCCATCCGCTGCAAGATTTATTGCCGATTGAATCGTGTCGTATTCTGATGGAACATTCAACACAGCGTTGTTATCGCTAACAACCAGTGTTACCGGTATCACCTTGGGGCTGTTGGAAGCGGCCTCGTCAATGACTCTGACCGTGCCGTAGTATGTCCCCGCCTCAAGGCCGCTCGTATCCACGCTTACGGCCAATTCATTGACCTCGTCCACAGATTGACCCGAAGACACCGAAACGTTGAGCCAACTGCCGTCAAGCTCTACACGCCAGTTCAGGGCGATTAGACCTCTGTTCTCGATTGAGAGGTTTTGCGGTTGCGGGTTCGCCCCAGCAGCGGGACTTTGGAAATCAAACCTGCTCGGGCGGACGCCGATTACTGAAGCCTCCGCGTCAAACTCGTCCGGCCCTATATCAATCCGACCGCCCATTACGCGACGGTCACCGTCAATATCATAGGGGTGGACATAGTTGGGCAGGGGGTCGCCTGCATCTATGCATGGAGAGTCGCCACTGAGATGATATCCACCCGGCGCAAAAGACGGATCGAGACCGATATTGCCCTCTCCACCGAGAAAGCCATCCAATCCCTGAATACAACAATAGTTGACCTCTGCGTAACTCGCATCGATCTGGGCGGACTGCTGAGAACCCCGATGGTCGGTATTTCCCCAAAGAATACAGTTCCTCACTCTTATAGGTATATCACCAGAGTAGGTGTAGCTCAAAACACCGCCCCCGTGGCCGTTGCTGCTTAGAGAGTTGCCATATATGCTGCAGCTCGTAATAGACATATTGCCGCGGTTGTAAATGGCCCCTCCTCCATATTGGGCGAAGTTTTCGGTAAGCGCGCAGTTTGCGATCTTCATACCCCCTGAATAGCAACAGATCCCGCCACCTCTGTACGACGCTGAGTTACCGAGTATAATGCAGTTGGTTATGGTCGGACTACTTCCATTGCACAATATGGCGCCCCCGCAGTTTTCCGGCGACTGGCCGGAAGCATACCCATTTGTAATAACCACACCTGCCAGCACGGCCCGTTCATCTTCACCGCTGTGGAAGTAGAAGCCGCGGTGGGGGTCGTATTCTTTGCCCTGGCAGTCGATGATAGTGCTGCTGACAACAGCAAAGTCGTACGGGTCCGTGCTTCGGACGGTGACGGGCTTTCCCTTGAAGTCTATATCGCGGTTTCCCTCGCCGGTGTAGGTCCCTGGCTGGATTTCGACGATATCACCATCATTTGCGTCGTCGATGGCGGCCTGGATTGTGGCGAAATGGGCCGGGCCGTCGTTGTCGACGGTGATTATTCGCGCATAGCAGGGAATTGTCAGAATCAGCGATATAACTGCGAAAATGACATTTTTCATATACAGGCTCTCCTCAAAAGCTTTGTTTGGTAGCTACTATACCAAAAAAGGGGCGCGGTATCAAGGGAAAATGGAAGATTTTGATTATTTTTTTTGGGTTATGGACACATGACCCAGTATGCGCTCGATTTGTGAGGCAGGAGCATGCTTATCACGCCGCTGATGTCGGCTGGGCTGAACCAGCCGTCGTCGTTCATGTCACCAACTGACCCGGCCGGCGCCAGGACCCAGTATGCGCTGGATTCATGCGGAAGCAGTATGCTTATCAAAGCGCTCAGGTCGATCGGCGAAAGCCAGCCGTCATCGTTCATGTCACCCATGCACGGTCGGCTGAACACCCTCAGGAAAGGATACGTTTGATCTTCGGCGATGTCCCAGGTCTCGACAAAATCCCAGTTGGCGAAGGTCGCCTGCTGCATCATCTCGCCGGTTGTATTGCCGGGCGCGTCACAGCCGGGACCGATATTGACGCACATATTGCTCTGTCCGCTCTCCTCCACATCCCAGTGCGAATCCGAAATTGCACCCCCGCTGATGCCGGCCAGGCCGCCTGCCAGCATTTCGCCGCTAACCTCCCCCGCAGCGTAGCAGCCCGAAATCGTACCGTTGCCGTTGTATCCCAACAGCCCACCGACTTCCGGCACCATCCCTCCCGTCACCGCAACTGTCACGTAGCACGAGGAAATCGTGCCGCTGTAATTGTACCCCACCAGCCCCCCGACCGTACCGCCCGCCGTAACCGAACCGTCGGCATAGCATGTCGAAATTATCCCGTAATTGTACCCCGCAAGCGCCGCTGCAACATCGCTGCCCCCGCCGTCGATCACAACCGCTTCCAGACCCAGGTTCCTGACCACACCGCCGGCGCCCACATACCCGAACAACGCGACAGCAGCTTCCGTCGTGGATGTATATGTGAAGTTGCTCACAACGTAACCGTCGCCGTCAAAAACTCCGCTAAAAGGCGCCTTGTCGTCCTCGCCGTTGTAATAGCCGATGATATTGAAATCCGTCCCGGCCAAACCGCTCAGATCAATGTCACCCGTCACTCTGAAGTGAGAACCCCAATAATCCGAATCCCCCCCGACTGCCTGAAGATCATCGGCGTCGTCGATCAGATACGGGTCGCCGTCCACACCACCGCCTGCCCAGGGCGCAGCCGAAACCGCCGGACAAAAGTAAACCACCGCCAGACAGATCAATACAAGGACCGACTTGGATTGCGCAGATATACCGTATGTACCCATTACCACACCTCCTTTTTTCACAGGACCCTGTCGAGCGTGATCTAACACACTTCCCTACGGCGCGTGATGCCGGATGCGCAGGCGCCAATAAATCTTTGGTGTCCACTCGATCAACTATCAACCTGCGTCTTCCGCTCCGGCTGGATATGCAATTCGATCTCGAACAGTACCGCCGCGCCGAGATACGTATGTTGAACTTGTGCAGATATCCGCTTTAGTATAGCCGACAAATAGCCTATCACAAATATGGCGATCTGTCAAGCAAAAAAAAACGGCAACAGACATCAATCCAAAGCTGGAAAATGCCGGGCAAAACCACAAAATCCCCTAAAATCCGCCTCCATCGCAATAAATGTACATCTGCCGACCATTGATCGCCTCGTATTATGCTGTGTTTATTTCTTTCGGTCGGTGGGTTTTTTCGCCCGTGGCAGTGTTTTAGTTGTCGTCTTCGAGGTCTTTTTGCCCACTTTCGCGTAATAGCCCCTGCAGTCGATTTTCAGCTTCTCCCCGTCCTTCGTAACCATCGTAAGCTCATCCGTGAATCGCGGCTTGCCCTGCTCCGCCGGTGGTGTGATCTCAATATCAAACTTATAACGCGTCTGCCCCGAACTGGTCTTGATCTTCTCCTGATTCAATACCTTCATGTAGCCGGATTTCGATAACGTCGAATCAATCTCGAAATCTTCCCCGAAGTTATTGACTATCAAAAGCTTCCGCTTTGTCGCCTGACCGGCCTTGACGTCATAAAGCGATATCCTGTGCGGACTGATCGTGAACCTCTTCTGAACATTAAACCGAATACTGACCTTCTTGCAATCCGGATGAGTCAACTCAAAATCGATACTCCCGTAGGAAATCGTCTTGAGCTTTTCCACATCGCCCTTCGGCTGAAGAACAAAACTATCAGCTTCGGCCGTCGGGTCGAATACAGCCGTTATACAATCCGACGTCGCCTTGAAGCTCTTTACTGAAAACTTCTGTTTGTCCGTGCTGCGCAGGGTAATGGGCTTGAGCCCTGCGTTTTCCTTTTTAAGAGACAGCCTGAACGACTGCGGCTGATACTCAACCTTAAGCGCTATCGTAGCCTTTATCGTAAGCTTGACTCTATGATTCTTCTTATCGTTACTGTTCACATACACGTGCTTGCTCACCGCCCCCGCTCGGGAACCAGTCGAATACGTCACCTTTATCGTACCGCTTTCGCCCGGGGCATATTCAACTTTGTCGAGCCTGGGAACTGTGCAGCCGCACGTACTCTTGATCTTGCCGATCTTCAGCACACCACTGCCCGTATTTGTAAATCTGAACCCACACGTATGCTTCGAATGCGGCGGCACCTGCCCGAAATCATGAACCTGCTGCTCGAACATAATAACCGGTTCGTTCGGTTCGGCCCCGACCGTCTCTGTCTTTACCTTTGACGGAACTGTCTGCTCTTTTGCTTCGGCCGCTCCAACCTGCCTTTCGCCGCAAAAATGTGTAAGCCAGACACTTCCTGCAACCGCCATCCAAATCATCAACCTCTTTTTCATGTTCTTGTCTCCGAAAAAAATTCCAATGAAATCTGTTACTGAGCACTATCCTTCCGGAACATCAGGGACAAATGCCCCCGCAGGTAGTCCGGGGTCGTAATCGAATTGATCCTGAACTGTAATACACGGCTGACAATCGGCCTGGACCTTCTCCGGCGGGCACGGCCTTTCATGCTCCCGCAAAACCGGCAGTTTCGTATCGATGTCGAACCATATTCTGTCAAGCCACTCTTTGGGATCATCGCCGTACTCGCTCGCACTGATCTAAAAGCCCACGCACCTGCGGCCTTCGATTACTCGCTCACCTAACAACCGCTTGTTGTCCGTATTTTTCAGAACCATCACATAGAAACGCATCCGTTCGACAGGGTCCTGGTTGCCAAAACTGCCCGGATGCCTGCACGCCGAGTACGTCCCAAGGTCGAAACGCACCGCTGTCTGAATCATGTTATTTCCCTCAGGAACATACCATTGGGTTTCTCTCAAGACGTCATCATCATAAATGTCCCTGCGATAAATGTCGCTTGACACACAAAGAGTGTTCCACGTGCCGGACGTATGTCTTGAGCCGTCGGACATGATAAATATCGTTTGTTCGCGGCAGCAGACGCACTTGATTGTATCAAGCGCTTCGAGAATCTCCTGTCCCCATGCTGAACCCATCCACCATTTATTGTTCTGCGCAACGCCCGGCGGGCGCATGGTAGCTGCCCACAAGACGATCACGAACACCGCCGCTGCGGCGAGCTTCGTCACCCTGCTTTGGATCAGTCTTTTCCACAAAGCTTTATCGATCGAAGCCAGCCGCGACCCTTGCTCTGCGTCACCGATCGCCGCCAGCACCGCCGCTCTCGCCGATTCACACCTTTGTTCGTCAGCCGACAATTCACTCATCCCCCCGCTGCATTCGAGCAGCACCTTCAGCCGCTTCAGTTCGACCCTGCACCGACCGCACTGCCTGAGGTGTCGCTCTATCGTCGATTCCTCTTCATCCGAAAGCTCTCCGAGTGAAAAACCCGCCAACAATTCATTTATTTCTTCGTGACTGTTCATAACTCACCTACTCTCTTAGCCCAGGTACTCGCCCAGTTCTGCCGCCAATCTCTTCATAGCCCTGTGCAGGTGCACTCGCACCGTTTCATGTGAACAACCCAGAATCTCGGCGATCTTTTCGCCATCCAGGCATTCGATCCTTGACAACACAAACACTTCTGCCTGACGTTTCGGCAATCTGCCCAGGCACCGGCGCAGCTCTTCCCGCAACTCTGCCCGCTGCAACGGGCCATCCGGTTCTTCCGTACCGACACAATCTCTCGGACTTCCTTCGGCCAACTGCACTTTCCGCGACCGCTTGGCAAAGTCGATCGCCTTTCGCACGGTCGTGCGGTACAGATAAGCACCCCAGTTCGTTTGGCCGTTAAACTTGTGCCACCGCCGCCACATCGCAAGAAAAACCTCCTGATGAACGTCCTGGGCCCGATCAGCATCTCTCAAAATCCGAATTGCCACATTCAGTACAGTTGAACTGTAATCATCAATTAGCGTCTCAAAACTTATCTTCCGCACTGTTTTACCTTAAAAGGGCCCTAACCTAATCTACAGCCGCGACACATTACTAACCCGACATCTAACATTATAGAGCCTCTGCGCGAGTTTTTGTTTACAAAAAAATACGCAAGCTGACCGATTCCGAGGCAAACAGAATCATAAACCTTGATCTGCCAAACGTTTATCCCATCCTGTCATTCCCGCGAAGTACGTCTTTAGCCACGAACCAACCTCCGCTCTCATTTCGAGCCCCCTTTACGCAACGAAATACGAGATACGCTTCACGCAATACGCAATACGCAATACGAAATCCGAACCGTCATTTCGAGCGCAGTCGAGAAATCTATTAAAATTACCATCCCCGCCTTGCCGGAATTCCACTGTTCTGCTCGCTTTCGAATCCCGGCGCGCCGGGACGCCGCTAAACGCGTACCACGTTGCACGTGCGGTTCTCTTTTCCCCAGACAAGCAATCTCATCATTCTTGCATCTTGCCCCGTTAGAGTCCTTCTTTCTTCGGGACTCTAATGGGGCTTGAATTTTTGAGGCGGTGTGGTATTATGGGACAGTGGAGATTTAGGAATATGACAGAATCGATGGCAATACGGGAAATTTGAATTCCCCAGAGGCGATAGTGCTGTGTGTAAACGTTAAGAAAGTGTAATATCAGGATTAAGGAGGATGTACCCATGAGAAATGTGTCATTGGTGGCGTTGGTAATGGTCGGTCTGGTGTTTGTTGTGGGTGGGCCGGCGAGGTCGTTCGGTGATGTCGGCGAGATGCCTGGGCTGATTGGGTATAGAAGCGGAGACCCGGATTTTAGCGACCCGGAAAATCTCGTGATAATCAAGCATATTAACCATAACTGGACCGGCGGCTCGCAGGGCTGGTCGGCTGTGTATGGGGGCTCTATCGAGGGGCCTTATACCGGCCAGGTGAGGTTTACGGCTGAGGCTGATAATGGTCTCAAGGTTGAGATTGACGGCAAGACCGTTATCGACGGACTTCGCAGGGGCGGCAACCGTGAGGGAACCTGCTCGATGGTGCAGGGCCAAAAGCATACCATAAGGGTCTCGTATGTGCAGGATGGGGATCCGTCTTATCTGAGGCTGTACTGGGGTTGGCCGGGCCGGGAGCAAACCGCGATCGATGAGTCGGCGTTTAGCTACACGCAGGCGGATTGGGATTATGCGATGAGCCATCTTGCCAAGGACTACTGGAGTTGGGAAGAGGCCCCCATGCATTTTGACGGTACGGGAAGTGAGGCTCTGGACCTTAGTTATCAGGATGCCAGATTGGCGCCTGCGGTTGGTGCTGAGAATTACCAGGTTTTCAGGTGCAACCGCGAGCGCAGCAGTGAGTTTACTGGCGGGCATAATTATACGTATAATCATGGGCCGAATGTTTGTTACTGGAATGGAAGGTATCACGTGGAGTTTTTGTCGGCACCTAACAGTGAGCATGATCCGCGTACGGTGACGTTGTGGACGAGTTCGGAGGACGGCAAGAACTGGACGATGCCTCAGATACTGTTTCCGTATTTCACGCCGGATGGCGATGACCATGAAACTATAACTCATCAGAGGATGGGGTTTTATGTTTCGAATAATAATCGTCTCTTGATACTGGCATTCTTTGGGCGGGATCCGAGCCCGAACAATGGTGAAGGTGTAGGTCGGGCGGTTCGCGAGATTTATGCAGACGGCAGTTACGGGCCGCTTTATTTTATCCGCTATAACGGTGGGTGGAACGAGGGGAATACGCCTTATCCTTATTATACGCGGTCGACTGACAGTGGGTTTGTCGCAGTGTGTGACGAGTTGATGGCGAATAAGCTGATGGTTCAGCAGTGGTGGGAAGAGGACCGGAGCGAGGACGGTTTCTATATTCTCGGAGACAGGGATGATGAGGACAACAAGTATAAGGCGTTTAACTGGTATACCCGCAAGGACGGGGTGATGGTGGGTTTGTTCAAGCAGGGTTATGCCGGGTACAGTGGTGACGGCGGAAGGACGTGGTCGGCTATCAGGAGTCTTCCGTCGATTATTGTCGGCGGCGCGAAGATGTGGGGTCAGCAGACAGAAGATGGTCGTTATGCAATGGTTTATAACCCTGATGGTGATTGGCGATATCCCCTTGTGATAAATACATCGGATGACGGCAGGGTCTTCAGCAATATGGTC
>SDBT01021527.1_pt1 | contig 10078 bp, 9 predicted proteins | sample 2277101 | NCBI WGS metagenome assembly SDBT01 (sample SAMN10404973, study PRJNA504765) | marine sediment metagenome | isolation source: marine sediment core GS10_PC15, 103 cmbsf | place: Arctic Ocean: Southern Knipovich Ridge | collected 2010
CCCCTGCATTCCGTCGAGCTAACCCGCGCCGCCCTGGGCGGGAGCCTCAAAGGAAAGAAGGTTCACCTCCTGGGAGCTTCTTACCTTAAGGATGTAGGGGATACAAGACACTCGCCCTCGGAGACTTTCTGGAACGCTCTGGTCAAAGAGGGAGCAGTCCCTTCCGTCCATGATCCCCTGGTCAAGGTCTGGCCCGAGATCCCCGGAGTAAAAGTGGAGAAAGACCTTCTCGGTTCGCTTAAAGATGCGGATGCCGTGGTCTTCGCCGTGGGCCACGAGGAATATGTCCAACTCAATCCTGGCGATGTCGTGAAAGCTACGGGCAAGACTCCGGCCATCATTGACACCCAGAACCTGATTGATGATGGAAGAATAAAGGAGTATTTGCGCCTGGGTTGTGAAGTGAGAGGGGTAGGGAAGGGGCATATTACCCAGCTAAAGACTGAATAGAGGAATTCCGATAGAGCCCTCCTTGGACATATAGCCCAAATGTCCTAAAAGTATGTTTGTAAATTATAGTACAGTAAGCGCAAGGGGGATTGAGGTGAAGTCGGGCCCATAACAACGAAGGGAGGGAGAGGATTAAAATGAAGAGCAAACATGATGCCCGGGAAATCCTCGCTCATTTAGAAAAGGAAACAGTAGGTATCTTAGGAACATTAGATCAAGTAAAAGGGATTAGACTGAGAGTAATGTATTATGGCATTGATGACAAATTTGACTGTTATCTTATGTCTACCAAGGGAAGCCCAAAAATAGATCAGGCCCTTTCCTCTCCGAGCATCTCCTTCATCGCCTTTGGATTAGAGGACCCTTACGACAATTCCTGGGAAATTGAAATCGATGGGGAGGCTAAACTTGTGAAACAAAAAGAAGAAATGAATTATGCCTTAGAAAAACTTAAGGAACGTAACCCCTTTGCTGAGGTGGCTATAGAATCGGGTATCACCGAACAGTTTGACCTGATAAAAATTATCCCCAAAGTTGTTAGATTCAGGCTTTACGGGGAAGCGTTAAAAGGGATATCCCCCACAGTTTTAGAATTTTGATGAGAAGGATGCGACAAAGGAAAACTTTTTTGAGGTGTTGGGAGTACTTTAACTGCAAAGAAAGAGAATGTCCCGCCTATCAATCAAAGGACTTCAGATGCTGGCTGCAATCCAGAACTCATTGCCACGATGAAATCAAGGGCTTCTGGATAGAAAAGATGGAGGTTTGCCTTAAGTGCGAGGTATTTGCAGAGAATTTCGAGGAGAAAGATTCTCTGGGCACATTAGCTCTCGTAAGCAATCAATTCAAAGATTATAAACAGAAGGTCTCAGAAGAGACAAAGCAACTTGAGAAAGCAAGAAAGAAACTTACTGATTTTAAACTTACCAGTGTATATATTCTCCGCGAATTGGATAAGAAAAGCAAAGAGTTGACCACCGCCAAAAGTTATGTGGAAAAGGAGGTAAAAAAGAGGACCAAGGAACTTCGAGACGTGCAAGCTCAACTCGTTCAATCAGCCAAGATGGCTTCTCTGGGGCAATTTGCCGCCGGTGTTGCTCATGAGATAAATAGCCCTCTGGGAGGAATTTTGAATTTTGTCCGCACCCTTTTAGGCGATCCGGAGATAAAGGGACAAAGAAAGGGATACTTGGAATTGATTTTGAAAGGATTGCTGCGCATCGAAAACATTATTGCTCAGATACTAAGTTTTTCTGGTCAACACAAAATTGAGCCTGGATTAGTTAACCCCAACCAATTACTTGGGGAGGCCCTGGCTTTTGTTAAACACCGTGTAGAAGAAGAGGAAATTATCCTTCGACAGGATCTGGTCAGGCACCCTCCTTTTATTATAGGCGAACCCCATCGTTTACAGCAAGTATTTATGAATATTATAGGTAATGCCTTAGACGCTTTGCCGCGAGGGGGAAGTCTAGGTATCGTCACTGCCGCAAGGAATAAGAATGTAGAGATTAAATTCATTGATAACGGCAAGGGGATTAAGAAAGAAGATTTAGGCAGAATTCTTGACCCCTTTTATACAACTAAGGAAGTGGGAAAAGGAGTGGGGTTGGGACTTTCCATTAGTTATACTATAATTCAGCAGCATAAGGGAACAATCGATATAGAAAGCAAGAACAATACAGGAACAACAGTGACCGTTACTTTGCCGATAGCGGGGAAAGAGTAATGCCTGCTAAGAAAATACTAGTTATTGATGATGATGAACTTATGCGTCTTAGCCTGCGGGATGCCTTAACTAAGGAAGGATGTGAAGTATCGGTATCTTCCGATGGGACGGAAGGATGGAAGAGATTTCGGGAAGTGCACCCCGCTCTTATCTTAACCGACCTTAAAATGCCAAAAATGGACGGGCTTACTTTATTAAAAAAGATAAAGACAGCTTCTCCTGAGGCAGTAGTAATTATGATAACCGGTTACGGCACAGTTGAGTCAGCAGTTCAGGCGATGAAATTAGGGGCTTACGATTATATTAACAAACCCTTTCTTCTTGAAGATATGCTCCTCTTGGTTAAGCGGGCCCTTGAGTTTTATGAGTTAAAAGAGGAAAACCGCTTCTTGAGGCAAAAGTTGAAAGGGGTTTGGAGATTAGAGAATCTTATCGGTAATAATGAAAGAATGCAGGAAATCTATCAGTTAATTAAGACGGTGGCTAAGACTACTGCTACTGTACTTATTTATGGTGAGAGCGGAACCGGAAAGGAATTAGTAGTGGACGCTATTCATACATTAAGCCTGCGCAGAGGTAATCCTTTGGTTAAGGTCAGCTGCGCTGCTTTATCGGAAAATATCCTAGAAAGCGAGTTATTTGGTCATGAAAAGGGCGCTTTCACCGGCGCTCACTCACGCAAGATCGGCCGTTTTGAAACAGCTAACGAGGGCACTATCTTTCTTGATGATGTAGATGACATGAAACCGGCAATCCAGGTAAAATTACTTCGAGTTTTGCAGGAAAGGAAGTTTGAACGTGTAGGGAGTACGAAAACAATTGAGGTCGATGTTCGGCTTATAGCTGCTGCCAAGACTGACCTGGCGGAAATGGTGCAGAAGAAGACATTTCGGGAAGACCTTTACTACCGGCTAAATGTGATTCCTATATTTATGCCCCCCCTGCGAGAGAGAAAAGATGATATCCCCCTTTTGATGGAACACTTTATTGATAAGTATAAAGAAAAATCAAGGGAGAAGATACAGGTTTCTCCTCAAGCGCTCCAGCTGTTAACCTGGCACGATTGGCCGGGAAATATAAGAGAATTAGAAAACGTCATTGAACGGGTCGTGACTCTTTCTCAGCGGAACGAGATACTCCCCGCGGATTTACCTTCTTCCCTGAGAGCAGAAAAAGGGAAAGAGAAGACAAAGCCAATCCAGGAAGTAGTAGAAGAATCAGAAAAAGACCATATACTTAAAGTCCTGACCCAGACAAAAGGTCGGAAGAAAGAGGCTGCCAGAATATTAGCAATTACCCCCAAAAACCTCTGGGAGAAGATAAAAAAATATAAAATAGAGGAATAATCTAACATTTCTCTGTAAAGAATAGAAACAGCATTACCAAATGGTAATGCTGTTCTTTATTGTCGCTAAAAAGAGGATTTAGGATAGAAAAGGTTACCGAAGGGTAACGTTTGGATTAATAGAAGGTAAGATAATTTCCGAAGGCTACCTGACTCAGCGTCGGGTAGCCTAATTTTGTTGGAGGAATAAAATAATTGGCAGGGTCATTGCTTTATTGGATTTAGGGTAAATATGGCGATTGAACTGCAAAAAGAGGAGCTCGGTCAAAGAATAAATTGGCTCATTAGGTTACGGTGGCTTGCGGCTATAGTTGTATTTGTTGTTATCGGCGGCGCAAGATTCTTCCTCCAGATAGAATTACGCTTAATCCCCTTGTACTCGGGGGCTGTAGTCCTCCTCTTTTATAATACTTTGTTTTTCCGTTATAGCAGACATCTGCAATCGCAAAAAGGGGATGAAGGGTGGTTTCGAAAAGCTAATCATTTTGGTAATTTTCAGATTTCCCTGGATTTAGTGATGCTTGCTTACTTAATTCATTTCGCCGGGGGAGCAGAAAATCCTTTCATCTTTTATTTTATTTTTCATATGGTAATTGCTAGTATTCTCCTTTCCAACCGGGCCGCTTATCTTCAAGCAACCCTGGCTGTAGCTCTTTCAGGGACGGTATTTGGCGCAGAACGTTGGCAAATCCTATCCCATTATCATCTTGGTGGATTTGTTGGCGGAGAACTTTACGCACATTCAAGTTACCTGTTGGGGGTGTCCTTTGTTCTTACTACTACCTTATACCTGACCGTATATATGGCCACCTGTATTGTTAACAAATTGAGAGAGCGGGAAAGGGAACTTGCCCGGGCCAACGAAAAACTGGAGGAGCAGGACCGTTTGAAATCGCAATATGTAGCGACTGTTTCGCATGACCTCCGGGCTTCTCTTTCTACAATTCAGAATTGCCTCAAGGTTGTTTTGAGCAACCTGACCGGTTCGGTTTCGGAAAAATCAAGAGAGATGATTACGCGGGCCGAGCAGCGCAGTATGCACCTCCTTCACTTTGTCAAGGATCTCCTGGATCTTTCCAGGATAAAAGGAATGAAAGAATTGGAGATGAAACCCCTGTCTTTATCAGAATTGCTGGGAAAAGTAACTGAGCGACTAAGAACAAGAGCGGAGAATAAGGGAGTCGCCTTAACGCTGAAGAATTCTACCAATATTTCTTCAATTTACGCTAACGAGGATGCTCTGGAGCAGTTGTTTGCGAACCTAATATTGAACGCTATCAAATATACTCCCTGGGGAGGAAATGTGGGAGTGGAAATAAAAGAGGAAAGCGATCGTTTTAGAGCGACAGTTTGGGATACAGGCATTGGTGTTCGCCAGGAAGATTTATCCCATATCTTTGAAGAATTCTATCGGGCAAAAAATGCAGAACAGATGGAAAAAGAGGGAACAGGTTTAGGGCTCTCCATTGTCAAGCAGATTATCGAAGCCCATAGGGGTGAAATTTGGGTGGAGAGTGAAGTAGGTAAGGGGAGCAGGTTTACTTTTACCCTGCCAAAAGGGGTGAGTGGTCGCACGAATAAGTGCGACCGAGGGACGAACGCCGCTGAGTCGGTGAAGCGGCAGGAAAAGTGTCCGCCTGAATAAAGGCGGACGAGATACGCGCGGGCGCGAGATGTGAGCGCCCCGGATAAAGTGTTCGCACGAATAAGTGCGACCGAGGGACGAACGCCCGCGAGATGTGAGCGGGACGGAGGGCCAAATGAGTGAACAGGCAAAAATTCTTATTGTGGAAGATGATATTGATATGGTTGAGGCGTTTAGAGTTACTCTGGAATCGAAGAACTATCAAGTGAGTGCTGCTTTTAGTCCTGAGGAGGGTCTTCAAAAGGCAAAAGAAGAGAAGCCCGACTTAATTATACTCGATGTGATGTTCGGGAGTAAGAGAGAGAGTAAAGGTTTCGATTATGCCGTCAAAATGAAGGAAGATAAGACGCTTGCTCCTATACCCATATTGATGGTTACAGCGGTCAATGTCCAAAATCCTGAATTTGGTTTTTCGGCGGGGACCGATGGAGAGTATCTTCCAGCAGATGAATTCATAGATAAACCGGCTCAACCGAAAGACTTAATTCAAAAAGTAGAAAGACTTCTGGAAATGAAAGTGAGCAAATGGGCCAACTGGCCGGAGAAAAGAGAATAAAGGGCTGAGAAATAGAATGAAGGGAAAGAAGGCCGAAGATAATCTTTATCAGATGTCCAAATACGATGGATTTCTTATTACTATAGTCCTGATTATCGCTATGGTTTCCCTCTTTTCTTTTAAACAATCTGCCTCTGCTGGAGGAGAGAAGGTATTAATTTATGAGAATAGCAGCTTATTAAAAGAGATTGACCTGAATAGAGAAAAGACTTTTGAGGTAAATACTGAAAAGGGAAAGATGGAAATCGAGATTGGGGAAGGAAGAACGAGGGTTTTAAAATCTTCCTGTCCCCAGAAAATCTGTCTAAATACCGGCTGGATAAGTAAACCCGGACAGACGGTTGTCTGCATACCAAACAGAATTCTCTTAGAAGTAAAAGGAGGTTCCTCTGAATACCACGCTATCAGCTACTAAGCAGAAGGTGGTAGCCTTCTGGGTTTCCCTTGCCTGTGTATTGCAGATTGCCGAATCTTTAATACCTCATCCCCTACCCGGAATACGTTTAGGTTTAGCGAATATGGTTACTCTCGTTGTTTTGGTGAATGTTGGTTTCCGGACTGCTGTCCAGGTAGCTATTTTGCGGACAATAGTTAGTTCCTTAATTCTGGGAACTTTTATGTCTCCTTCCTTTATCCTCAGTTTTAGCGGGGCCTTGATAAGCGCCTTAGTGATGGGATTTTTCTATCTGTTATCGACTATTAACCAGCGACTATCTTTTAGTCTTATCGGAATAAGCATTCTTGGAGCCCTCTCCCACAATTTAACTCAACTTAATTTGGCTTATCTATTATTAATAAAACATAGAGGGATGTTTATGTTTTTACCCTGGCTAAGCATAAGCGCTGTAGTTACGGGCTGGATTACTGGATTAATTGCTTCCCAGGTATGTCGGAAGTTGAAAAGTTTGCCCGGAGAAGAATTAACTCTGAAGGACATTCCTGAAATTGCCTCTCCCTTGAAGGCAAAGTTTTACTCAGAGAGAAAATCGTTCCTCCATTCTCTCAGGCCGGAAATAAAAATTATGGGGGTAATCATTTTCGCTTTAACGATCCTGTTTTTGAAACATTTCTGGTTTTACTTGCTGATTTTTGCCTCTTTACTTCTCACTATACTCCTCTCAAAAACTTCTTTGCGAGCACTCTTTTCAAGGATAACACAATTATCATCTTTTATCTTTATCTCTTTTGCTTTACCTGTTCTCTTCCACTCCGGGGGGAAAGTCTTGTCTCACTGGGGACCTTTAAAGATTACTGAGGAAGGTTTAACTACCGGAGGTTTGTTTGCCTTCAGAATCATTCTCTTAGCCTTAATTGCTTCCCTCTTAATGCGGACCACTTCCCCTGAAGAAATGACCTTGGGCCTGAGAAGGGTTTTGTCTCCTTTAAAGATATTTGGTCTATCAGGAAACAAAATAGCGAGGGTAGTGACTTTGTCCTGGCTCTGGATTCCCCTTTTCTGGGAAGAAGCGCGAGGGGCTATCCGAGACTCAAAAATTAAGGAAGCAAGGAAATTGAGAAACCTTATTCCTCTTTTGAGCGATCTTCTGGTTACACTTTTCCGACGTGTAGAAGGCCGAATTAAGGGCGCGTGTCCGCACGAATAAGTGCGGACGAGAAACGCGCGGGCCCGAGATGTGAGGGCCCCGGATAAAGTATTCGCACGAATAAGTGCGAATGAGGTACGAACGGCGGCGAGTCGGTGAGCCGGCCGGAAAGGTATTCGCCTGAATAAGTGCGGACGAGGGACGAACGCCCGCGAGATGTGAGCGGGCAGAAAGGGGAAAGATGGCTAATTTCAGAGTTGCAAATGCTCCAATTAGTGCGAAATTGCTCGCTACGGCTATCCTTTGTGTATTGGGATTAACCTATATTACTTTGCTTAGCTGCATCTGGATAGATAGTGAGATGAAGGTGTCATTGACTGCCGAGGCCTACGGGGGGATGGAATACATTGAACTGAGCGACCATAGCCACAAATATCTACCTTACTATGCGGTCTTTCTATTCTTTATCCCCACCAGTCTCTTTATGTTCACCTCGTATCCCGAGAAACTGAAAAGATTCTTTGCTGTTTTTCCGTTTATCGTGATTGTTATTGACATTGCTTCGATGTGGTTAATTCCCTATGCGGGAAAAGGATTTGCCTGGGTATTATGGTTCGCGGGCACGTTCCTGGCCTCAACTTTTCTGGTGCTTTTTCTGCTTATAACATATGACATCTGGTTGAAGAAGGCGAAAAGCTGATTCCAGGAAGTATTATTTGGTCCAGTGTTCAATCTAACGCGAGAAAGGGGGTGAAGACGACCGATAACGGCGTGAACAATTAACATAAGGTGTACGAACATAAGAGTAATTAGGAATGGTGTAACAAAAATAATAAAGGGAGGCTAGAAAATGAAGAAAGTCTTATGTTTTTCGCTGGTTGCCGTATTGATGCTTGGTTCGGCTTCTCTAGTTTGGGCCGAAGGGGCGGAAATCGGCGGTCACTTTAAGTTTTACCTCTTTGACCAGAGCAGCGGGAAAAGTGACGGTATATCGGATACTGCCCAGCAAGGTATGGGTTGGCAGAGTTTCTATCTTTACATTACGAAAGAGTTGTCCGATAAAGTATCGATTAACATAGAGCCCGAATGGAGCGCTTCAAGTAGGGCAACTCCAAGATTGGGGACAAGGATTGGAGAGCAGAGGAGAGCGGCCGGAGATGTTGATGTTGGCTTACATGGTTTTGCCAAGGCGTACATAAAAGCTCTTCTCCCCAACGGGTATGAACTGAGTGCAGGCTTACTGCGCCCGCTGTTTACTGAGGGGTACGGGGGCGAGCTTTTCTTCGAGGAAGATATGGTCGGGAACAAAGTCAGTAGCAGTTCCTATTTGGGTAGCTGGCATGACACTGGGATCGAACTTTACAAGACCTTTGAGTTCGAAAAGTTTTCCCTTCCTGCCTACCTTTACGTGCTAAACGGGGGCTATGAATTCAACGACAACAATCAAAATAAGGCGGTGCTCGTTCATGTAACCCCTCAGATAGGAAATCTTACCCTCATGGGTTCGTACGGTACGGGGACCTGGGATGCTGACAACAGGCATACCATGGATCGTTGGTCAGGGGGATTGTCTTATAAGAAGGACGATTTTTCCCTGCGTAGTGAATTCATAGGAGGGAGTTGGGAAGACAAGGAATTCGCCGCTCTGGATGCACCGATGAATGTGGATGCTTCAGGTTATTATGCGAAGGCTTTTTACCGTTTCAAGCCTTGGCTGAGAGCGATGCTTGGCTACAGCTTAGCGAAAACTCCGTCTTCCGGTGGCGTGGACGAAGAATATAGAACCCTGACACCCGCTCTGCATTTCTTCGTTGCCGATGGATCAACGCTGATACTCCAGTACGATATTGCTGATTGGAAGAGAAAAGACGGAAGTGCAGAACTTGAGTTTAATCGGCTAGTCTTGGGTTGGAGGACAACCTTCTAAGCTTAAAGTTCTAGCGGATATCGGGATGGAGTGCTTCGGCCGGATAAGCTCTTGCGAGGGCTTACCTGGCCGGGGCGCTCCGGTTCCTCTGTTTTTCCGGGAATAAGGGAGTAAGGATGAAAAAGTGGGTTGCCGTCATTTCCCTAAGTATCATTTGCAGCGGCCTTATTTTATGCAATGCTCGAGGAGACGATACGCCGGAGGTAAGAAAGCAAACCCGTTTCCTTATGGATACTTATTGCAGTATACAGGTACCGGGAAGCGGCGAGAAGGCCGATAAGGCTATGGAGATGACTTTTGAGCGAATGGGAGAGGTGGACCAAAAGTTCAATGTCCTCAATCCCGGGAGCCCCTTATACGAATTTAATAATAAGAATGTTGTGTTGACGGATAGGGAAATAGTTGACCTTATCAAGATAGCCCAAAAGGTAAGCGAGCAGTGCGGTGGCGCCTTTGATATTACTGTCTATCCCCTGATAAAACTCTGGAGTTTTTATGGTGATTCTCCTCGTTTACCCAAAGAGAATGAAATCAGGGAGTGCCTGGGGACAATCGGATATAGAAATTTGATTATTGAAGACGGCCAACTGAGGAGTGCTAAGAATGGTGTGGGCATAGACTTAGGAGGCATAGCTAAAGGATATGCCCTCAGTGAGGCCGCAAAGATATTAAAAAGAGAAGGGGTGAAATCAGCCCTGATTGATGGCGGAGGGGATATATATGCCCTGGGAAAGATAAATGGAAAAGGGTGGAAGGTGGGGATCCGCAACCCCCGGGGTGAAGGAGTGATAGGAGTCCTCGAGGTATCTGATCTGGCGGTGGTTACTTCTGGTGATTACGAGAGATTCTTTGAAAAAGGAGGGCTGAAGTATCATCACCTGC
>SDBT01021528.1_pt1 | contig 10078 bp, 10 predicted proteins | sample 2277101 | NCBI WGS metagenome assembly SDBT01 (sample SAMN10404973, study PRJNA504765) | marine sediment metagenome | isolation source: marine sediment core GS10_PC15, 103 cmbsf | place: Arctic Ocean: Southern Knipovich Ridge | collected 2010
AACGCGATCTGGCCACAGCTCTTCCTCGTGTAGGTGCCAAACACAACATCACAGCTGCCATCTTACGCCACTCTCCTCTCGTACTCTCTGTACACCACATACTCACTCGGGAAAAAAACGAGATCTTACCTCAGCTCTTCCCCACTCAGGTGCCAATCACACTCACAAAAGCACAACACACCATGTCTGCCAAAGGAAAAGAAGGCAAGTCGAACCCGGATCAGTCTTGGAGGGACAAGGGAGAGGACGAGGTCTTTCACCTCACGGGGGCTGAGTTGCTTGAGTTGGGGAGACTCATTGTCGAGTCCACGCTGAAGAATACTCTCCCCATCATCGAAGCTGCTGTGGAGAAAGATCTGGATAAGCACTTGAAGAATTACAAGTCAGGAAAGAAGTCAGGGAAGAAGTCAGGGAAGGACGGGAAGAAGGATGGGAAGTCCCTCTCTCTTGTTGATTACAAGAAAGGTCTTCTTCTGAAAGGAGACACGAAGCCTCACAAGGAGAAGTTGAAGGAGCTCGGTGGAGGATGGAACAAAAAGTTGGAAGGTTGGATCTTCACCACAAAGAAAAGGGAGGCTGTCGAGGCTTTTATCGAGACCGTTACGTCTCCCAAGACCGTGAAAGAGGAAAAGAAGAAGGGAGAGAAGAAGAAAGATGAAAAGAAGGACAAGAAGGACAAGAAGGACAAGAAGGACAAGAAGGACAAGGGGAAGCAGAAGGAACTTCCCTTCGACGAAAAGCTGGGTGTTTACACCTCCGGAGGCATCGCTTACACAGAGAAAAATGTGGCCATTGGCAGGGTCAATGGGAAAAAGATCATCGTTCTCACTAAAGTCGAAAAGGCCAAGTTGAAGGGGAAGGGCGTTGAGGTGGCCAAGTCCTGCGCCGATCAGAAGGGAGTGGACAGGATGTGCAGAACTGTTAAACTGACTCACGAAGAGGAAGACTCTGACGACTCTGACTCCGACTCGGGCAGTGACAGTGAAGCAGACAGCAGCGACTCCGACTCCGACTCCGACAGCGACTCTGACTCCGACAGCGATTCGGACTCCGACAGCGACAACGACTCGGAGTAAGATCCACCAGAGGGGTTGTCTCTGGAATCCGTTTATAATAATAAAGCCTTCTCACCCTTCGGGGTCATAAGACTACACAGCTCTTGCCACTCCTCTACTCCCTGTACACCACAAGTAGGCATACCAAAAAAACGAGATCTGACCACAGCTCTACCTTTCTCTGTGCCAAACTCACACCACACTTGCCACTACTCCCTCACTTATCGTACCTCCGTGTCCTCTTGCCACTCCTCTACTCCCTGTACACCACAAGTAGGCGTACCAAAAAAACGAGATCTGACCACAGCTCTACCTTTCTCTGTGCCAAACTCACACCCTACACTCCACACTCCACACTTCACTTGCCACCTCCCCTCACTTATCGTACCTCGTGTACCACACTAACTCAACAGGAAAAAAACGAGATCTGATCTCATCTCTTCCTCTCTCAGTTGCAAAACAACAATGACCCAGGCCAAGATCACTCCCGCACAAAAGAAGAAGATGGATGCCTTTCTTTCCAAATACGTCTGTCCTGCAGCTCGCAAACAGGCAGAGAAGGAGCTTTTGAGCATGTTGGGCTCTGGGAAGACCGAGAAGCCCTCCAAACCAGTCTTGAAGAAACAGAACTCGCTCTCCGACTTGAAGAAACTCACCGCTGATGAGGTCTCAGTCTTGGCGCAGAAGAAAGCCAAGAAGGACAAGGTCAAGATCCACGGCACTGGCCGTGGAAACAAACCCACCAAGAAAGACAACATGGAGTTCCTCACAGACGGAGAGTCTACAGACACATCCACGGCCAGTTCCAAACTTCTCTCCAAACCTCTCTCCAAGTTCCGGGATCATGTACAAAACCCCAAGACTCTGAAAAAGATGACCCTCGAGCAGCTGCAGAAGGGAGTCAAACTGGATGGCTTCTCCAAACTTTCCGTCCAGGACATCCGCGAGGTGGCAGATCGCATGGCCAAGCTCCAAAAGAAGACGATCAAGGCAGCTGGGAAGAAACCCACCAAAGCAGAGTACCTCGCCTTCATCGTCGGCAAGGAGAAGGCCAAGGAGAAGGCCAAGGGGAAGGGCAAGGAGAAGGCCAAGGGGAAGGGAAAGGGCAAGGGAAAGGCCAGGGAAAGCGATCCTGACTCGGAAGAGGAGTCGCCCTCCGACTCCGACAGCAGCAGTGAAAGCGAAAGAGACAGCACCAGCGACAGCAGTGACAGCAGCAGCGACAGCGACAGCAGCAGCGACTGCTGCTAAGCACCCAGAGGATGTCTCTGGATCTTGATACAAAGTAAATAAACAGGTCTTATAACCCTTCGGGGTCACAAGACTATTACCTCTTACTCCTGCTGTATCCTCTCTTGTAGACACCTAAGCTCAAGATATCTCGTACACCACATACTCACTCAGGAAAAAAACGAGATCTGACCACAGCTCTCCCTCGTGTAGGTGCCAAACACATCACAGCTGCCCATGAAGACTTACTACCAAATCTTAATCATTTTCATGCCTGGTGATTACCCAATAATCTACTTTATTGAAGAATCCAAAGTGACCCACAAGATGTTGATGAGTATGGAGGGTGAGCTCGGCCAATATCCTTCCTGGTGCTATCCCGATGACGAAGAGTGGTCTCGTCACCATGAAGGGGAGAGAAGACACAAGATTGATCGTGCTATCTGCGACATTGAAGAGATCGCCAAAAAGGGGGTTTGGGGGGACAAAAACAAACCTCGAAAAATCACCCGTTGTTTTTATTATGTTTGTTATCGTTAATAAACAGTCTCGACCCTCTTGGGTCACGACTCAGCATGACGTGGACCCGTATCAGAAAAATGAGATCTGGCATCAGCTGTACCTTATACAGGCGCCCAACTCAAACCAACACTCGACAGAAACAAATCTCATGGCTGGCGATTACATCAATGCGTGCATCGAAGACCGGATGGATGGTTGCTACTACCCTCGCGAGGACGACTGTGAGGACTACGACGATTTCTACCACCACGACTGCGGCTGTTACGGCGGTGATTTCTACTACCACCACGACGCAGGCAAGAAAAAGTCGGAGGACGAGGAGTCGGAGAACGAAGGCTGGTCGATCCTCGACCCATATCTAGATATGGCAGATCGCTATCTTTCTCTCCGTTTTCGTACTCCCCCGACCCGCCCTCAAAGGGCCCTCCACGAAAGAACGAAAAGGTACCTCGAACACAAGGAGGCAAAGAGGCTTCCCCGAAAGGCTGTGGCGGTGGCTATACAAGAAAAACGTTTCACATCAGTCGCCAAGAGTACCGATGAGTGCGAGAAGACCATCGAGGCTGAAGGAGCCGAGTGGGAGGAGGATCTGAGATGGGAGAAGGAGTGACAGGTTGGAGTGAGGCGCGTGTGGAACAGGAGAGGAGGTGGGGGAGGCTGGAGGCTGAAGGCTGAGGAAGAGGAGGATAGGAGGCTGAAGTATAGGATGAGGAAGGTGGGAGGAAGAGGAGGAGAAGTTGCTGAACGAGGAGACAGGAGGAGTATGAGATTGAGGAACTTGAGAGGCGGGCGAGGTGGGAGGAAAGATGGGAGAAGAGGCTGAGTGATGAGGCGCTGAAGAGGAAGTGGTGGAATGAGGGCGTTTACATAGGCAAAGATGTTTGACTATGCCATTAGAAAATAAACTTGTGACCCCATGGGTCAGAAGTTATTCGCATAAAAATGATATCTTGCCTCACCTACCTCTACTGTTGTGCGTCATTCACAACACTCACTCACTCACACTCACACACTCACACACCATGACAAACGCTCAGTTCAAAAAGATGGTTCTTGCTGACATGGGAAAGTATATGAAGAAATCTCGCACCAAGAAGGGCATGTACGATGCAGAGGACTGGGAAGATGCTCTGACAGCCGCTCTTGACAAAGCTTTGGCCAAGAATGGGGGAAAGAAGAAGAAGAAGGACCCGAATGCTCCTAAGGGAGCCGTCTCCGGCTTTATGTGGTACTCCAAGTACAACAGGGCCAAGATCAGCGAAAGGATGAAGAGAAAGAACCCCGACACCAAATTTGGAGAGGTGGCCAAGGAGGTGGGAAGGCGCTGGAAGAAGCTCTCGGACGAGGAGAAGGAGAAGTACCAAAAGATGGCCCGCAAGGACAAGAAGAGGTACGACGCGGCGATGGAGGCGTACAAGACCAGGACGGATGCAGAGAAGTCCGACACTGAAACCGACGTCTCAAACAGTGACAGCGACACCGAATCCGACCCTCCCACCCGCAAGAAGGGCAAGGGGCAAACACGTTGGGTGACGGGCAAGAAGAAGGTAGAAACATCTTCCGACAGCACCGAGTCCGACCCTCCCACCCGCAAGAAGAGCAAGAAAAAGGGAAAGAAGGGCAAGGGTAAGAAGAGGCACGAGTCTGCCGACAGCGAGGAAGAAGTGTCTTCTGACAGCGACGAGAGCGAGGCTCCTCGCAAGAAGAAAAAGAGCAGAGGTAAGAAGTAAATCTTACCAGAGGAGAATGTCTCTGGGACTTTCAAAGAATAATAAACATCTTTTCACCCTCTGGGTCACAAGATTACTACAAGTCCTTATCAAAAAAACGAGATCTGGCCACAGCTCCACCTCTCTCTGTACCCAATTCTCACCCACTCTTCTCGGCCAAACACAACATGCCAAGAACGACTGCCCAAACGATGGAGAGGAAGAGAAGGACTGTGATGAAGACGAACGAGGATAGGAGGAGAGAGAAGAGGAGCGAGGAGTGGAGGGAGGACTCGGATCCTGATGAGTGGAATAGTTGGGATTGGAGAGAGGAGTCTGATGAGGATTGGAGAAAGCTTGTCGAGTGGAAAGATCAGTGCAAGAAAATGAAGGATGAGAGAAAGAAAAAGGAGAGAGGTAAGAGGGAACAGGATGAGAGACGAGAGAGGTACTGCAACGAGTTGTGGAGAGAGTCTGCTGAGTCTAAGGAGAATAGGAGAAAGTTTGAGAGTCTCTGGAAAGATCATTGCAAGAAAACGAAAGAGTGGGAGAAGTATCTGAGAGAAAGGGAAAGAAAAAGGAGAGGGGAAGCAGAGGAAGAGGGAGCAGGATGAGAGACGAGAGAGGTACTGCAACGAGTGGTGGAGAGATCGCTATATGAGATTGCAGGGTTGAGATCTCTTCCTTGCGTTTAGGGAGAAATGGAGGACCGAGATTAAATAAACATCTTTTCACAGCTCTTCCTCGTGTAGGTGTACACGACACACAGCTACTGTTTTTACTCCACCACATACTCAGAAAAAAACGAGATCCTGTCTCAGTACACGTCCCACTCTACTGTTATCACCTCACACCTCTGTACACCACATACTCACCCAGGAAAAAAATGAGATCTGACCATAGCTCTTCCTCTTGTAGGTGCCAACACATATTCAGTATTAAGAACACGCGATGAAAGTGTGGATCTATATCAAAGACGAAAAAATGATGGGTGTCTATCAACATCGAAGACCGGCGTTGCAAGCCGCGTCACTAGAAGTCTACCAACTGGTCAAACACGAACCAGGCAGTACATGGGAAAAGTCAAAGGAAGGGAATAATACGGTGTGGGAATTGATCCAGCCAGGGGGAGGGGGAGACGACGAAGACGAAATATTCTGCGCCATCCGCGTTGAAAAAATCGAAGTTAATTGTGAGAAATAAACTTTTGACCCTCTGGGTCACAAGATTACTAGTACCTAATCGGAAAAATGACATCTGACTTCATCTCTCCTTAACCAAACGCAACATGCCAAGAACGACCGCCCAAGCAATGGAGAGGAAGAGGAAGAGGAGGACTGTGATGAAGACGAACGAGTGTAGGAGGAGAGAGAAGAGGAGCGAGGAGTGGAGGGAAGACCCAGAGATTGATGAGTGGTGGAGAGAGGGGTATGCTGAGGAGTCTGCTGAGGATTGGAGAAATCTTGTCGAGTGGTGGAAAGATAAGTGCAAGAAAATGAAGGATGAGGATGAGAGAAAGAAAAAGGAGAAAGAAAAAAGGCGGAGGGAGAGAGGTAAGAGGGAACAGGAGGAGAGGAAGAGGGAGCAGGATGAGAGACGAGAGAGGTACTGCATCGAGTTGTGGAGAGAGTCTGCTGAGGAGTTTGATGAGGATTGGATAAAGATTGTCGAGTGGAAAGATAACGACTGTCCCTGGGAGCCGAATAATACTGTGGATGAGGATTGGATAAAGATTGTCGAGTGGAAAGATAACGACTGTCCCTGGGAGCCGAATAATACTGTGGGGGCTGCACAAAATGGAGAGTTGGAATGTCTCCGATATGCACATGAAAATGATTGTCCCTGGGATCCGGAAACGACTATTTGGGCCGCACAAAATGAACACACAAAATGGATAAGCATATCTCTTTGGAAATGTAGGAAATTTATTCGGAGTGTCCAAGATAGACTGAGAGAAAGGGAAAGAAAAAGGAGAGAGGGAACAGGGGAAGAGGGAGCAGGATGAGAGACTAAAGAAGTACTGCAACGAGTGGTGGAGAGATCGCTATGAGATTGCAGGAAGGTTGAGATCTCTTCCTTGCGTTTAGGGAGAAATGGAGGACCGGGATTAAATAAACATCTTTTCACCCTCTGGGTCAAAAGACTACCATAAAACTGACATTTTGTACGAGGAATACACGTAAATATGCAACTTCATAACAAGTTAAAACCGCTTTCCAACAAACAACAATGCGTTCTACTTCTGGGATTTTTTACGGCGTTGTCATCACCCGCCCGTATCTCATTGAGATACTGGGGGACGATCTGCAGAAACTGTACGAAACGAATAGGAAGAAATCCACGGACAGCATCGACGACTTCCTCGACAGCACCAAAGGACTGAAGAAGGTTCAGGACGAGCTTTTTCCGGAAAATGTCACTCTCATTCTCGCCTCCGACCTCTATCGTGGTTGCGATGAGAGGGTGGATGACATGATTCTCGGTATCGAGATCAAAGCCGTCCAACTTCAAAGGAAGAAGAGCCCCACCACCATCTACCTGAGCAGTAAGAAGAGGAAAGCATTCAAGGAGATCCTGCTCGCTTTTTCCATCGAGGAGACCCCCAGGTACATCTTACGTGCTCCCGACGAGCGCTTCACAAAGGAGAACACGCGTTCCATGTGCGGTATTTATTACGGCGTTGAAATCACCCGCGAGGAGCTCAAAGAGCTGCTGGGAGACAAACTGAAGGCCCTATACAACAGCAGGAAGAGGAAATCCATGAAGAACATCGACGACTTTCTCGATGACGCAGAAGAGTTTGAGGAGGTTCAGAACCGTCTTCTTCCAGAAGGGACAACTCTCATTCTCGCCTCCGACCACTATGACTGCAGTGACGAGAGATATGATGACGTGATTCTCGGTATTGAGCTCAAAGTGATCAATGCCCGAAAGATGAAGAGTCCCACCGCCATCAGATTGAGCAGCAGGAAGAGGAAAGAATTTGAGGAGCGTGTCCTCAAATTCTTTGAGCCTCCCGAGTACATCTTACGCGCTCCCGTGTGAGTATTGGAGTTAGAAGCGCCAATTAGACCCAAAAGCTTCTCTAAATTTGAAACAAAGACAATAAACAACTTCTGACCCTCTGGGTTAAAAGTTAATGATAAAACTGATAAATGGACGCAGCTATCCAATATAATTACTGTCTTTGAAAAATGAGTCAAACACCGCCCTACATACTTCAAACCCTGGACATCGCCGACGATGCGTATTCTGCTAATGAGATTTTTCGTCCGTTAATTATAACCTACGTCAATACAATCGAGGGCCTCAGCCACCATCAGAAGATCGTCCCACTGAGAAGATTTTTTACCTTCTTCATCGAGGATCCTTTGATCAATGAGATACTTCACACAAATCCTGGAGTTCTCTCTATTATGAGACAAAAGGTGGCAGATACCCAAGAACTCTTTTCTGATGAGGATCTCTTGGAGATTGCTGGTGCTCTAGAACATATTATCAACGAAATCAACATTGCTGGTACTCTAGAAGTCGATGAAGAGGAAGATTCGCCTGTTGAGGGAGAGGAAAATTTGCCTGCTGAGGGTGATGTACGGGGAGAAACAGCTGATGTATGGGGAGAAACCTCCTCCGACGAAGATTAATAAACTTCTGACCCTCTGGGTTAAAAGTTACACACCAGAAAAATGAAATCTGATATCGGGTCTTCCTTATTTTCAGGCGCCAGACTAGGAGAAAAACAGGAACTGAGCTCTCCTTGGGAGTAGTGTTATGACAAGCCTGGAAATAAGACGAGAGAAGAGAAGAAGAAAATGGGAGAGGCAGAGATTGGCGAGGAGGAAGAGAATGTGGCTAGCAATGACCGATGAGGAAAGGGAGAAAGAAAGAGGAGAGGAGAGAGCAAAGTGGAGAGAGATGAGTATGGAGTGGAGAGAGAAGTGGCATGCGAGGGAGAAGTGGCGCGTGAGGGTAGAGGAAGACCAGGAATATGCAAGGTTGCGATCGATGACGGAAGAGGAAAGGGAGAGAGAAGCCGATGTGTGGAGAGCAAAGTGGAGAGAGATGAAAGAGGGCGAGAGGGAGAGGTATCGAGATGAGATGATATGGAGAGGGATAACTGAGGATGTGAAAATAGAAATCCTTCGACTCTTAGGTCAAAAGACAAAAAATCTACCCCGTACCACAAAAATGAGATTTGACATCAGCGACACTGATATAAGTGCCACAAACCCACACGACCTCACATCCACCGCAACACCATGAGAAAGATGCGACAGCTGGCGAGGGAGAGGAGGCAGAGATCGAAAATGATACAGCAAAAGCAGAGAGACAGAGACAGAGAACAGAGGCAGAGACAGATTCATGATCTCTTTTTTGTCACATTGCCGGCCAGAGCTCTACCTCTTCGAGAGTCGAGAGGTGAGATATCTTTTGTTTTGCCAGGTCAGAGACAGCTGGAGGTCCAATCTTCGAACGAAGTTCTTGGATTTTTCGACGTGGCGGGGTGGACCCTCGATGGCACCTGGAGGAGGTATGAATGGGCGAGGGATGAATGGACCGACTATTTCATTTTTGAGATAGCAGACTGCCCCATCGGAAAGTGTCTGTGCGAACGCCAAACTGGGTTGTGGGAAGATATTCATCGGGAGATTGACCCTTGCGACTTCCTGTTGGCTCCTGATGGCGCGATAATTGGATTTTACTCTGCTGTCAGTGACAGATACGAACCAGTGAAGAGGAGAGAGTTGGAAATACAAGAGGAACAATACAATGCCGAGGCGTTTGATTCTGCCAGACAAAAGGTGGATGATCTCGGAGGTCACTACCTGAGCGACAGTGAAGTGGACGCTGTGTGGTGTGAAGTTTCTGTGTTGTCGATGAGTGGACGGTGAACTTAGGGGTTCTTCGTAGAAAAATAAACTTCTTACCCTCTGGGTTAAAAGTTACCTATAAAAAATGATATATGGACGCAGCTATCCCAATATAATGTGTGTTAGTATTTACAATGGACGATTGCTGTACATCTATCACTGATGCTGCAGAAAAGGGACACTTGGAATGTCTCCAACGTTTACATGAAAATGGTTGTCCCTGGGATCCGAAAACGACTATTTGGGCTGTACAAAATGGACACTTGAAATGTCTCCAATATGCACATGAAAATGGTTATCCCTGGGATTCGGATACAACTTGGGTGGCTGCAGCATATGGAAATTTGGAATGTCTCCGATATGCACATGAAAATGGTTGTCCCTGGCATCCGGATACGACTTCGCGGGCTGCAAGAAATGGAAAGTTGAAATGTCTCCAATATGCGTATGAAAATGATTGTCCCTGGGATCCGATTACAACTTGGGTTGCTGCAGAAAATGGAGACTTGAAATGTCTCCGATATGCACATGAAAATGGTTGTCCCTGGCATCCGAAAACGATTTTGGAGGCTGCAAGAAATGGAAAGTTGAAATGTCTCCGATATGCACATGAAAATGGTTGTCCCTGGGATCCGGAAACGACTTGGTATGCCGCAAGAAATGGAAAGTTGAAATGTCTCCGATACATCTA
>SDBT01021529.1_pt1 | contig 10078 bp, 14 predicted proteins | sample 2277101 | NCBI WGS metagenome assembly SDBT01 (sample SAMN10404973, study PRJNA504765) | marine sediment metagenome | isolation source: marine sediment core GS10_PC15, 103 cmbsf | place: Arctic Ocean: Southern Knipovich Ridge | collected 2010
TCCATGCAGCGTATCAAGAAGATGGCCGCAAAATATACTGTGATTCCAATCAATTGTAGAAATTCCGAGACGATCGATCATCTTCTACAAAGGAGTAGGTGAAATATGGGAAATGCTGATGTCAAAATCGTTCCCACCACAGCCTGGTCTGCCGGTCCCGGGTGTCACGGGGGGTGCGGGGTTCTGGCTCATATCAAGGACGGCAAGCTGGTAAAGCTTGAAGGTGATCCGGACCATCCCTGGAACCAGGGGCGCCTCGAAGATCTATCCAAGGAGCTGGGATCAAAACCCCGTCTGGTGCTTTGGTCTCCCCGGTAATAATACTGCTGATTCCCTGTTTCTTTCATACAGCAACAGGATAAACAGAAGGAGGATGTGATGAGACTCGAAAACAAGGTAGCTCTCGTTACGGGCGCAGGTTCGGGAATGGGACAGGCTAGTGCCGTGCTTTTTGCAAAGGAGGGAGCAGCGGTTTCAGTGGTGGACCTTAATCAGGAAACCGGTCAGGAAACAGTGGATATGATCAACCGGGAAGGTGGAGAGAGCATCTTCCTTAAAGCGGATGTAGGCAATACCGGTGATGCGGAAGCGATGATCAATAAAACGGTCGAGAAGTTTGGAAAGCTTGACATCCTCATGAACAACGCAGGCATTGCACAATCCATGACACCGATCGAGGAAATCGAAGAAGCCGTTTGGGACAAGATTTTTAATGTTAATGTCAAAGCGATTTATTTGGCTTGTCGATATGCCGTTCCCATCATGAAGAAACAGGGCGGGGGAGCTATTGTCAATACGGCGTCGGTTATCGGTGTACGCCCGCGTCCAAAACTGTGCGCTTACCTGGCGTCCAAAGGAGCTGCCATTACACTCACAAAGGGTTTGGCCATAGAGCTTGCTTCTTTCAATATCCGTGTCAACTGCCTGAATCCCGTAGCAACCGACACCCCCATGTTTCCATTTTTTATCGATGCTTCGGGTGCGCGCGATGCAAATTTTGAAGAAGCGAGAAAGAAATTTATTGAAACGGTCCCCATGGGCAGAATGGCAACCAGTGAGGATATTGCCAAAGCTGCATTGTTCTTGGCTTCAGATGATTCCGCATTCATCACGGGAGTGGGCATCGAGGTCGACGGCGGGCGTGCTATATAAAGGAATCGGCAGAATGCTCTTAGAGGGGGTTGAACGGAAGGCGCGGGACATGGATTGCTGCAAGCTCACTTTGGAGATGCAGGAAAACAATCACAGGGCCGGAAAGGTCTACGAAGCGGCGGGGTTTGCACAGGCGGTATACGTAGAAGCAGCCGGCAGAGCGCTTTTTCTATCAAAATCGCTTTAGAGTGAGCTGCGGAGATTGACGGAATGAGTGAAACAGCGTTGATGATTGACTTTGGAAGCACTTTCACCAAAGCGGTCGTCATTGATCTGGAAACCGAACAAATTGTGGGCAAGGGCCAGGCGCCGACAACGATCGAGTCCGACATTATGATCGGACTTAAAGGGGCTCTCAGCAATATTGACCCCGACGTTCTGGGAGGGAGACTCAAATACAAATTGGCCTGCAGCAGTGCTGCAGGCGGATTGCGAATGGTGGCGGTGGGGTTTGTAAAAGACCTGACTGCCGAAGCCGCCAACATGGCATCCTTGGGGGCAGGCGCTAAGGTGGTGGATGTGTTCTCATACGGCCTCGATGATCAGGAGACAGAGAAGATATTAGACATAAATCCCGATATCATTCTGTTAGCCGGTGGAACAGATGGCGGAAATAAAGACATCATCATACAGAATGCAAAGATGCTCGCCCAATGCGACCTCAACACGCCCATCGTCTTTGCCGGGAACAGAAAGGCGGCGCAAGAGGCGGGTACGATCCTCCGCAACGCAGGCAAGGATGTGATGGTGACTGAAAATGTCATGCCCGAGCTGAATCGCCTCAACGTGGAACCGGCACGTAAGACCATCCGGGAAATCTTTATGCAACGCATCATATTTGCAAAGGGTCTAGACGGGGCGCGTGCATTCGTAGACGACATTCTCATGCCGACGCCTATGGCGCTGTTGAGTGCAGCAGAGCTCTTGGCGGATGGCACGAGCAAAGAGGACGGAATGGGCGAACTCGTAATTGTCGATGTCGGTGGCGCAACCACGGACGTGCATTCCGTGGCACATGGAAAACCGACGGGCAATGCTGTTTTAAAAGGCCTCCCGGAGCCTTATCAGAAGCGGACCGTGGAGGGCGACTTGGGAATTCGGTACAATGCCCTTCATATTCTCGAAAGGGCGGGTGAAGGAAAAATACTCGAATACGCAGGTCTTGACGGGTCTTTCTCAAAAGAGTTGGAACACTATATCGAAAGGGTGTCCGCCCAAACCAGCACGCTTCCTGCAAATGAACTCGAAACAAAGTTCGACTCGGGAATCACCCGCACTGCCGTCGAAATAGCCATGGGACGGCATGCGGGATATCTTGAAGAAATCTACGTGTCCGACGGTCTCGTTCATATACAAAAAGGAAAAGATCTCAACGGAATAAAAACAGTAATCGGTACAGGGGGTCTCTTTGTACACAGCCCCCATCGTTTCAAGGCATTGCAGGGAAGCCTGTATGATCCGAGTGAGCCGCTTTCTCTCAGACCCGGAGCGCCGATTCTGTACGCAGACAGTGAATACATTCTTTTTTCCGTCGGGCTGCTTGCTGAAGTAATTCCCGACGTGGCGCTCCGCGTTGGCAAAACGTATTTGAAACCATCCAATGGACACTGAACGAGAAAAAAAATCAAACAGACCCGTTCCGTGAAAGTCGTATCAAAGGTGGGTATTTATGGAGAAAAAAAAGCTGATTACCGGTGTGATGGTCGATATACACAACTTGGGGCTGCGAGTGCTCGAGCCGGCATTGACCCAGGCCGATTTTGAGGTGATCTACATCGGCGCCAGGCTCTCGCAGGAGGACTTTATCCATGCTTCCCTTGAAACCGATGCCGACGCCATTCTCGTCTCATCCTCAAACGGGCACGCGGAAATCGATGCAAAAGGTATGCGGGAGAAGTGTCAAGAGGCCGGGCTCGAAAACATTCTGTTGTACATCGGAGGAAACCTGGTGGTGGGCCAGCAACAGCGTGAGTGGTCCGAAATCCATGATCTGTTCAAGAAAATGAAATTCGATCGTGTCTATCCCACATCCGTGCTGCCCCAGGAGGTCGTGAAAGACCTGTGCGTAGATTTGGGAATTTGTGAGTCATAGGAGAAGCGAATGAAACTGACGATAGACAAATGGAATGATCATCGCTTTCAGCGGGTACTCAATGAAACGCTCTCTCAGTATCCGACCGGCAAGGAAGTCGATCTGGATGAAGTCGTGGAATACCACCGCACGATTCCGAAACACAAAATCGTTCCCGAGGTCTTCGAAGAGGCGCGCAACCATGGCAGAACACTACTTAATCCGCGTGCCGGCGTTGCAGACCTCGAGGAAATGATCGATCTTCTGCTTACATTGCAGGACGCCGGCGGCGCCGATCTTCTCCCCATCAATCCCGACAGCTATACGCGTACAGAGCAGTTCGAAAAGGCAAAGACAGGGTTGGAAGACAGCATCGCGGCCGGCCGCTCCCTTCTAAACGGGTTTCCTGTGGTGGCACACGGGGTCAAAAATTGCAGGAAGCTCTTTGAGGCCGTTGACAGACCCATTGTGACGCGGAGTGTTACGCCGCGGGCCCGACTGTTGTGTACCATGGTGATTGCATCGGGAATCACCGAAATTTGCGTGGGAGCGCTATCTAATCTACTCTGTATGGAATACGACTTGCCCGTGGAGTACTCGATCGAGAATGCACAGTACCTCGGCAGATTGGTGGGCTGGCTCAATGAAAGGGGAATAAAAATCGCGATAGAGAGTGTGACGACAGCGGCGGCCGGAACATTGAGCGCCCCTTCCATCGCCATTGTATCGGGCATCGTTGATTCCCTCATCCTTGCTTACCAGGGCGCCGGATATCTGAGTGTTGCGTTCCCCCCGATGCATAACTTTGTCCAAGACATTGCAGGACTGCGAACACAGCGTCGCCTCACCCGAGACTACCTTGATCGATTCGGCTTCAAGGATGTGGTGTTGAGTCAAAACCTCCACCAGTGGAACGGCCCTTTTCCGGCCTGCAAGCACTCGTCCCTGGGCCTTATTGCCGTGATTTCATCAATCGCATCCATGTACGGCGAGGCTGAACAGATGATGGTGAAAACCGGCGAAGAAGGGCTCGGTGTCCCCAGCAAAGAGGCAAACGTGGAGGGCCTCATTCTGTGTCGGCAGGTGATGAACCTTCTTCGGGGTCAGAAGCTTCCCGATTCCGAAGAGATCCGGGAAGAATCGCGATTTATTGAGATGGAAGCAAAAAGCATATTGAACAAGATTGTGGAATTCGGTGAAGGGGACGTACTGCAAGGGGCCCTCAAGGCGCTTGAGCTGGGCGTATACGAGTATCCCTACGGGGTGAGCAAGCACACGCTTGGAAAAGTGATCCTGATACGTGATGCGGCAGGTGCGGTTCGGTTTCACGACATCGGGAATCTTCCTTTCTCACCGGAAATCGTAGCGTACCATAGAGAAAAAATCGAGCAACGCAAGGCCCTTGAAAACCGCGAAGAATACCTCATGATGATCGATGACATACGGGAAGTTAGGGCTTTCTTAAAGTAAGGAGGAAAGATATGACGAATAAAGATTATGTTGTTGTGGTACAATGCCAAATCGTTAAGGACCGGTGTTCCGGATATTACTGTGAACAAGCTTTTTTCGAGAGGTCCGGCTTGTTTACAGATTACCCCAAGGACCAGAAGCGCTATTTGTCGATGTCGTGTGGGGGTTGTTGCGGCCGAGCCGTACTTCCCAAACTTTCCAACTTGATTAAACAAATCAAAAGGAAAGAAAAAATCGAAAAAAATCGTATCGTGGTACATTTATCATCCTGCATTTCATTTGACAATTATCATGCCCCTCCGTGTCCTCACAGAGAATATATAAAGACGCTGATTTGTGACAGGCTGGGACTTGATCTAGTTGAGGGATCGAGGATAAGCGATCTTACAAAAAAGCGTCGCAGCGAAGGTAAGTATGCCGGCAGGTAATGGAATGAATCTAAAATACTTTAAAAAAGAGATTCAAGGCACATTTTCCAATGCAGATGTCGGGAGAATCTTTTTTGCAAAACAGAACATTCTTCTGGAAGAACAGTACGGTTTCACCCCGCAAAATACCCGTTTTGCAGAAGGCGGGTGTTGCGATGAAATAAATGAACCGGAATATCAATTGTTGGAAAAGCATTGGAAGGAGCGTTTTAAATTCGGTGGGCTTGCAGGATACTGTCAAGGTGGAAAGACCGGACTGCAGGCGGTTTCCCATCACGTTCCTGAAACGGATGGGAATAAAAACCTTCTCCTTGTTGCCGGCCCTCATATCGGATACCATCAGGGAGTATGGGGAAAAGCCCCGCGAAAGGGGCAAGCGGAAATCACGGCCTCCTGTGGCTCCCTAGTGGCTATCGTCCAAGCCGGATACGATAGCTATAAGCCAAAAATCTTTCGATCCCCTGGATAGGCAGCAGCAGACCGTTGAGCAACTTTTACTGCCCTATCTGAAAACCTGTGCCGAAGAAGATAACGAGGCGGATATAGTAAATGCAACTAGATTTCTCATGCAACGGATCGATGACGACCTGATTTCTATGGTGCAGGATATAGAGGCTCATTTTGACGGTCAGATAGCGGTGATTACCGGCATTACGATTAACACGGAATTCGGTAATTATTTCAGTGTCTCCCGCTTTGAGGTACACGGTAAACCACGGAAGTGAGATCTGGGTCCGGATGCTGAATATGAATAATTTGAATTGAAAAGTAAATATTGAAACAGCACAAGGAGACCACAGCGCGGCCAAGCCGCAACCAAAACCTGTAAATTTTCGAATTTCAATTTTCGAATTTCGATGGCTTGATTTCATACCCAACATATTCGAATTCCATGACTTTTGAGACTTGTAGCATGATTTGCTTAATAAAAATTAAAGAATTTACACGTTAGTAGTACAGTGGACTTAAACGGAAAAGTTGCCATTATCACCGGTGCGGCGCGCGGTCTTGGACGCGAATACGCCAACGCGCTTGCGGCATCCGGAGCGGTGGCAATCGCGGCTGACAAACGCGATTGCACTGACACCGTCAAAGCGGTGGAAGCTTCCGGCGCAAGTCGGTTTGTGACCGGCCAAACCATCATGGTGGACGGTGGCACCGTCTTTCTCTGAAAACTTTGTCAAACATCCTCTGAAAGACCATCTCTCGTCTGTTGACAGCCTTTTGCATCTCCGGTAATTGATTAGTCAGGTCGGGTGATGCATGGGTGTAAATCACAAGTGTTGGTTTCTAATACTTCCGTGGCTGTTTTTGGCGTATTTTATGTCACGATTCTTTGGTGCCAGGTTTCAGTGTTCAGTGTTCAGGTTTCAGGAAAGAAAAGCACAAGACCTGACACCCGAAACCCGACACCTGAAACCATGACTTTGCATCAAGATATATTTCATACATCCGAATAAATGGTTATTTGAGCAAACTGCATAACCAAATGCCGGAAAAAGGATCTAATGTGAGACTACATGAATATGAAGGTGCGGATGCGTTTGAAAGCACGGGTATCCCGGTCCCGAGGCGGGGAGTCGCAGAAACCGCAGAGGATGCGCTTGTGATTGCTCAAGAGATCGGTTATCCGGTGATTTTAAAGGCCCAGGTTCTTGTGGGCGGGCGTGGACTTGCAGGCGGAATAAAGACCGCTTCTTCACCCGAGGAGCTTCAAAAATTATCGGAGACGATGTTCCGTACAAAAATTAAAGACCTGCCGGTCAGAAAGATCATGATCAGCGAAAAGGCGGATATAGATCGCGAACTGTATGCGGGTGTTACCATTGACGGCTTTTCAGGGAAACCGGTTATTGTCATAAGTACCGAAGGCGGTGTAAATATAGAAGAAACCGCACGCACCTCACCGGAGAAGATCGGTTCGGTTCATGTGGACAACCGGTATGGGTTTTATCCTTATCAGGCCCGGGCAATATTCAGAAAACTCGGATTGCCGCAACGCCTTATTCCTCCCTGTGTCGATGCTGTTGTAAAACTTTACAACGTATTCAAAACGTACGAAGCGCTTATTGCAGAGATCAATCCGCTTGCGATTCTGAAAAACGGCAGCGTTCTTGCCCTGGACGCAGTGCTTGAAATCGATGATTCCGCCCTTTATCGGGTTAAAGATATTCTTCCCCGTCATCAGGAAGAAGTGGAGAATCAGATTGAGCAAAAGGGCAAGGAAATCGGTGTTACCTATGTCGATCTTGACGGTGATATCGGCCTTATCTCTTCAGGCGCTGGTCTCGGAATGGCCTCCATGGACATCATCGGTCAGAAGCTTAGACCGGGCAATTTTCTTGAAACCGGCGGCGGAATAACCGAAGAACTCCTTTATAAGTGCATGGAACTGGTAATGATGAAAAAAGGGCTGCGTGGGCTCTTTATCAATATTTACGGTGGAATCAATCCGATTCACGAAGGTGCGCGGGGCATCGCACGCTATATAAAGGAGCAAAATGTTACGATACCCGTAGTTGCAAAGGCTCTGGGCAACCATCAGGAAGAAACCTGGGAGATTCTTAAGTCCGGCGGTGTGCATGTTGTTACTGGAGCAGCCACGGAAACCGCCGTCGACAAACTTGTGGAACTGGTTGAAAAATAATGAGCATCCTTCTTAATGAAAATACCCGTGTTATCGTTCAGGGCATCACAGGCAGGATCGGAAGCGTTCAGACCAAGTGGATGCTTGAGTACGGTACAAATGTGGTGGGTGGGGTTACACCCGGAAAGGGCGGGGCAACTGTCGAAAGCCTGCCGGTTTTTGACGGTGTGGAAGAAGCCGTAAAAGAAACCGGGGCCACAGCTTCGGTATTCTTTGTGCCGGCGGCATTCGTCCTTGACGCATTTCTGGAAACCATCGACGCGGGCGTCGAATTTATAGTGGTCGTTCCCGAGCACATACCGGTGCACGACGTCTTGAAGATGCGTGATTATACGATAAAGAACAATGTATTTGCCCTTGGACCCACGACACCGGGGATCCTTGTTCCGGGCAAAGGCAAGATGGGAATCATGCCGGCCTCCCTTTTCACCCCCGGAAGGATTGGGGTTATCTCGAGAAGCGGAACCCTTTCATACGAGTTTGCAGGTATTCTTTCTGAAAAAAATGTCGGACAGAGCACGGTCATCGGCATGGGTGCAGACCCTGTTGTGCTGTCCAGCCTACCCGATATCCTCAAGCTTTTTGAAACGGATCAAGAAACGGATGCAGTAATTATCGTCGGTGAAGTAGGAGGGGAGCAGGAAGAAAAGGCCGCAGAATACATAGCGGATAATATGTCCAAACCTGTGGCCGCTTATATTGCCGGACGGTTCACCCCCCAGGGAAAACGGATGGGGCATGCCGGTGCGATCATTCGCGGTTCTGCAGGAACAGTAGAGGGAAAATGTAAGGCCCTGAATGCCGCCGGTGTGGCAGTGCTCACGTCGCCCGTCGATGTGGCGGACTGGTCGGTTGAAAATAGTCCTTCTTAACCCGAAGCTATATCGATCTTCTAAACCCAACCATAGAGAGGAAATATCATGGATGACTCGCAAACACTTCATGCAGAAACGATCGTCCAAGAGTTGAAGAAAAACAATGTCACCCACTCGGTTTGGCTTCCGTGCAGCAATACGGCTGCCATTCATCGAGCCATTAAAGAGGAGCCATCAATCCATTCCGTACCGGTGTGCAGAGAAGGTGAATCCATGGCCATTGCAGCAGGTCTTTGGATCGGTGGGAAAAACCCTGTAGTGATCGTACAGAACACCGGTTTTTTTGAATCCGGAGATTCGATTCGCGGCATATGTCTGGGTGCAAGCATCCCCATGGTCATTATGATCGGATACCGGGGCTACACCCGTCATGGACCGACCAAAGACTCTGCCGCACGTTTCATCGAACCCATCCTGCATGCCTGGCAAATCACCTACTACCTTATGGAATGTGATGCAGATGTGGATCGCATTTCCCTGGCTTTTGATGAAGCGAATCGGACGTCAAAACCGGTTGCAGTGCTTATCGGAAAGGAGGGCCGCTGACAATGATGACATTGACAGACGCAGTCGAGATCATCGAAACACACCGGGAAGATGCGATTGTAATCGCTTCCCAGAGTGCGAGAGTCCCATGGCTGAATGTTTCTCAAAACCCGTCATTGGATATACTCTTTGCCGGCTCCATGAGCAAAGAATCCTCCGTGGGATTGGGAATTGCTCTGGCGCGTCCTGAAAAAAAAATGATAGTGCTGAGTGGTGACGGCGAAGTGCTCATGAATCTTGGCGCACTGGTTACCATCGGCAACCAGGCTCCGGACAATTTCTATCATTTCGTGCTGTATAACGGCGTCTATGCTTTCACAGGATGCCAACCCCTTCCCGGTGCGAACCGGATCCGATTTGAAGGCCTGGCCAGGGAAGCCGGATACCCATCTGCTCACATGTTTGATGATTCAGCCTCCTTTAGTTCCCATATAAAAGATATTCTAAATGAAAAAGGGCCGGTTTTTGTGTGCCTCAAAATTGAGCCTGAAGTTAAATCAGATGTTTCTGCAAAAGGGCCTTTCCCTTGGAAACCCTTGGGGGAATATCTGCACGGCCTCAGAAAGGAACTTGTGGAAGATAAAAAACAACAGTAACCAAACAATCGGATGGGTGAAGCGGTAATCCCTTTCGACAGCGGAAATTCCAAATCACAAATATCAAATACCAAACAAATCACAATGACCGAAATTCAAAATTCGAAACCCGTACTTGATCTTCAAGAACAAACATGACTAACCGGTTCGGGTCGTGTTCAAAATATAAAGAAACGAATATATCAACTGTTTTGGTCATTGAATATTGGAATTTGTGATTTATTTGTGATTTGGAGCTTGTTATTTGAGATTTTAACGGTTGGTGCTTGTGTATTGGTTTTTACATAAAATGC
>SDBT01021530.1_pt1 | contig 10077 bp, 11 predicted proteins | sample 2277101 | NCBI WGS metagenome assembly SDBT01 (sample SAMN10404973, study PRJNA504765) | marine sediment metagenome | isolation source: marine sediment core GS10_PC15, 103 cmbsf | place: Arctic Ocean: Southern Knipovich Ridge | collected 2010
GCCCTTCGAAAGAGCCCAGTGCAGATCCGTCGGATTGTCGCAGCATGTCAGTCATTAATCGTTGTCGGTCCTTCTGGTTGTGCGGCAGATATCGGCTGCCTTTTGGCGGAGTCTTGCGGGTACGGCGTCGCCGATCTTGCACGAGCGGTACAGGCTCACAGTCAGTTCCCTCTCGGCGACCACGGGCAGCTTGTGGGTGACAGCTATTTCGCGAATCCTCGCCGCCAGCGAATCCTGGCCGCGACCAACTACTCGCGTGCGATTACTCTGGGCGTTGTGCTTCAACGCGATCACCGCACCACCGGGCACTTCCACCAGCACGTCAGCTGTGGGCAGTTCAACCGAGAGCCTCTGCTGGGCGAGCTTCTCGGCGAGATGTTTGCGACGCCCCGCCAGGCGAGGATCGCCTTCCATCCGGCGGAGATCGTCCAGCAACTCGCGCCGAGTCATCTTGAGATCCTGCACGTGCTGCCATCTCTGGTAAACCCAGTCGATCAGCGCCAAACCCGCCAGTGCTGCGCCAAGTTTGATTCCCAGATCGATCACCATCGCCCCGCCACGCGTTGCAAGTTCGCCCGCACCCGCACCCGAAGCGGCAAGCAGCGACGGGGTAAGCCGCCAAAATACGGCGACGCAGATGCCAACAACAAGTGCGATCTTGGCCAGTCCGAAAGCCGCCGCCACACACGATCGCGTGGAGAAGATTCTCCGCCAGCCGCTTAGCGGCGATACTCTTGCCCAGTTCGGGCGGATCACTTCGAACGATCCGGCCAGCCCGGTCTGAATCGCGCTGACAACCAAAGCTGCGCCAGCAGGCAGCATGATAATCGGTAAAGCGGCGATAGCTACGTCGCCAATCGCGCCACCGGCACCGCTCAGCGAGGGCGCCGCAGACAGCGAGTCACCCGCCGATGACAGGCAAGCTCGCACGAGCCGGACCAGCGCTTCGCCCAGACGCCCGCCGAACGCGCCCATGGCGACCAGGCCACCAAGCAGCACCGCAGCCGATACAAGATCGCCGCTGCGCGCAACCTGACCGCGCTGCCGAGCCTCATCCAGCCGCAACTGGGTGGGCATCTCGGTTCGCAAGCCTGTTTCGTCTCTCATCAATGTCATTTTAAAACCTACGCTATCGCCGTCAGTTGTCGCATCAGCAAGTCGGCGGCCTGGTTCATCAGCGGGCTGATAACCGCTACCGACGCGGCCAGCATCAGCATTCCAAAAAGCGCCCTGACGGGCAGGTACGTCGTAAGCAGATTGCACTGCGGAATCGTTTTTTGGATGAAGCCCATCGCCACCGTCGCCAGCAGCATCGCTATAAGCAGCGGTCCGGCTACCTTCAGCGCCAGTACAAAACTCGCACCGAGAACGCCCGTAATTACGGGGAGCATCCCAGCGGCGTTTGCGCCCGTAGCTGGCGGGATAGCCTGAAAACTGCCCAGCAGCGCGCTGAGAAGCGATCTGTGCCCGCCGATGGAAAGAAACACCACCACGGCAAGGAAGGTTAGCAGCGGACGAACCACGCCCGCCGATTCGGTCTGGGTTGGATTGAATATCTCCGCCAGCGAAAGGCCCATCTGCGAGCTTATGTGGAACGCACCAAGCTGAACGCCCGCAAACAATACGCTCGCCGCCAGGCCGATGACCGCACCTATTGCAAGTTCTGCGCACCCGGCCAGCACCAACTCCGCCGCGCCGGATGGTGCAAAGGCAGCTTGCGACGATCTTGCAACCACCGCCAGCGCGATGACCAGCGCCATTGCGATGCGAAGCTTCAGCGGAATAGCGGAGTGCCCGAACACCGGCGCGATCGCCAGCAAGCCGATAAGCCTCAGGCTCACCAGCCAGAACGTCGGTATCCAAATTATCAGTGTGTCCAGTTGCATTGCGTTCATCACTAAGGCAGCGTCGAGAACATATCGCGGCTGAACTCGACGATTCTTCCTATCATCCACGGTCCCAGCAACGCCAGTGCGAGCAGCATGGCGATGATCTTGGGCACGAAGCTGAGCGTCTGGTCCTGCAGTTGCGTAACGGCCTGGCCGAGGCTGACCACAAAGCCCACCGCCAGACCGACGGCCAGCACAGGCGCAGCCAGCAGGACGATCAACAAAATCGTCTGCCGGGTCAGGTCTATCGCGTTAGCTGCATCCATGTGCGTTTCTCTTCTAGCAACTTGTTTGCACACCCTACGGCTGGGTGCCACGGCTGCTTGCAGCCGTGCTTGGCCTCAATATCGCCAAGACGGGCATCTCTATCTCGTCATCCAAAACTGCTCATCAGCGTTCCGACCACCAGATGCCATCCATCCGCCAATACGAACAGCAGCAGCTTGAACGGTAGCGAGATCAGCACTGGCGGAAGCATCAGCATTCCCATCGAGACCAGCACCGACGCGATCAGCATGTCGATAACCAGGAACGGCAGGAAGATGCGGAATCCCATCAGGAATGCTATTTTCAGTTCGCTTATCACAAATGCGGGCACCAGCGAGAGTGTTGGAACGTCTCGCCAGGTAAGTTCGCCTTTTGCCGCGACGTCGTCGGGCAGGAACAGGTATACGTCGTCGACGTTTCCGCCGGCCTCGATCTGCTTGATGATGAACGCGCGAATGTGCGTTTCGCCAGCGGTCACTGCCGCCGCCGGTTCCAATTCGCCAGCTAGGTACGGCGCTATCGCGTCGCTGTGCACCTGAGTGTAGACAGGCGTCATTACCACGACCGTCATCAGCAGCGCCAGGCCGAACATTATCTGGTTGGGCGGAAGCTGCTGGGTGGCCAATGCCTGTCGCAACAGCCCGAGCACAACCACGATTCGCGTAAAACTGGTAACCATCACCAGCAGTGCAGGAGCGAGCGAAAGAACCGTCACCACCGCCAGCCACTTGAGCGTATTGCCAACCTGCGCCGGCGACTGGATATCGGGCAGCATCTGTGGAACTTGCGGCGAGTCCAATCGAAGGGCCTGCGTTGTCGTAGCGGTTTCAGCGCCGTCGGGCGTTGCCCCTAGACAGAGCTCGGGACAAGCCATCAGCAGCATCACCGTCAGGATGACCGCGCCAAGCCTCATTTGCCGCCCTTTGTTTTTGGTTTCATGCTCGCCATCAACGATTCGATCTCTTCGGCGCCGTCTGCTTCAGCCAGCGCGGTCAGTGAACCTTGCGACGCCCCGACGAGAATCAATCTCTCACCGAAGCGGACCAGCATCAGTTGCTGCCTTGACCCGACGCCCATGCGGGTGAGCACCTCGATAGGTCCGCTTGCAAGCTGCGCCCGCACGCCCAAACGTTGCAACCCAAATCGGGTTGCGAGAATCAGTACAATCACAAGTCCCAACGCCAGAATCGTCTGCCACCATCCGCCGGGACGCTTGCGATTCAAGTCTCCATCGAGAGGATCGTCCTCGATACTGCGTGTCACCTGTCCGGCCAGTTTGCCGCCTTCAATCGACGGTTGGCTGGCCTGGCCGCGAGCCTCTGCGGTCATCAGGCATACCAGCAGGAAGGCTCCAGCCAGTACGAAGCACACAAGTCCGGTTGTTTGACGTTCACTCATAAGTCTGTCTGTGTTGCCCTGGTGAGGGCAGTTACCTCGGCGAACGATTCTTGCACACGCACCGCAATTTTTCCGTCGATGACGACGGGCAGTCCGCGGGCGACCAATCGGCCGTCGGCCAACACATCCACATAGTCATCCACGTATGAACCCAGCTCGATGACACTGCCCCGGGTCAGCAGTTCGATTCGTTCTGCGGGCACCAAGGCCCTGCCGAATTCAATGCTCACGCGACAGTTGCTGGTTTTCTTTATTAGTCCAGCCATTTGGCTTCCTCGTCGGCCGACTGTTCGATCCCGATGGCATCGGGATTCACGCCAGGCCCTTCGGCGTGGCTCAGGGCAGGCCAACTGCTCAATTGCATATCTCCGAGAGTGTCGAGAGGCGCATAGCTGCCCGCTTCCTGAATTTCAGGAAGGGTCAGACGCGTCATTTCGATCTGCGGCTGAGCGTCGATCTCGGATGATTTGATAATCCGTGCCATTTCACTTCCTTCAGGCCAGCAGGCCTGTGCCTCCGGTGCCTGTGCCTCCTGAGCCTGCCTGCCCATTTGGGGGTCCGTCGTTATCTTTGCTCAGTACTGGGCGATTGCTCACGTATCTCCCGGCGGGCTTGGCGTGAGTCCCGTCGAGGGGCTTGCGGCGAATCAGTTCGATAACTCGATACTGCGCCGCTTCGATGTCGCTCAGTCGCACCGGTCCGATGCGTTCCATCTCGCGCCGTACCTGTTTGCCGTCGGCGAACGAGAGTGCGGAGAACACTCGCTTGCGCAGCTTCTTGCCGGTGGTCCGCAGAGCGACGGCCAGCTCATCGCTGTCCATCGCCGCCAGCGCTGGTGAAAGCTGCTCGTCGCTCAGGTGCACAATATCCTCGAAGGCGAACATGCGGCTGCGGATGGAATCGGCTAGGCCAGGCGAGTGATCGGCAAGCGATTCGAGCACCACTCGCTCGGTTTCGTATCCGGCGTGGTGGAGAATCTGCGCCACCCGCCCGACGCTGGCACCGGCTGCCCTGTCGGCGACCAATCCTTCCAATCGCTCCGCCAAGGCCCGCCAAAGTTCGGCCATCACCATAGGATCCATGTGTTCGAGCCCTGCGAGCCTTCGGATAACTTGGCCCTGTGCCTGCTCACCAAGCCGCGCAAGCACACCGGCCGCTTGCGATTCGGTAAGCTTTGACATGAGCAGCGCGATCGTTTGAGGATGCTCGCCTGCTATTACCTCTGTCAGCCTGGCGGGCGAAATATCGCTGAGGAACACCATGGACTTGTCGTGAGCCCCGTCGAACGGCTTCTCGCCGGTGGCGGCGGCGTCTTCGATCTGTACGTGGAGTTCGGGTTCCGCCAGCGGTGAGCCCGTCGAACCCGCCAGCGGTGTAGGAATGTCTTCAAACTCATCAATGATTTGCGCGGCGGCCTGTGCAGCCTGCGGTGAGCCTGTCGAGTCCGCTTGCGGTGATCCCGGTCGCTTGGGCTTGTGAATTCGAATCGCCGCCAATCCGGCAAGCAGGCCTGCGGCAAGCAGACCGACTGCCGCCGGTCGAGCGTATTGGTCGAGCAGATCCGAGGCTGACTTCGCTTCGCCGTCGCCGGCAGCTGCGGGCAACTCACCGTACCACCTGACTTGAACGGCTGCGGTGCCCAACCCCGCCGCCGCCATCGCGCGGGTGCGCAATTTCGCCAGCTCTGTAGCTGCGAGCTTATTCAGCCCGTCGCGATCGGTGGTAGTGGCGATTGTCAACAGGCGGCTTCGCGGAACCAGCAGTAGCACCTCGATGCGTCCGTCTGGGTGACTGGAGGCACTCACCACCGCACCGGGAACGTTCGCAACGGCGGTGCGCACCCTGGCGGCGCATTGGGCCTCAGCCGATTGCATTCGTCGCAGTTGGCCTTGGCTCACTACACCGCTAGCCCGCGGTGAACCTGTCGAATCCGCAGATGATTCGTCGCCCAGGCAGTAGCTCACGCCAAGTGAATCGATGATTCGCACTTGGCGGCGGTCCATGCCCGCGATCGATCCGGCTACCAGATCGGCAATTGCGGCGATCAGTTCCGGCGTCATTTTATGTCCGGAGCGGAGCTTGACGTTCACTGCCGCCGTCGGGGCGATAGCCGGTGTGCCCAGCCTGCCCGGCGAACCGGAGGCAAACAGAACCGTCGCGGCGCGGACAGTCTGGAAGTTGCTGATCAATCGCGAGAGCTTGGCCATCGTGGCGGCTTCGTATCGCTGGAGGTTCTGCCGGTCGGTCCGCCAAATATCCCCGCTATCGTTGAAGCTGAGTTTGCCTGACTCGTCGCCCGGCGCGGCCATGGAGTCATCAATCGATTGGGCGTTCAGGCCAAGCTGCCGTGCCCGATTGCCAGGCTGAGAAGCTTTGGCGTCTGCGGGCATCTGCGTGTCGGTCACCGACGTGCCCAGCCAGAGCGCCCCGATGAGCATCATGCCGACCATGCCGACGCCGACGCCGCGGCCGCCGCGCACAAATCGTCCGGCCTTGCCGGCCAGCACTCGCAATTTGTCTTCAAGTAATACCATTCGCACGGCCCTCCTTGGCCTGCGAACCAATAATGATTCGTTTTATGTCTTGGTTGGAGCGGCGTCCTGGCCGCCCGAAGCGTCTACCTGCGTAAAATGCTCGCGTATGTCGCCGAGCGGAACCCGCTGCGACTTCAGTTCGGCGATCTGGTCCAGCCGATCGAAAACGGCCTCGTCGTAAAGGCGATGCCCTCCGTCGGTCCAGCGGGTCTCGCGGAGCAGGCCCATCGTCGTGTAGTTATGGATGGTCTGCCTACTGACGCCGCAGTAGTCCACCAGCTCGCCTATGCGATACAGCTTGGGCGGCCGGCGTCGCTTGCGATGCCTCACGCCCGCCATTCCAAATGGAGGCAAACCCGCTTGCGGCGAGTCTGTCGAATCCGCTTGCAGTGAGTTGGTCGAACCCGCCTGCGGTGAGTTGGTCGAATCCGCCTGCGGTGAGTTGGTCGAATCCGCTTGCAGTGAGTTGGCCGAATCCGCTTGCAGTGAGTTGGCCGAACCCGCTTGCGGTGAGTCTGTCGAACCCGCCTGCGGTGAGTTGGCCGAATCCGCCTGCGGTGAGTTGGTCGAATCCGCCAGAGACGTACTCGCCAAGCCGGTAGAGCTAACCTGTGCAGTGCCCGCATGGCCCGGCCGCTGAATGGGCAGGTCCGGCGAGGCAAGCTCGCTGCTGTTCGAACGAAATGAAGGTCTGGAAGTGTTCATAACTTACTTGTTGAAGCTGATCTGTTTTACGTTTTATAAAATGTATATGTGACTTGGGTGGCTGTCAAAGCGTTTTTTTCCGAAAATTAAGAAAATTTCTGAAGTTGGCTGCGACCCCCTGCCGATATGCGTCAGTTGCTCACACGTTGATTGACAGACTTCTGACCCTTTTGACGTGCTCAAGCAGAGGGAAATGCGATTGGCCCGCCGCGGAATCCCCAAATCCCCAAATCCCCAAATCCCCAAATCCCCAAATCCCCAAATCCCCAATTACCCAAATCCCCAAATCCCCAAATACCCAACGGGAACACAACCCCGTGTGCATGAGATGAACGTCTTCGTCTCGCCGATAGAGTAGCGGTTTTCTAAGCCGCAGGTCAGACCCTGCCCTGCCCCCTTGAGGAAACCCTTGTATTGAATCCTGGTGAACCCCCGCGCGGCGGGTTTCCTAACCCGCCGCGATCACAAACTCTCATCAGTACGCAGGTCAGACCCTGCCCTGCCCCCTTGAGGAAACCCTTGTATTGAATCCTGGTGACCCACCGCGCTGGATTCGGAACGAAGATAGAGGGCCAGTCTCAGATAATCATGCTGCCTTTTTGCGGCGTCGCCGTCGTTTCAGCAGTAAAGGTAGGCCCGCTGCCGTCATGACAAGAAGCGTTGCCGGTTCGGGGATGATTTCGGCTTGTTCTGCAAGCAGTCCGACGGTTGTGCGGACGATGTCGGTCGCGAATGCATAGTCGTACAAATCGCCGGCCGCCATGTCGCTGGCGTCTTCGAGCGTGTGGTAGTAATCGTGCGCGCCCTGGTTCCATATCTCGTCGGCTGTGTTCTCGGCGATCATTATGCCCGCGAAGCCCGCCTGTATGAACGGGCCCTGATCGCCCGGCCACCAGTTGGTGGTCTGCGGATTGCGCGAGTCGAACAGAAGCGACGGGGCATATTCAGCGCCGGCGGCCATGAAGCTGTTGGCCAGCGCCTGACAATTCGCGTCCGTGCCCGTCGAGATGTCCACATCCCACAGCTGATTGGCGTCGCTGTCCCATCCGGGACGGATGATCATGTCCAGGTTCAGCATGGCGACAATGTTCTCGCCCCCGGCGACCACTACGTTCTCGACGTAGTCCTTGCTGCCGAGCATCTGCCCCTCCTCACCGCCCCAGGCGATAAAGCGGATCGTCGACTTGAACTGATACCGCGAGAGTACCCTGGCGGCCTCGAGCATTCCGGCGGTGCCCGATGCGTTGTCGTCGCCACCGGGCGCGTCGGCATCGAATTGCGGATGATCGTAATGTCCGCCCACGATGAAAATTCGCTCGGGCGTCTGCGTTCCGGTAAGCTCGCCGATGACGTTCCTGTAATCGCTCTGGCTGGACACGCTCAGACCCATCGCCGTGAGCTGATCGGTCAGGTAGAGATTCGCCTCCTGAAAGCCGAGACTCTCGCTCGCCGATCCGCCGGAGTTGTAGCGATTGCGATAGCCCTGATCGTATTCACTCCCGCCATACAAACCGAGCCCCATGTCCTGCACCGTCAGTTGGTACGTCTCGTACTGAGACTGCGAGACCGCGTTGACGGCATCGAACGGTATCTGCGCCCGCAGCGGCGATGCGACGAGAACTATCGACGCGAACAAAGCAATGATTTCGAGCCTGAGTGGTGAGCGAGACATAAAGCGATTCCTCACGTTTCGACAGTTCAGAAATTGTTAAAACGAGCATTTACGTGCAAGGGCAATTATATACTCAAATCCTAATTTGTCAAGACGTTAGGCGCATGACGAATGTCGATTGACGGGAAAAACGGGGACTGGCTCCGCAGCAAAGCGGAGGTGCACCGAGGGCATCCTACGGACCTGTACCTGCTTTTCCCGGGCGCGTACCCTTCGGAACCGTCCTACGAAAGGCCGCAATTGTGCCCGGCGACGGGTGGCACGGCTTGCTGGTCAAGCCGTGTAGCTCCGCAAGTGGCATCGCCCTACGAAAGGCCGCAATTGTGGTCGGCGATCTCGCGGTTGAGGAAAAAGTTCAACACCGTCCGGATCACCACGATGCCGCCGAGAATGGCGAGATCCTCAAGCGACGGCCTGGCGATGGTGTGCACCACGTCGGCTGCGATCAGGAACTCCAGGCCCAGAACCAGATACGATCCGAGATGATGGCGAAGCAAATCGCGGGCCTCGCAGATATTGACTCCCTTCAACCGCTGAGTCTCCAGCGCGAGCAGCCGCGCGAAACTCAGCGCCACCCCCCACGTGATAACCGCCACGCCGACGATGTCGATGCTCAGCGTCAGCCAGTCGAGCACGTCTATGAAGTAATCGCCCATAGCAGCCTCCTGATGCAATTCTAGGCCGCCGTGACAAGTCGCGTCAAACCACGCCTTGCAGCCGGAACGCTGATTAGCGAGAATATTGAACAGGGAATATCGAGTAACCAATATCGAACAGACGTCCAGCGAAGGAGAATGAGATGAGATATCTTTTGGGATCAATACTGGCCGTTACATTTCTTGCACTTGCCGGATGCACTCAGTCGAGCTACCGCGATAATCTTTCCCGCGGCCTCGAACTCAAACAGACCGGCCAAATCGAAGCCGCCCGCGCCGAGTTCGACGTGATGATGGAGTCTGTCCCATCCGAGCCACTCGCGCTGGATGCAGCCGCCTTTGCCCTGCTCTCTCAGAACGAGGGCGACAACATGCCCGAAGCCCAATACGCACTCCGGCTGGCGACCCAGGCATGCGCGATGACCGACTTCCAGCAGGCCGGTTTACTCGACACGCTCGCGCGGGCATACATGCAGAACCTCGACCCCGCCAAGGCCATCACGTACCAGCAAAAGGCAGCAGCCCTCGCCGTGGGCGACAGAGCCGAAATCTACCGCTGGAAGGTCGCCTACTATCGCGTGGATGCTTCAGTCGCAGCCGGAAGCGACGAACCGATGGCCGACGATCACCTGGCCTACCTGTCACGCTCGGCAAGATCAAAGAAAGCAGGAGATACCGAATCCGCCGCGAAGGATCTCGAGCGGATGATGGAACTGGTCCCACAGGAACCCGGAAAGCTCGACGATGTGGCATGGGCGATGATCGCGAGCAAGAGCGAATTCTATCTCAACCCCGGCCTCGCCCTTAAACTCTCGACCCAGGCCTGCGCGATGACCGACTACTCCCAGGCTGGCATGCTGGACACGCTGGCGGCCGCCTATGCAGAGCACGGCCAGTTCGAAAAGGCCGTCGATATCCAGCAAAAGGCAGTGCAACTGGCCCAGGGCCCCGATGTC
>SDBT01021531.1_pt1 | contig 10077 bp, 8 predicted proteins | sample 2277101 | NCBI WGS metagenome assembly SDBT01 (sample SAMN10404973, study PRJNA504765) | marine sediment metagenome | isolation source: marine sediment core GS10_PC15, 103 cmbsf | place: Arctic Ocean: Southern Knipovich Ridge | collected 2010
AGATGAGTGACCACACACCATTGGTTTTGTTGGAAAATCTTGGCACTAATTCAGGGGAAGGCGATGTTTTGGATGTATATACCAGAAGGGCAGATGGATTTACAGATGGGTATATTGCACAGTTTAGAAATGTAGCAGGGACGAAGGTATATATTAGAGGAGACGGCAATGTCGGCATCGGCACAACGGAACCAACCTCAAAACTTCACATATTTTCTCCTGATGCCCAAGATTCTTGGAATCAAGCACACATAGCACTTGTTACCATATCTAATCTTGACATGAACGCAGACCAGAGTGAAGCATTATTAGTGAGAGGCGGAGCCGATAATGCTTTAACGCAAGTGTTTGAAGTGCAAGATTACAGTGGCAATGCTGATTTTACAGTTTGGGGAGACGGGGAAATAACAATGAGCGGTAACGTCGGCATCGGACTTACTGCGGTAGACGACAATTATAAGCTTATTATTAGGCGAGCAGCTAACATAAATCTTGGTATTGGTCTTCAAGAAACTGAGTTGGCGATTGCGGCATTTAATGATGCTCTATCTGCTAATATTCCAATGAGATTTTATGCTTCTGAATATAACCTTTTGAATGGCAACGTCGGCATCAATGTTACAGACCCCGATGCTAAATTAGAAATTGTAGGAACACTACACGTTTCAGATGCTGCAACTTTTGATGGTACTCTTGGTGCTGGTGCAACTACAGTAGACAGTCTTGAAATTACAAACAACAATATAATCTTTGTTGGCATATCGAACAACATCGAGACAGCGATTGCAGCGGCAACGGCGGGCGATGTGATTATTCTTGCTTCGGGAACTTATACTGTATCCGACGATATTGATATTGCACAGTCCATCACTGTAATCGGTCAGGGCAGGGGCGTCACAATAATAGACTGTGATACTGCTAATAAAAATATATTTCATGTAACAGTAAGTGATGTGACAATTCAGGATTTAAGCGTTACCTCATCGGTTAACGGAGCATTAACGGGTATATATTTCGATGGTGTTACTACAGCAGATATTACCAGCGGACTTATCGAAAACGTAGACGTTATCTTTGCTTCGTCTACCGGAGTTAAAGTTATGATAGATTCCGATGATGCAAGCTATGAGATTCGGAACTGTCGTTTAGACGGCATATCGTCAGATACCGATATAGAGGGTTTAGTTTGTCTTTCCAATAACACTTCCAACCAAGTCCATACAGTCAATGTTTACGATACTGATATTACGACTGAAGGTAATGCTACTGGCAACAGTTGTTATCATTGCGCAGACAATTCTTCCACCAATGACATAATACTGAACCTGTATAATTGCAGGGGGAAAGCAACTGGTGCGAGTACTAAAATGTCTGCCGTAATCGCAAGTAACCCAGACGCTCTTCTGTTCGCCGAAAATTGTATTTTTGAAGGTGATACTTGGGATGCAGAGAATAGCGACAGTGCCAGCATTCAACTCCGCGACTGCGTATTAGTTAATGCTCTTACACTCGGTACGATAACCCATGACGGGCAGAATGTAACAGGAAGCCTTAACGCTGGTTCTGGTCTTATCCAAACTACGGGTAACGTAGACCTTAACAGCAATGCTAATAAACTTCGCATCGGAGACGATCAGGAACTGGAACTTTATCACGATGGTACTGATAGTTTCATTAGTAATCTGGTTGGGGAATTAAATATTATAAACGCTGATAAAGGCGATGGAACAGGAAGTAATGCTGACTTTATCCGTATGCTTGGCGGGGCTGGTGGAAGTAAAACTGGTGTTGGTACTGCGGGTAGGGGCAGCTCTTTCAGTCTACAAAGTGGGACGGGTGGAGCTTCTTCTGGCGATGGTTTTATTAAGGTTGGCGGAGCAGGCGGGGGTTTCACTTTACTTGCTAAAGATGGTGGAGACGTAACTGGAACTGCTGGATTAAGTAATGCAGGCGGTGCTGGTGGAGCATTTACATTAACCTCTGGTGATGGCGGGGATGCCGCTGGCGGGACCGCTAACACAGGTGGGGATGGTGGGGATATAGATATAAATCCTGGCGCTGGCGGGACCGGTGCTACTGCCAACGGTGCGGACGGAGTTGTTAATATTGGCGATGGTACGAATGAAACTCGAATTTCAAGGACAGGAGATTTGTTTTTTGTTGGTACGGCGGGATTTATCATGGGGCACATGGACGTTCCCGCAACTAATGTAATAACGGTTGCGACCCAAGGAACAGCAAATCCGGTCGAGGTAAAAGACGATGGAACTGTTTCGGCTAATGACGGGTGGGAATCGACATATCAAAATGGAACTACCTTTGCCGCAAGCGATCTACATTATATAACGGTTACTATCGCAGGTACTTACAAAGTCGTTTGGGACATGTCACCAGCAACCGCTGCCGGTGCAGGGACTTTAATCCACGGTGGAATTACGATTGATACTACTACATTTGTCAGGGATAACGGCGAAGGCCATGCACATGTTTTTAATGCCAACGATAATATCCAGATCAATGGCGTAGGGATTATAGATTGCCCGAATGGTACGGAAGAAATAAGCCTTTGGATTTCAAACGACCAGAACCAAAAAACAGAGATCGAACATGGCAATATGAATATTCAATTGATTGCTGGTACATAGAAAGGAAAATAAAATGCAAAAGGACAAGGATAAAAAAGAAGCGGTCATAAAAGCGGTAGCCGAAGAGGTTGTAAGGAACATTGTTGTTACACCCGATGGGATGACTCTTCATGGTGAAAAAATAAACATCGCATCAAAGGGCGAGCCCGGCGTAGACGGTAAGGACGGGCGCGACGGCGAGGATGGTAGAAACGGGCGCGTTGGTGCAAGAGGCGATCCTGCTATTGACGGACGCGACGGATCAAAAGGCCAGAAGGGTGATAAAGGCGACAAAGGTGATAAGGGCAACAAGGGTTCAGATGGCGAGGATGGTACTGACGGGAAAAACGCTATTGACGGACGCGACGGAAAAGATGGTACTGACGGGGTTAATGTTCAGGGCCAGAAGGGTGATAAAGGTGATAAAGGCCCGAAGGGTGACGTGGGTGACACCGGGGTACGTGGTGAAAAAGGCACAAGCGTTCAAGGCAAACAGGGAGAAAAAGGTGACGAAGGACAGCCCGGTCTCATGCCTGCACAGGTTATTTCCATAATGACCGTAATAGATGAACTAAAAAACAGAATTAAGAAATTGGAAGGAAAGTAGCATGTCTGGAAAAGATAGACGACCTCCACCTCCACCGCCACCTCCACCTCCGGCGGCGAAGATAGAGACACAGGAGGAAGTTGACGAAGCTAAGAAGAAAGTTAGAAGGCGTGTACCGGGCGGCAGGGAATCGACAATACTCGCTGGACAGTTAAACAAAAGACGCGCATTTGAGAACGAACTGAAACAAATTTTAGGATAACCGATATGGTTGCAGTAATTAAACAAGGGATCACTGCGGAGTCACTTATCGAACGCATAACGCGGTTTGAATCTGACCGGAGCAACTGGAACAATCTGTATCAGGAGTGTGCGGATTGGGGGATGCCTGCCAACAACCAGATAACCAGCAAGCACGCTAAGGGTGAGGAAAAACCCGACCTGTTCGATACTACGGCAGAGGAATCCAACATACAACTCGCGGCTGGTCTTTACTCGTATATGTTCCCTACTGACGGGCGTGCGTTCGTTTTAGAGATTGACGACCCCGAACTCAGTGAGGACGATGAGGTTACTCAATGGCTCGAACAGGTTACAAAGATTATCCACAAACATCTTGTCAATAGTAACTTCAGGGAAGCGTTCTTTGAGTATCTGAAATCTCTCGGTTGTTTTGGGACGGCTGATATGCACGTCGAAGAGGGCAAGAAAAAACCTATTGTCTTTACAAATAATTTTATGGGCGATGTGTATATCTCGATAAATTCTGACGGTGATATTGACACGGTGTTTAGGAACTTTGAATACACACCTCGTCAGGCGGCACAGGAGAAAGAATGGGATTTAGGCGATAAAGTTACAGAGGCTTTAAACGATCCTAAGAAGATTGACAAGAAATTTAAGTTCATCCACGCTATATTCCCGCGTGAGGATTATGACATTGAAAAGGACGGCCCTCTGAGTATGCCTGTAGCAAGTTACTATGTCTGCAAGGAGGACAAAAAGATTGTCTCTGAAAGCGGATACCTTGAGATGCCGGATATGGTTTCGTTCTTTGACAAGGATGCAAGGGAAGACCTTGGCCGAAGCCCGATGATGAAAAAACTGCCTGATATCAGGATGGCAAACGCTGCGGGACAGCTCTATATCAAGGGTTCGGAGAAGATGGTTGACCCACCTGCCCTAACCCCCGATGACGGGTCTATCTGGCCGTTAGCTACTCAGCCTGGCGGGGTAATACACTACAGGGCTGGTGGTGATAAACCTGAGTGGTGGGAGTTTAAAGGCGACCTGCGGCACTTGGAAGCATTTATTACGCGGACTCAGCAGACGATACAAAGGGGCTTTTTCTTAGATATGTTCGATCCTTTAGTAGACCGCCAAAACATGACTGCTACCGAAGTGATGGCAAGGATAGAACAAAAGATGAGGTTCTTAACACCTATTATCGGCAGACTTCAAAGTGGGTTGTTCAACCCAATGATAGAACGGATTATCGGGATACTCGGACGAAAAAGGGTACTTCCAGATATGCCCGAACAGCTAGTAGACGTTGATTATAGAGTGATGTATCTCGGACGGCTTGCACTCGCCATGAAGACCTTGGAATCCGAGGGGCTTGCCAAGACCATCGCAGAGATGTCACCGTTAGCACAAGCAAAGATAGTGACCGGTTGGGAAGATAACATTAACTGGGATAACGCTACGCGGGGTACAGCACGGAACAACGGAGTTCCCGCTTCGTGGATGATGGAAGTTAAAGAAAGAGATTTACGGCGTTTAGCCGACCAACAGGCGGAACAGATACAGCAAATGTTAGCCGCCGCACCGGAACTGGCGAAAGCCTATAAACAGGGCGGTACGAAGGCCGAAGAAGGTTCATTGTCGGAAGGAGTGTTAAATGCCGCCTGAAAAAGAAAGTAAGAGAGCAGAAAACACAAAAAAGATGCAATCAATCCTTAACAGCCCTGACGGTGAGTTTATGCTAAAGATGATTGACGATATGACTGATTATAGCAGGGACGTGTTTATGGCAGACCCATACATCCATGCAGCTAAGGCTGGTGCGCGTAGTGTATCAGTTAATTTACATAACTTATTGGATTTGAAAGGAAGTGAAAATGAAAAAACTGTTTGATTACTCGATATACGGAAAAGGGTTGATACCTTTTTTCTGTGAGGGCGACGATGGCGGCGATGGTGACGGAGATGGCACTGGCGACAAGAAAGGCGGTGGTGACGCAAAGAGTCCGGTAAACACAGACGGTAGTTTTGTAGAAAACTGGCACGAAAAGTACGGTAAAGAGAACAAGGCTACACTGTCAAGATTTAAGACGATGGACGAGTTTGTAACATCGCATGTGTCATTAAGGGGTAAACTTGGCAAGAACCCCGACGCAATGATAGAGATGCCTACCAATAAGTCCTCGAAAGAGACTTGGGCGGAGTTTCATAAGCGCAGGAATGTACCGGACACCGCCGAGGGGTATGAATTTAAAAAGTCGGACAAGATTTCCGCAAAGGTGGAGCTTAACGATGCGGGCATCCTAAACTACAAGAATATCGCAAAGAAGTGGAATTTTTCCCCTCGTCAATTCAATGGTGCTGTAAACGATTACCTTGTATCAATGGGTGCGGATTTAGACACTTTCGATACGAATATGGCCGAGAAAAAAGAGGCTCGAAAGACCGAGGGAATTAAGGTCTGGAATCAGGCATTCAAGGGAGAAGCGGCGGCTCGGAAAGCGGCTGCGAACGCTGTACTCGACAAGTATGGTTTAGACACTATCAAAATGCCCGATGGTACAGAATCGTCTATCAAGGGTGAATTATTCACGTCTCATCCTGAACTGTTAGAATCGCCGTATTTCTTAATGCTTCTTGACAAGGTTCGCGGAGCGATGAGCGAGGATACCTTAAAAGGGTTTGGCCCGACGACCGGACCGACCTCCGAACAGAACAAAACTAAGCTCGCAGAGATACGTTCGGAGATGTCGAAGATAGAAAAAGACATGCCTATTAATTTTAGAAATGATCCAAAGTGGAAAAATTTACAGGAGAGCAAACATAGTATTTACAAAAGTAAATCGGCATAACCCGTAAAGGCCGTCGTGACTTGCACTAAAGCAGTGCCGTCTCAGCAGGACGTTAAACTGACAGGAAAGCCCTGTGTAGCAGATAACCTTTCTGAAAAAATGTTTTAGTTAATGAAAACCTATTTTTGGAAAGGAACTGTTATGAGTATAAATATGAGTTACAGCACGCCGAACTTCTTTGTCGATGAGTTTCACGACGACTTGTATTTAGCGTGTCAGCAAAAAGAGTCCAGGTTCGCAACAGCAACCAGAACGGAGTATGGACTTATTGCCGCTGAAGACAAGGCGTTCGATTTGATGAACGAGTTTAGTTTGCAGGAAAAGACCGGTCGTTCACCGGCAACCCCGCATCTTGATCCAGAGACTCAGAGGCGATGGGTAACGACCACGCCATACCATCAATCTGTTTGGTATGACAAAGATGATGACCTTAGTATCAAGCTCGACGCGACGGGCGGCTTTGTTACTTCCTTCAAACGTGCAGTCAACCGGCAGAAGGACGACATCGTTATCGCCGCATTTGAAGCCGCAACCTTTTCTGGCAGGCGGCGTGGAAGCACTATTACATGGGCTTCTCAGGGTGGTAACATTAAGTACACCAATAAGGATACAGGAAGAACAATCCCACACGACTGTCCGAGTGGAAACTGTAGTGCCTCCGATACCGGTATGACTACCGAGAAGATCGAGCTTGCACTTGAATACTTCGCTAACAACGAAGTAGACGATGACATACCTATATGGTGTGCAATTTCTCCGCGTCAGGCGACAGACCTCTTTGGTCAGGAAGAGTACGTCAACATCGACTACAACGATCAGAAGCCGCTTACTACGGGCAAGATAATCCGCAACTGGATGGGCATAAACTGGATTGTCACACCTAAGATTAAGCTCGGTTCACAAAATGACGTTGACAGTGATGCTAATGTCTATGAGTGTTGGTGCTGGGCGCAGGATGGGATGCTTCTCGGCGTGGCTGATGAGCTTACCATTGAGATTGACAGGCTACCTACTCAGTCTTATTCGCAGCAGGTATATGTTCACATGAACATGGGTTGCATGAGATTCGATGAAGATAAGGTTATCAAAATCGAGTGTCAGGCATAAATTTTATTCTAGCGGGTGTTTCCCGCTTATTTAAAGGAGATTCTTATGAGTTACGATAATTTATTTCATGGTTCGGTCGATGTGCCGAACCACACACAGTGGCGTATTAGGGCCGAAAGTCTGCTTGCAGATAGGGATATTTGGACTCCTCACGCTATTAAGGCGTTCCCGCTTGGTGCTATTGCCGAGTCCCGCGATGGCCGCATGTGGCGGTATTGCGAAGAGGCTGGAAATGCTCTTGCTTTAGCTACTGTTGTCCAATCTAGTGCAGAAACAGCAAACTGGACATATACTGCACAGACCAACACTCCTGATGTTTGGGTTGCTAAGGATAAGATAATCACGGTGGTTACTGACACTACGATTGCTGCTCACGAACTCATCGACGGTTATGTGTTTGTTCCAGATGGTACGGGTGAAGGCAATATGTATCTTATCAAGGACAACAAGGTTGGCGTAGCTAATACTGTTGGCCCATCGGGATATGACATAGTGATTGAGATTGCTGACACAGGCGGTATTCGTACTGCAATAGTGGCCGCATCTGACGTTACAGTGTTCAAGAATAAGTACAAAGACGTAATTGTGTTCCCGACCAACCCAACTGGGCCTTGCGTTGGTGTTTGTATGACGGCAATAACGGCGAGTTACTTCTTTTGGTCGCAAGTAAGAGGCCCGTGTCCTGTTCTGAATGCTTCAGACACCCTTGTTATTGGTGACAGGGTGTGTGTCGGTGTAACGGCTGGGGCTGCGGCCTTACCGGATGATGATGCAACGGCTGACGAAGGCGATGTGGTTATTGGTTATTGTATGAAGGCTTCGGTTGCTACAAGTGATTACGCGTTAATTGACCTTACTATAGAATAAGAAAGGAGAACACAGATTATGAAAAAGTTAATTACAATTTGTTTAGTATTACTGATTTGTGCTTCTTCTGCTTATGCAACAAAGATTGCTTCTGCTGACGATTCAACTGCGATTGCTGCGGTGCATGTTGATGTTGACATCCTTGAGATACTTAACAGTGATGAATTAGCATTACTGCAAGCTGGCGGCAATATATGGTATGTTGACAACGCCGCAACTGGTTCTGGAACAGCCGCCGATTGGACTAACGCGGATATAACCATAGAGCTTGCTTTGGTTCATGCTGCCGCAAATGCAGGAGATATTATCGTTTGCGCTCCATATCATGTCGAAACCGCATCTACAGGCACTTTTGACCTTGACAAAGACGGCGTTAAGGTTATTGGTTTAGGTACAGGCGACGCTATGACTACGATTACTTATGATACCACTACGGATACCGTTCTTATGGGCGCCGGTGGCGATGGCTGTACGATTAGAAACATCAAGTTCTACACCGCGACCGACAATATAGTTTCGGCCATTATCGTAGAAGATGGATGTACCGATTTCATTATCGAAGATTGTGTCTTTGAGGCTACAAGTACCGATGAGTTTCTTGATGCAATCTACATTCACGGAACTTCTGCCAACGAAGGTATAATCAGGCGCAACAGATTCTTAGGCGATATAGCTTCAAATACAGCGCCACAATCGTCTATCGGCTTTGAGGATGCTCACTGGCTGCAAATCTACGACAATGAGTTCACTGGTGATATGGGTGTTGCCCACATTGAGAATAAGACTGCAGCATCGAACTTTATCACGATTAGAGACAACAGGTTTCTCTGTGGTTATATCGGCGATGCTGCAAGCACTTTGGATACTGTACCTGGCATAACGCTCGTAGCAACTACAACTGGTTGGATTCAGGACAATACTATTGTTACGAATGTTGTATCGCCTGACTTGGCTATTGTTGCTGCTGATGCTTATATCTTTGGCAATACTTATAGCGAGCTACAAGGCAGCACTGCCAGAGGGTTTTCCGGCGTAGGTAAGCGCAATATCTGCGTAGCTACAACCGGAGCGATGACCAGTACCAATTACGGACAGGTCACTGCGCCGATATTCACTGTTACTGGTGATATTCTTTGCAGGGCTACGGCCACTTTTAGTACGAAGATTACTACTGATTCTAATGCCGGTACTTTAGAACTTGGGGTCGTTGGCAATACCGCTATACTTTTAGTTCAGGACCAAGCCGATAACACGGCTTTTGACGTAGGCATGACTTGGACAAAAGAAACTGCCGCTGATGCCGATGGTGCTTTAATGGCCGACGAATGGACCGTTGTAAGTGGAGGCACTATTGGTCTTAAAATTGTCACCCAAGATTGTGCGGGTGGAGTTGCTAATTTCTATCTTGAATGGGTAGGTTTATCCGCTAACGCGCATGTTGTAGCTGCTGCACTGTAAGTTTTAACGGGGGGGCGCTTAACGGCGCTCCCCATATATTATGAAACCATTATTAATCATAGCTTCTGGCAGATGTATTTGGGATGACCTTGAGAAGGTTAAGCCCTTTAACAGGTTTGCAACGATGGGCGTGAACTACATAATAGCACACTGGCCGTGGCGTCTTGATTTTGCAGTGTCTTGGCATTGGAAGTTTATGCCGTTATTTATAGGACTAAGAAAAGCACAAGGAAGAAACAGACCTGTTACTTACAGCTCAAAAGAAGGCGAGTGTGTTGATGTTGTCGGCAGGTATAAATGGGTTCTGCTTAGAAACGGAAGAAGCGGTATGTATGCCGTTTGTCTCGGATTACATCTTGGTTATGACAAAATAGTGGTA
>SDBT01021534.1_pt1 | contig 10076 bp, 11 predicted proteins | sample 2277101 | NCBI WGS metagenome assembly SDBT01 (sample SAMN10404973, study PRJNA504765) | marine sediment metagenome | isolation source: marine sediment core GS10_PC15, 103 cmbsf | place: Arctic Ocean: Southern Knipovich Ridge | collected 2010
GTTTACGGTGAGTTTACCTACCATCTGGTGTTATTGTTTCCTGGGATTAAATAAACGGCATCGTAACCTAGGCAGAACAAACAAATATCCGTTCCGATATTACACCCGCTGTCGTCACCGTCGATCGCTCTCGTCTGCGTCGACGACGCGAACGTAATAGCGGGAGCAGGAGGAGGAGGAGGAGGATCATTGAGCGCGTCGCAGGTGGTGGTGTACGATTCGTAAACGGAGCTAGAATCTCGGCGGTAGTCTGGAACGAACGAGTACCAGAACGGGGGCGTAAAATCTTCGGATGAATGACGCCATCCCAGGTATAGATCTCTGTTATCGTCTCGCGGAATTCCGATGGTGATTGGTAATACTGGAGTCAGCGGAACGAAAAGCGGAAGAAGGAAAGAAGGCGTTCCGTCTAGGGGGGGATCCTTCTCTCCTTCTTCCACGGATCGTAGGGCGGGAAGCGTCAAATAATTCTCTGATTTTCGTTCCATCGTCGTCGTATCGTTACGTCAGTCGGTCGGTCAATCGGTCCGTACGAGGAACGGGAACTATCGTAAAAAATCGAATTACGGTAGATATTTTCGTTCGAAATTAGACGGGAAATATAAATCTTCCGTGCGGTCTATTCGTTTTACGGATATGTTCTCGGACCGAATTCTAAAAAAATCCTAGGTTATTTTTAAAAACGATTTTTTCTCCGCCCCGAGTTTGCCTCCTCTATAATTCGATTTTTAAAGAGTCGAGCTTTCCGCGTCGATATTTATTCATAATAAGGACGGGCGAACGAAGATCCGTTCGTTCTTGGGGACCCAAATCGGTGCCGATTCCTCAATCCTCCTGAAGGAATCCGACTTCCAGGCGTCGTAATCGTTCAGTTTGATCGGGCTCATTGGATCGAAGGGACCCCCCATCCACGACCTGTATATCACGATCCCGGTGAGGACGAACATTATGATCGGGTAAATCACCAGGGTCGTCGCGAAACCGAAGGTGACCCACAGGGTGACTGGTATCCAGACGCCAAACCACACGAACAGGATGAAATCAATGTGCCACCTGAATATGGTCGGACCTGCCACCCCGGTGGCCGAGTCAATGTCCCTGATCGTTCCCTCCACGCTCCTCAGTTCGTCCGATACGAGGGTAATGTCTCCCGCCCCAATCTCGCCCTCTCGTTCCAGTCCCTTAATCTCGCACAATATCACGCCAATCAGGTCCATCGATACGTGGAGCGATCCTTTTTCTCCGGAATGGGATCCCGTAGCTCGGGCGAACGTACGCCTAATCTCCGGATCTACATCCGAGCTCGTGTTCACGGCGCGGGAGAACCCGTCGGGACTCGACGCGTCGAAAAACTCGTACCCGTAGAAAATCAGGGCCTGGAGAGACGTCTTTATCAACCACAAGCGTTCCGGGATGGTTGGCGACTCCTCCTTATCCTTCCGCCCCTCTCGTCTCAATTCAGAGAGCAGGTAAAAGAGCTTGCTAGCAAAGGAGGTCAATTGGAACAGGAACCTCCTGTACTTGATGGGACCGTCCGAGTAACCTTCCATGGCTCCCTTCAACCACAGAAAGTAGACGAAACCTATGATGATGTCTATGGTACTCATGGTCTGGGTGAAGGCCAGGTTTCCGGCCAGTTGGGAGAAGAAATTTTCCATGATTAGAACCCATATCAACGCCACTGCCAGGTAGAGCATCAAGTAGAGGACTATGAGCGCCAACAGGCCTCCGTTGAGCAGGACGGACAAGATCCCGCTCAATTCCCCGGAACTCTTTTTCATGTACATTCTTTTTTTCTCTGTAGTTTGGAAAACACCAATCCCCTCCACCCGGGGGGTTTCTCCGAGGTATATACGTACCTTACTCACAATAAATAAAAAGGGGGTTAGGGTTTATCCAGCAGAAAGAGAGAGAGAGAGAGAGAGACCGTAACGTTAAGAAGTAGAGACATTTTTTATTTTTGTAGAAGGATCTTCAAAGTTAACAGGGAGATTTTATTTTTCTAGAGTCGATCGATGGAGGGTTTATTTTTCGTTTTTTCGTTTCTTGGGGATTCCATCTCGAGACTCTTCTCCACCACCGTTTTCGTTACCATCATCTTCGCTGCGAATCTCGTTCTTTCTTTTGGGAGGATTCGTTGGTGGGATTGGGTCGACCGAGCATTCGTAACGCGCGTTGTTGACGGACGATAGGCTTCGTTGTTGGTAGGACGGAACCCATCTGAACGATTTTTTTTTTTCGTTCCGCATGCGGGTGCGCGGATAAAAGTAACGTTAGTTTCATAAAAAAAGGGTTAGGGTTCGGTAGTTCTGGTCAAATTAAAGAACCGATGGTATGGTGGTGGTGGTAGTAGTGGTGGTTGTGGTCGTAATTACCTATCTCGCACCAAAATGCACGCGTTAAGCCGGGAAATATTCAATTTGAATCGACGCTTGGTCACATAGGCGCGTTCCAGGTGAACCACGATCTGAAAAAGGAAAGGGGTTTTAGTCCGCGCTAGTAGGTTTTTTTTTTTGGTAATTGACGTATCAGAGTAATTTACCCACCTCCTGTATCGCCCATGCGAAATCAACGTCAATCTTAGCGTCGCAATGATCCGAGCGCACTGGGAGTTGGGTTGCCGATTCGGGTCTACGTATCCAAACCGGGTCACGTTCCCCCCTTTTATCCGGAACCACGCAAGTGTAGTAATCCATCAGTTGATCTGGGGTGATGTTTTGGGTCGTAATGATTGACGGAGGAGATGCGCCGTTCGCTCGTAAGGATAGAGGTTCCAGTAGGTCCGTAGTCGAGTCGGTTCCTCTGTCGCGTTCCACGACGTTCATGAGTGCTCGGCATCCTACTGTAGGATCTCCTCCCGATAAACCCATACGACGGTTGACGAGTTTGCTGCACGCGCCGATTCTGCGAAGTTTGGTAAAGAGCTCGTGGTAGTCTTCTTCTCCGCCCGCGCTCGCCATCTGAAACCTGTTCCATACGGCGAGCCTGAGGCTAGGCAGGATCACGTCGTGTTCCTCGACCATGGTGGCGAAATCCTTCACGTTGTAGATTCTTTCGTCTCGCGTTCCTCGAAGAAGTTGGTAGACCGTCTGATTGATAAACGTAAGTCCGTAGGATAGAGGGAGGAAGGGAGGAAAGATTCGAAATTACGAACGAGGAAAGTTGGGTTACCTTTATCGAATTTAAGGAGAAGTCATCCGGATTGAAGGGACAGATCCACTCATCAGAGCTGCACAGGGCGATCCGAGTGTATATCGTGAAGGCCGGATTGGTATCCACGAATATCACCCAATCTTCCGGAGACTCTTTCGTGACTTGGGATATGAACTCTCTCAACACGTGATGCACCTTTCGGAAATTATCCACGCTCTCTTTCCTCATGGATATCCTCCGGCTCTCCTCTTCCAGAAAGGGACAGATTAAATCCAGATTGTGATCCCCGCACAATAGCCATATGTTGGAAGGCGCGCAATATTTGGATCCTCCTCCTTCTTTTCCTCCTTCTTTTCCTCCTTCTTTTCCTCCTTCTTTTCCTCCTTCTTTTCCTTCTTCTTTTCCTCCTTCTTTTCCTCCTTCTTCCGAATAGTAATCTTCGGGTTTAACCAGGAATTCGGAACAATCCAGCGGAATCCCCGTGTGGTTTTCCAATTCCGCCACGATGTATCCGCACACGGTGCGCGTCCCGTACTTGCAGGACGAAGCGTCCTGCATCAATTCCTCTGCCAGTTTCAGACCTCGGGTCCAACCTCCCAGGAACAGGGAGCTAATGTTTGCCTGGGGACACATATCCACGATCATAATTTTCTTATCGGGAAACTGGAGGGCGTACTCGTTCGCAACGTCGTAGGTCAGCCTGGTCTTGCCCACTCCCCCTTTGTTGTTCCAAACCACGTAGGATCTAGGTTTCTTTTTTTCGTTTCTACCAGAAACATCCTCCGTTATCGTCGTTCGCTGAGCCATCTCTGAATTTTACGGGAAAGTAGGGGAGAGAGCAAAGTAGGACTGGGGGATTATGTAAGTAGGGAGGCGTGGCTTGGTTCCGGAGGGGTGGCGGACTTTGTGGTCGAAGGTCTTTGTTACGAACCCTTTTTTGACAGGTGAGGGTCTTTGTTGTCGTTTTTTCGGAATTTTTTTTTTAGTCCCACGAATTTTTTTTTTAGTCCCACTAATGTCGATTCTCCCCAATTCTATAGATGTTATTTCGTTATATAAGTAGAGATTTCGTAAAAAGAAGGGCGCGAGGACCCTCAATTTTTGTCGCGTTTACGAATAAAAAAAAAGCGTTTTTCCGTCGGGATCTGTGCGTTATCTTGTCCCCTATGATGGATCTCTCTCTCTCTCTCTCTATCTCTCGAACGAGAGATGATTAGGTAGACGCGAAAAAAAACTTTCAATGTCGTTGATGGATTTATTCGATAAGATTGACAGAACGTTGGAAGTAATACTAGGTGATGTTTCACGATCAGAGAGGGCAAACGACGGGAAAAAGTACCGATTGCATTTCATCGTAATCTTCCATGACCTTTTGTCTGCTTTTCAGTATTTTTCTGGTTTCACCAATGTGGTGATTGAATTCTAGGACCGTCGCATAATTCTCGGGAGAGTTCGCCTTCATATGAGTGATCGTCTGTCCCTTCGACTTGACGAATTTTTTCTTGCAGTCCTGTAAGCTCCTCAAAGCGTGGTCCAAACGCTCGATCTTTTGTCTTTCTGCCGTCTCAATCACCTGGACTACGCTTTGCGAACTCTTTCGCTCCTCTCGTTTTTTTTCTTTTGGCATGTTGGGAAGCGTGGCTTGGTTCCGGAGGGAGTGGCGGACTTTGTGGTCGAAGGTCTTTGTTACGAACTCTTTTTCTGACAGGTGAGGGTCTTTGTCGTTTTTTTGTCGATTTTTTTTTTGTCCCACCAAAGTTTTTTTGTCCCACCAAAGTTTTTTTTTGTCCCACTAATCCTTTTTAGGAACAAAATTTTTTTCCCATCGATCGCGAATATACTGTTACGGGACTGACAAAAAAATTCGTTATTACGTACAAAAAACGTATTGGATATAATATATATATTATATCCAATATAATATATTTTGTATCCGATACGATATATATTATATCCAATACGTTTTTTTAAAAAATTTTTCGTATTGGATACGAAACGTCAATAGCGAATCTTCTATCGTCCGATTTGTTCTTCTCCTCCTAACGAACCCTGGCTTTTACCGTTAGTATCGTTTTATTGATAAAAAAGCTTCTGGACCAATCTTAACCTCTACTATTGCAATAGGATTACATCTATCGTTATTTTTCAGACATTCGTGGCAGAGGATAACGCTAATTTTGACCCCGTCGACGGTGCCGTAGGCGCGGTCGACAGAGTAGGCGCAGTAGGCGCAGATGTATATTTTGCAGTCGGAACAAGCCATCGTGCATCCCAGGCAAAAAATCGGGGAAGGGGGGCAGTTGGGACCGGTACAGTTTCGTTTGCTTTGACAAGCGTTACCGCTCGGCCGAAAATTAGGATCGGGACATTCCGGATCCAGACAGTCATCGCAACCGAAACAGATGGTCGAGGATAAGGAGGACATGATTGGGGGGACGGACTTTGTGATCGAGGGTCTCCATTACGAATCGTCGTCAATTGGATATATATATAAAAATGTCAATTTTTTTCGGATATGAAATTCGTCGTTATTGGATATAATCGAGAAGAAAAAAGAAAACGATTCAGTTCGAAGCTTTTCGTCGGACGCGAAGAGGATCCTCTCTGACGGTGCGAACGATATGCAAGAGACGATAAAGAGATGCTCAATCTGCGGGATCACGGCGGAAGAATACGCTACGACCAAGGGAAAGAAGATGAGGTGGAGGAACCACCCCGTATGGTGTCGCACGGTGTGGTGCAACAGATGCGGAGCTAATCTCATGGGATACGGACCCTCCAAGAAGGCGGCCGAGAGGAGGAAGATATTTTCCGAACACTGTCGATCGGAACGGGAGAAAAAGATTGCCGCGGAGAGAAAGAATATCTCGGTATCCGACGACGACCGAGGATCTAACGCGAACGGAGGTTGCGAGGATCTGGATCCGGAAGAGGACCGGAACTGCGACGGATTCGGGGGACTAGACCTCGAGGATACCTCATCTCCCCCCGTTTCCGCCGACTCTGAGGAGAACGCCTCCCCCCCCCCCAATCTACCAGAGGAGAAGAAGGAGAAGAAAAAGAGGACGAACGTCAACAGGACCTTCACCGTGGATCGCGAGGATCTGACCTTCGTAGTGGGACCCGCGGGGAGGGCTCCCGAATGCGTGAGGCTGTTGGACGCCCTGTCGGACAATTACGTGGTGACGAATTGTAACGACGCGGGTCTCAGACCCAGGAACGAGAATAATAAAAAGTAATTCGCAACGTCGCGTCATGTATTTTCCCGATTCGCGATAGAATTAGAGTATTTTATAGTAATTTTATTTCGAATGTTTCGAAATAAAAATTTCAGCGCATTCGTCGCGATGCACGTCGATCCGAAATCGAATCGGTCGTGTACGTCCAGTGCCGCGTACGATGCTTTCGACGCCTTCCATCGTTTTATACACTCGGCGCAATGCGCGAATTCGGCCCTCTCGATGAATCGTCTTATATCCGCGTCTCCCGATAATACTTTGACGACGGACAGGCACCGGTCTCTGATGATGGCATTACGAAACCCTTCTATTTTGTCTTCGGGAAGCAAAGCTGTTTCGGGATCGTTCAGAATTTTTTCTGCCAGTTCGTCTTCTCCCCACGCGCACGATTCTACGAACAACACGTTTCGCCTTTCGAGAGTATTCATCCTGTGATCTTTTAGCAATTCTAACAGCGCTTCCGCGCTTCCGCGTTTGGCTGCATGCCAGTATTGTACTATAGCGTGCCAACCTAGGGTGGGATCCGTTCTAGGATCCGTCAGTATTTCTTTCGTCCCAACCACGTCGTCCGTGACGACGGTGTACCGCAACGCCGTATTTTCCCGAGCGCTCGGATTCACTCTTTCGTCGGCGAACAGAGATTCGTAGATTGAGTCGTAATCGGACCAAGTCGGAAACGCGTCGTATATATCGCTGGGGCCGCACATGCGCATCCTGTTCACCAAGAAGAATGGCTCGTCATCCCAAGCGGTAGGATCCGTTCTAGGATCCGGGAGCAATTCTCGCGCGACTCGAGCGGCGCCAATCAGACACGCCAGACCGAGGGCTCGACCACCGCGGTGTTTTCGATCGACCGTTTCTTTACGTTCAATCTCTTCCTTCTTCGCTTTTATTCTTTGTTCATCTAAGTAATCCCTCAGTAGGCCAAAAGCTGGATTGTTCCCGCCATATTTTTCGTCGAGCCACGAAACGTTTCCGAATAGCCTGTCATTCCTTATGATACCCACGAACCGAACGTTCGGACAGAGTACGAACCGATTCCAAAATCCTTGGCGCTCCAGTTCCGCCAGTTGGATTCGATCCAACCAATGATCCCTGGATTCGTCCGAGAACCCGTTGGGATCTACCCTCGGGTCCCGCAACAAGTTTCGAATCAGGTCGTCCCGATCGTGGACTATGGCCCACAAAAAGTACTCGTTGTCCTTCACGGACGGATCCATTTCTCGCTTTCCGATTTTATTCCACCTCTTGCACGTCAGCAATACCCCCATTCGATCCTTAAGTTGATCCACGTGACGGAATACGACGGACAGAACGTGGTCGTCGATAAAATAAGGAATGCCGCGGGCGTCGTTTTTGTTCTTCTTTGGCGATACCCGGATATCTCTCTCGCTTTCGAGAGCCTTTCTCTTATTCTCCGCACCGTTTTCCGCAATTATTTCCGAGAATTTTGATAATTTTACCACCGTTTTCGTATCGAACGGATCTGGCCTGCGTACGTTCGGATCTTTTCCGATTTCAAGGACGTAAGTAAATGATCCAATATCCGCGGGTTCCCAACGAAACGATGAACCGCAGATCGCGATACCCATCAAATTGTTCTTCGTCGGATCTAACGATAGGACGAAATCCATTTCCTGTAGATCCGGATACGCTATCCTTCTCGTGAGACCATCGAGTTCCAAGGCTACGTGTATCATCTTGTCCGTATCTCTATGACGAAATCTCAAACAGGAGCCATCCGGGGGATTCTGTATCAACAGGTACTCGGTGAAATTGGTAATCAGATATTCCAGCGCCTTTTGTATCATGCGCGCGTATCTGATCGTTTCGACGAATACCACGGCATCGAAATTTTCTCCTTCGTTGCCGTCCGCGACGATTTTTAGAAACGTCAGGTACGCCGACAACTTCCATCGGTCGTAGAAATCGGAAACGGTCGCACCCGTTCTGCATTTTTCTTCGATACTCTCGAAATCCGGAAATCTGTTGATCAAGTGATTGCACCACGGTTCGTCCATCGGAAACGCCGTAGAAATAGGGACGATAGGGGTTCGAAAGAAAATTTTTTGTATTTATGTAATATCCTATTTTTATCATCGTGCTCATCGTCGATATTCTATTTTTTTTTTCCTTCTTTTCTTTCCCGCGATCGTCGTTTGGAATTTTTCACGAATTCATCGTGAAAATCTCCTAACCCATCCTTGATCGTCGAATCGAGCGTTTCCACGACCTGTACGAGGTCTCCAATGCCCCCTACCTCGACCGTCGGGGAATCTTCTTCGTGGTATCGGTCTTCTTCGAACGGGAGGCAGATCTCGCAATACGATTCGTTAAAAACAGAGCTGTATTTCCAATCCTCTCCTTCTCGGGAGAAATGGAATACGTTCATGAACTTAATCTTTATATCCGGTCCATCACCGTAGTTTTTCCGAAACGGTCGGTCGCAGTGTTCGCAACGGTTCGTTGTAACTCTATCCGGATCGATCGTTTTTATCTCCACGTTCAATCCCCTCCAAGAATAAACGCCCGGCAGAAAACGACCCCTTTCCGAGTCGTCGAATTTGCGCTTGTTCGACATGGAGGTTACCGTAACCAAAAAATTCCGAGTCCGGTGATGCGAACGCGAGCGGCGGCTTCGCAACGTGTTTCCCGTATATCCAAAGACGAAAGTTTTTTTTCGGATATGTTTTTATTTTTTGTTTTCGTCACGTGACGTCACGTGACGAAAACAAAAACCCGATTTTCTGACTAGGCGTCGCAACGAACCTCGAGACGACGAGATGCCGGCTAAATTTATTAGAAACGGATGGGGTACGAGTTACAATCCCGTGCGAACTTGCACCTTAGTGGGATGGGGAAGACGAGGTAGATTCCTATTTGGAGTACCGAAACCTCAGAGGGGAAGAAAATTCGGGCAACGAACGAGGAGGATGGGAGGATGAGGAAGACGGCGATAATATTGGAATTCGATAAAGTTACGAAGAATCCAAACTTTCTTTTTTATTTCCATTCATCCCCCTCCCCCCCCATTCATATCCCCTATATCACGATAGATCCTAATCCAGGAAGAAGATGCGAACGGCCATTCGGGCGATCTTGTACACGAATAAACCCACGGTTACGGAAACGGAGACGGCATGAATCTGCCGGATGAAAACATTGACGAACGTTTCGAACGAAAGAACGAGATAGAACCGGGTGACGACGCTCACGAATAGCGAAAAACAAATCAAATCCGTAGAGAGAGAACTCATCTTCGCGGTTAAGTATTCGACGATAAAGTCAAAGATGACGCAGAAAGTCGAAGAGAGGCATTACGCATATCCTTTTCTATATCCAAAGAGTTTTTTTTTTGATATGGTTTTTTGGATATTACTCGCCGTCGCGAGGAAAAGCATTTTTCGATCGATTCGTTATCCATCAAACCTCCCCCCCCTACATCCTTCCCACTACATCCTCCTCATCTCGTGGTCGAATTACGTACAGGTAAAATGGAGAACTGGTTAGTCGACCAAATCCCCGAGGGCTCCACCATCATTACCGATATCGACGACGTGACGATTATCGAGAAGAGTACGTTTTGTCCAGAGTGCCAATCGGAAGCCGCCTGCAGTATCTATAATCCCGGAGAAGGTAGGCGGATGGGAGGGGAGGGAGCGTTTCGGATGGGGGTATAGAAAG
>SDBT01021535.1_pt1 | contig 10076 bp, 10 predicted proteins | sample 2277101 | NCBI WGS metagenome assembly SDBT01 (sample SAMN10404973, study PRJNA504765) | marine sediment metagenome | isolation source: marine sediment core GS10_PC15, 103 cmbsf | place: Arctic Ocean: Southern Knipovich Ridge | collected 2010
GATAGTGTCCAATCTTGGTTTCAGGCTGGAAGACTAACTTCCGCAGGTCAGCCAAGTGACGCTCCGTCGCCGCCAGAGATCCAGCACTCCCGGAGCCTTCACTCGGACGGAAATCCGCCGACCACAATCGATCCATCAATGCTTGAGCCTCCAGATCGCTGAGACTCATTGCTACCGGAGCCATATCACCATCGGATTTCTGCTCCAACGTCATGTGGAAGACAAAGGCTCCATCATGCTTGATGACAAGATCAGTTCGGTTCTCTTCCGGTATCCGACGCAGGAAGATTTGTGGGCTGCACTCCATTTTTCAGGGTCTCCAAGTAGGCTCGGCCACTTCGTGATTTCAAATGGGGTGACACTTCACGTTCTTCAGCAGGACGTGGTTCTGACTCCCCATACAACTTCTCAAACAGACTGCCTTGGGTCATTGTGGGTCCTTTCTATCAAAGCATCCGGTACCCAGTCGGTAACACGTCTTACAGTTGATGTAGTGTGACAAATCCTTGCGGGTCCGATCACGATCTTGGCAAAGTATTGGACCACAAAATCCACCTCTGATCTCATGGTCTGGAGTATGCATGACCGAAGTTTCCGCCTGATAGTCAGGGATCGAATACAGTGCATCTGGGTCGGTCATTTCCTCCTCGTCCTCGATCGTCAGGGCAAACACATCCTTGTGTCGTTCCCATAGCTCCCGATTCCGCGTAAAGCCCATTTGAACAACTCGCCTTGGCATCAGATTGATCAGGGCTGTGATCCGATCCATGTCTTTGGTCTGACAATCGCCAGATCCAAACCATGACAGGATGTTAGTTTGCAAACCATCGAGATCTTCCAGGAACCGGTCTCGGACTTCAACAACAGGATCTGTTGTCACGGATTCATAAATGTCCCACGTCTCTGAGTACGTGACCCGAGTTTCTTCATCGAAATCACTTGGGTCAGCCATATAGCAGTCACGATAGCATTCCTCAGTGGCAAACTCACACGTGCCATTGGGTGGAAAGCCGATCGGGAAGAACACCGAACCAGTCCCTGTGAACGGTCTCAACAGTTTCATCAGTCGACCTCGATTAGGTACCGCTGTGGGCCAATTGCTTCCTGTTCAGTATCCTTCAAGCGGACATCCATGCGCCACGTGATTCCCTTCTTGTTGACACCATGCACCCATTGAAATGGTTCCGTGTACCCAGCGAGAGCGTTGTAGGCAAACGCATCAGTCGCTGGCCATGGGCCATTCATGATGATCTCGGTGTCGTGCTTCCCCATCACTCCCTTTTGATGGAAGTGACCAACACAAAAGTAACGGACTCGTGGACCTTCCTGGAATGGGGCCAACGCTTGCAGTTGTCCTTGTCGCCGCTGAAGCCCATAGAATGGGATGCCGAGACTGGAACGGATATCGTCGCCGTGGGCGATGTTGAAGCCGATGCCATTGATATCGAGATTCACCGACCAGCAATCTGGGATCAGGAAACTGACGTTCTCGATGTCTTCGCAGTACGTCTCAGCCATCTTGGCAATGAGGTAATCCCAATTATCATGAGCGCCATGGTAGTTCTTCTTGGGTGATCGACGACCGTGGTTGCCAGGGACGTACACAACGTTGACCTGATCGAAGTGCGGGGCCAGATCGCGGTACATCAAAGCATGGAGCTTCCCTGTGGCGATGCAGTTCTTCATCACTCGTTTGAAGTAGGATCGATCGGCCGCACCGTGAATCTCGCCTGAGGTGAAGTCGCCGTAAGCCAACACATTCAACACTGGGAAAGTGTGACTGTGCGCCAATGTCTCCTGTGTCCATTGAAGCGTGGTGTCAATCAGACGTTCAGCACGGCAACAGGAAATCGGAAAGTCGTATGTCTCCAACCCGCCGCACTCTCCCGGAGTGACGACCTGATCATGATGACCATCACTTAGGTGGAGAACTGCATGCTCCGAGATCAAACCTCGCTTGGTAGGCTGCTTGCGGGCTGTCGGCAGAGGTTTGATGGGAACGATTCGATCTTCCAAAACCCCGCCCATGGCTTTGAACAGCCCTTCAATCTTGGCACCGGCTTTGACCGTCCTACGTGCGAGGTTTCTTTCGTCGGTGAGGTGATGGACTTCAGCTTCCAACTCCAAGACACGACGGTCAGTGGGATCATGATCGGGTATCGGTTTGTGTTGGCCAGCGGGGCGTTTGGGGGTAGGCTTGTCGCCAGGCCAGGGGACATCCTTGTGTGCGCGGTCGTTCGCGATATCGCTGACGAGCGAACGACTGATACCATACTTGGCTGCAATCTCAGTTTGCTTCACTCGGCCTTTGATATCAAATTTGATTGAAGCGGCTGTCTCTTTCGTGATTTTCTTTCGTGGCATGTCATATCCTTAAATGTGGGAAAGACAACCCCGCAGGGTTGCCCGCAGGGTTGTAAGAGAATCACAAAATCAACGTCCGTCATCAAGCGGAATCGCCTTTAGAACAGCCGCACTTGGCATAGGCACCATAGGATCCATCGCCCACTCCAAGTTCATAGACTTCGCCCACACACGCATTCGGCGGACAGGGACATACCAGGCAAAACCTTGGGCATCCCGAATACCGGCCGTGAGCATGCCTACTTGTTCACCAGTCTCTTGACCGAACACACCGCCACCAGACGAGCCAGGAAACGATATGGCGGATGTCTGATCGTATACAGCTTCGGAGTACATTGGTTCAAGGGCTAAGAGGCGACCGACCTGGGACGTAACTCCAGTGGTGAAAGAACATGATCCGATGTCACCAAGGAAGCTGCCCATGTGGATCAATTCAGTACCGACGCCGGGAATCTCATCACCTAAGTAAAACTTCGTCGTCTCTTGGGTATAATTACGGAGGCGGACTTCCAACAAACCTTGATCGTCGCCAGTCTCACAGTTGCTGTAACAGACCACTCGACAGTCAAGATATCGCTGCTCAACCTTTCGACCGTCTTGTACAGTCTCTTTGTAGATCTGACAATCTTTGAAGCCAACAACAACTTTCTTGGTGCCGGTCTCTTTGCCGATGACAGAACGCTCATACCGCAGATCTGCGATCACGTGGCCAGCCGTCCACACATAACTCTTGAATACGCCGGGCTCCACTTCTCGTGTGTACAATGTTCCTGATCCGCGACCACGACCATCAACGCTGACAGTCACACTCACACTGGTAAGATTGTCAATGATTTTCTGATTGGTAACAGGAGCGGCGCTCACAGTCGTCGCCAACAAAAAAATCGCACAGAACAAAAGCTGTCTCATAGTGTCTCTCCGAGTGTTAAACCTAGTTGTCAAAATCGACTCCATCTTCGATAGTCTCGTCGAGATCAATCTCGATATCGATCGCAGACTCATGAAGATCGGGAAAATGTTCCAGCAAGCCCTCAAAGACAATGTCTTTGACCACTTCGCTGTCACGATCCTCGCAGCACGTTCCTATGGTGATGATACCATCATCATCGTATCGAAACGTACTAAGTTCCTCTCCGTAGGATCTCAGACCATCTTCGATGGCTTCCAGAAAATCCTTCCCGGGTTCAACCAACTGGGTCATCCAATCCATGTCGATTGAAATGTAAAGGCGTGTCCTGATCATGCTTCGATGACCTCCATTCCTTCACCCGAAGCTTCCCAACTGATGTCTTCAACTAATTCACCAAGTGTCAGAAGTTCGAGTTTCCTGTTTTCGCGAATGATTTCGAGGACACGTTCATCCGTAGGCAGATGTACCAAATCGACAATGACACATCCAAGATTCTCGTCCATGCCCTTACGATGAATTCGATCTTCACTCTGTACACGGTATTCAGGTTTGAACGAATTCGACCAGTAGACAGCCATCCGGGCTTCCACCAGCGTGAGCGACATGCCACCCGACTCCGGGTGTGCAACGAAGGCAACTTCGGGGTTGCTTTCTAAGTCGGCCCAAAAATCCAGAGCTTCAACATCCGTGAGAGTATTCCCGTCCTTGTCCGTAACCTGGTAACCTCGACCATCACATCGGACGACTGCCCAGCCTTCCTTGTGACAAATATTCACACAGCGATCGACGCTACCGGTGAAACCTGCGAAGATCACGATCCGTCCGGTCTCTTCACATTCTTCAAGTAGCCCTCGAAGGGCTTTCTCTTTCGGGCATGCGATCTCACGAGCGATGCGTTTGGTCTTCTTCATCTCGCCGGTGCCCTTACAGCTTGGGCAGCGCACCTTGCGTTTTTCAAGTTGGACTACCCGATCAGGATCGAGCATACCAACATCTTGATAGACCTTGAACTCGTCGTTGGGATCGAACCATTCATCCACTTCACCACAAGCATCCTTGCAGTGATTGCACTTCCGTGTCCCATCTGCTACGTCCCTGTATTGGAAACCATCAGACAACTCCCTCAGCAAGGTGCCGCCGGTCATCGCATTCGGAGCCGACTCAGCTATCACCTTTGCAACGCGAAGAAGCGAAGCTGATGGTTTACAAACGACCTTCCGGTATCGTTTATCAGGCAGAGTCAAGCAGTCCTTCTTGTGCTTGACAACTACTAGACCCTTGAGCCGCTCAAACATGTAGGCGACTTCGTTCTTCGATTCCACGAACTCGTGGTATCCTTCATCTTCTCCAAAGGGATCGAGTTCATGGACACCATCTTCACGTACGAAGCCACATGTGTTACACTTTCTTGTGTCATCTTTCCAACCAGTGGTCTTCCAGAACGTGCCAGAGTCAAACGTCTGCTGCTCCTGGAATGCCAAGCGAGATTTCAAAGCCTTGACCGAGCCTTCACGCAGGAAGCCGGGCCATGCGATTTCACAGGGGCTCCACCAGTCAGTTGGTCTCTTAGGTGATGGCGTCCCCGACATGAGGATCACGTAGCCCTCCCAACCATACTCATCACGGATCAGGTCGGTGAGTTTTTGGGCCGCCATTGATCGTTGGCTGGTGTCTGTTTTCAACCGAGACGATTCGTCGAAAACCACACCTTGCGGAAGTGGGTTGCCAGGTACCCAATCATCCATGATACGAACAAGTCGCTCGTAGGTCATGAATTCAATCGTCGCAGTCGTCGGGTCAAAGCCCCACTTACGCAGTTCACGCTTAATGTTTGGCAAGGAAGTCTTGGGACCAACCCAGAACCAGTGGTTGACGCCCGAACGTTCGATCACTTCTTGAGCCGATAATGTGTTGTGTGTAACAAGAAACTCATCGGTCACGTACAACTGGTCCTCAGCCTCAACAGAAATGCAAATGCACTCATGGTTTCCCGCTGACTCGACCGACACAATAGCACGGGTCGGCTCATACTTCGTCGGTATCACGTACTTGTCACGCTTTCGACTCAGCCAGAAAGGAATGATTGAGGACGGGAATGAGGTATAGATGATGTATGCCAATCTACCTTCGAGCTTCTCCTCTTTGTAGGTGTATGTCGGAACCTTCTCCGCAACATGACAAGTAGCTCCTAGCGATTGCACCAAGGTGACAAATATATCACGTAGATCAGGTGATGTTGTTGAAAATTCAACCCCACCATTATCCGCCGGATAACCATCTGAGTCACAAAGACCTTGAAGTAATTTCACACGATTCTCGACCGTGTTAAACAGGTAGCCTTCCGGGAGAAACTTCTCATGGGATAAATGACCTTGCAAGCCCGACCGCTCCAAATAGTCATTCGTCGTGGAGTCCTTGATGTGGTAGTCAATTTGACTGCCGCCCTTCAATTGTAATGGAGTCTCCATCAGAGCATTCAATCTTGAAGCTGTCTCTTCGTCTGGTATGGAGATCACATTCGTCCAGCCAGTGAGACCTCCATTACCAAGAATGTAACCCAAGAGGTATGGTGGAATTTCAAGTGGTCTCTCGGTGTACTCAACCGGTTTGACCACCGGAATGTAGTGCTTATTGTTGCCGTTGTCAAACTGGAGACCTCGGGAAACAATGTGTTGTAGTTCGAGAGTTTCATATGGAAGACCACGAAATTTCCGACTGGTTGTCCGAACATCCCAGAGATGATCACCACTGCACACAGTAGAGGATCCATCGGTAAAAGTCACACGGAACATCTCCATGACCCCACGGGGGTACACACCTTTGACACGAGTCTTCCCACCCGTGGAATTTACCACATCATCTCCAATGGCAATTTCGCCGAGCGTTGTCCACCCATTAGGTGTAGCTACTTTGGTTGATGGTAGACCCCCCTTACCAACCCCCATCTCGGCACCCCAGATCTGATAGTGGTACGTCAGACCATGGTCGGACATATCCTTCTGATGTGTCATCAGCGGACGTTGGTATTCGTGACATTCAAGCGGACGATCGAACCACTTGTAGACATCCTCACCCATCAGAAAGTTGAGTTGGAATTGATTGCGGAAGCAGTCTTTAACTGACCATATCTTCCGTGGATCGGTCTCGTCAAAGCCATGCCATTTAGAACCCTTCATGGCTTTGATCTCATCTTTTAGAGCGAACGCACTCTTCAGAAAGTTGATGCGACCATCTGCAACTTCGATCTTCGCTGGGGTGCGAATGAGCGAACCGCTGGCTGTTCGGAATTGAAGTTTGATGTTTTGTATGCTCACCGCATATCCTCTAAAAGGAGTGTATTGTCTGTTGACTGTTTGCGTGTGCAGTCGTTCCAAACTCTCAAGTTATTTGACTCGAAGATGCCAAGAATCTTGTTGAAGAGTATCCGTACGGTCGGTTCAACTTTAGCTTGACAACCGGAGATGACAGCATCACGCCATTGGGCAAGGGTTCCTGTGACAACTGCTGCTTGGACGCCACGGGCTATCGTATCGGCGGCAACGAAGGGCATGCCCGCACAATATTGAAGAGCGTCCAGCAGATCGCGGTCGCTGGCTATCAATAGTACAGAGAACGACACATGCGAGAGTAAGTGTGGTGGCAGGCTAACGGGTGCCTGTTGGTCGTACAGTGCCGCCAAACAACTTAGGAAACGTTCTGAATCACTCAATTGTCTACGGCTGGAATCGGCGGATTTGGCTGGACTGTAGCCGAACATCTTGTGACTAAGTCCGAGGAATTTTGTGAAGTCAATGGAGGGCTGTTGGATGAGAACGGCATCGGCTTGCATACTTCACCTGTGTTCATGTGGGAACGGGGATTGAACCCGAACGTGTCTACAGCCACCCTTTCAGGAGATTGGCTTCCAGCGTGTCTCACGAAAGAATGCGCGGGAATCGAACCCGCCACTTTGGTCTCCAGACCCCCACACAAAAGTTGCGGCGGCAGGGATCGAACCTGCGTAGGCGGGCTTATGAGGCCCGCGAGAAACCACTTCTCAACGCCGCAATAGGTAGACCGATAGTGCGAGGGGATGGCACTATCGGCCTTGTCGGGTTGTTTACACGCAATTATTGGGAGAGGAGTGACTGGATCATCTCAGTGAGTTGATCCGAGTATACCCCACCACTGGCAATCGCGAGAAGAGCAAGTATGATCACATACACCCACTTGTTCTTCAGTAGAGCTTGCAAAACTTGCATTTCTACCTCGTGTTGAAAATTGGAAACATGCCCGTACACTATATTCTACAGTGATACTGGCATCGATTAACGGAGTTATCGGGCTCGCCCCGATTTTGCCTCGCTCTCGTCGACCTTCTCCACTTCCTGGACCGGCGGATTCAAGAAACGCTCCATCTCGTGAACGATTTTCTTCATGGGGATGGCGTCGAAAGGTGTCGAACACGGGACCACAACGGGTGCATGCCATTTGAAATCACGCTTCTCAACCAACTTGTTGTTCAGCGTGAACGGCAACGCACCATGCGGTTCGACGCCATTGATACTACGCTTCTCGATGTCATCAGCCGTGAGGGCAAGGTACGGATAGACCTTCTTGGCCTCGCTCCGTGTGCTCTTGCTCCCACAGAACCACTCCAGGAAACGCCCGCTGGATCGCTCGAAGACAAGGAAGCTTGGACCATACATGCACTTGCTGTTCTGCTGCATGCTCTTATTGGCGATCCGCTTGAACTCGGCCGACTCCATGTCGTACACGGTGATGATCGCATCTTTGTCGTTCAAATCGACGGCCTTCGGTCGGCGGGCGAACGGAACTACATCAATGGACTTACCAAGATCAACGATCTCTTCCGCACTTTCCGGAATACCCCAATGACCTGGACCAATCATACCACCAATGACGTACTTGTCCTTGGAGCAGAGTTGCAGACGTGCGAGGAAATCGCCGCCCTTTGCCAGTTCATCGAAGGCGTCGTCGCTACCGATTTGGGTGGAGGGGAGTTGAGTGAAATCGACGGGAACCAAAGCTTGTGCATCAGACATGAAATACCTCTGAGTTGAAAGAAATGAATTGATTGTTCTTGTTTTTCGAGTTGTAGGTTCTATGCCATTTATTCTCCTTGTTCCTTTGACCACCGCTTTCGGACTTTCGCCCTCACGGCAATCTCTTGCTCAGCTACGCTCTTTGCATCGAGATGCATCATCCATTGCAAGGCTGCATTCCAACCATCCGTGGGTGTCTTGCAGTTGGTGGCAGTGATCACAAATGGTGCCTCTGCCGGTGTCCGTGCTTCAGTTTCGATGTCTTTCAGAGATCGTAAATAAGCTTGTGGTGTGAAATCTTCCGTAAAGAAAGCGTCAAGTTTTCCCTGCCGAATGGCTTCCTTGTATTGTTTGACGACTGTGGCAACGATGGGTCCAAACTTTGTGACTGGGAGTGCTTTGGCTTGCTTGACGTAGTCGAGTCTCAGTCGAGGTGGTATCCTACCCAGCATGTAAGCATTGGCCAAAGGTATCTCACCACGATCAACTGCTTTCTGAGTTTGACGATCCAGTGAGAGGAGGCCAAGTTGTTTGCTTATCCAGCTTGGACATTTGTTGAGCAAGCTCGCGAGTTGGGACATGGTGATCCCCGGACGTGCTTTTTGGATCCGTTGTAGCTGGCGGGCATACTCAATCGGTTTCGTTTCAGGGCGAATGGCCTGTGCTTGGACTTGAAGCGTAAGGACATCATCATCGGTGATGTTGTGTTTGATGATGCATGGCACAGTCTCGAAGTGCAATTCCTTGGCGCATGTGGTTCTCCACATCCCGTCGATGATCTCGAAGTATCCGGGACGCCGGGTACTTGGCCGCACCGAGATCGAATTGAGGAATCCCTTTTCGTTGAGCGAATCCCGCATTTCAAGGTAGTCGACCGTATCCGTGAGGACGGGTCGAAGGAGCACCCACGGTTCCGTGAGCTTCTCGGTGGGTATGCTTTGGATTTGATCATTCATCTGGCCAGTTGTGTTGAGCCTCTTTTCCTAATCACTCTTAATAGAAGCAAATTCAGACGGTGTGTGACTGGAATCTGGAATTTTCTCAAAAGTGCTGAAGAACCAAATAACCCGCGCCACTTTACCTATATACATAATTCCCTTATTTTACATCTTGGCTCTTTAGTTTCTCCCCTTATTACTTAACTGAGTACTTTTCATTACCAAATGTCTGAAATCGCAGGGTTTGCAGGACTTCAGACCGCGTATTTTGGAGAAAGTTCGTTACTTTTTGGGATTATCGTCACCTTTTGGCGTTTCCAGCGTCTATTAAGAGTGATTAGGGGAAGAGGCTCATCATGTCTCACCTACAACTCGTTTACACGCTCTGGAGGTTCCATGTCACAGAAATTCATCAGCCAAGCCATCGTCGATTTTCTCAAGGCGCGACGACCTGAGCATCCTGGTCAGGATTTGCTCGATCACTATCTGCAGTTTGGCACAGCGCTCGAAACGCAAATCAATGTGGCCGCTGGGAACGGTGAGCCCGTCCATGGGAAGCGAGCCACCTGGACTGATGGTGTCGATCAGTGGTGGAATGTCAGGATTCCGAAGAATGCCATGGCCGATCCCACGTTCAAGGATTACAAGCTCTCCTGGCCTTTGGAAGAGCACGCCGAAGGCATCGGCTCCACCGGCTGGGATTGGAAAGCCAAAGTCAGCCGGTGGCTTGGCTTCGACTTTGACGCCCTCACGGGGCACGCTATTGGTGTTGGGATCGAGGACCATCAACTTAAGGAGGTTCAGAAGGCAGCCGAGGCA
>SDBT01021536.1_pt1 | contig 10076 bp, 5 predicted proteins | sample 2277101 | NCBI WGS metagenome assembly SDBT01 (sample SAMN10404973, study PRJNA504765) | marine sediment metagenome | isolation source: marine sediment core GS10_PC15, 103 cmbsf | place: Arctic Ocean: Southern Knipovich Ridge | collected 2010
GAGAAAGGAGAGGCACAAAGCTGCTCAGAAGCGGAGGAAAGAAGTTAACAAACAGATGGCGGACTAGTCAACAGTAGCATCTCAAAATCCACTTTTTCCTTGACAAGGTCAGACACAATATATTTGCTATATATATTATAGATAACTCTCTGTTCTGCATGTAATATACCAGATCACGTATCATGATGTCAAGCAAATTCTGATTATCTGACGGGTACCCCCTTATTCCTAGTCAAGCTACCAGTATACCTTTGATGTGGGATTGAAAAAAGCCAGTAAAAACGGGCTTCTACGAAATGCTTATTTAGCATCAGAAAAATCGAATTCCCATTTTTATGCTGGTTTACAGGATCATTCCACATCAAAGGCAGTATAGCAAAACGTAAGCGCAAAAACAAGAGTCGTCCGTATCCTTTCCCTATTAAGCGATTGCGTCCTGCCGAGGAACGGGTTTCCGATTATCTACAGACTGGAAATACTCTCGTCAGGTTATAAGAACAACGTTCCTTTTTTTGGAATAGTTTAGAATTGATGTGAACAGGTTGGTATTTCTTGGAATTAATACTACTTTGTCAGTTAGCTGAAAGAGCCGCATTTGAAGCGGGTCTGGGAATTTACTTTGAGTGATTGTGGTATACCTCCATAGGAGGTGTATCACATGGAAAAAATAGTAGCTTCTGATAGACCACTGCCAGAACTGGCAGATTACCTGTCTACCTATGACAGGTACTTCGTTAGATCCGAAGGACGTGGGAACTTGGAGAGATATAGCACAGGATTGCTGTCTGACATTCCCAGGAAGAATGGCGTCACCATAGAAGGCAGTGTTCCTGGAACCAACAACCAGAGACTCCAATCCCTGCTGACTGGTATCCAGTGGGATCACCAGGGAGTCAACCATGAATATGCAGGACAGATGCGAGACAATGTATCTCTGGGAGATGCTGTCTTGATAAACGATGATACAGGGCTTCCCAAGCAAGGGGAGCATTCTGTGGGTGTAGCCAGACAATACTGCTCTGAGCTTGGGAAGGTGGCTAATTGTCAGGTAGTAGTCACCTGTCATTTGATATACTTCTGCAAATAGGCATCCATATCCCTGCTGCACAAAAGCCTGGATGACCACTGTGCTATGGTGTGGAAACGCAGAATTTCTGTTTCCATTTCGTAATCTATACCTCTATGCATAGGAAATCCTGCAAAAGCCCATTATCCCAGCATTTCCGGCTGAGATGATGGGCTTTTCTGATTAAGACGCGCACGTTGGGTTTTTGACCCAACGTGCGTCCTCATACGAAAATGTGGCGTGTGCCAGTAGATGTAGGTATACCAAGGGTTTACGGGATTTGACAGATTTAGCCAAAAAGCAGATTTTCCCCCTTTTTTGCCACTTCCGCGCCACGTGGAACGCATTTTCGTTGACGCTTTCCCGAAATAAAAAAGCGCCGCAAAAGCTTACGGCGCTTGGGTTCACGTATGGTTGCGGGGGAAGGATTTGAACCTTCGACCTTTGGGTTATGAGAACAACGTTCCTTTTTTTGGAATAGTTTAGAATTGATGTGAACAGGTTGGCATTACTTGGAATTAAGTCCTCCATCCTTTTTGGAATCTTTCAGAATTTTCTACCTTTTTGGGGATTTTTTGGGATTACGCGCGCCACGTGAGCGCCACTTGAGATTTATCTCCCCACCAAATTCTGCCCTGATTTTACTTTTTTCTCGCCGCAAAGTCAAGCTGCTTTGGTTACTGAAACTTTGAGTCCAGTTACTGCTCATGAATCTAATTCATGTCAGCTATCATCATCTAAATTCCACACCAGAATGCAGTTCAGAACGGGAATAGGATATCTACTCTCCGACGCATCCTGTTTATCTGCCCCATTCCTGACGAGAATCATCATAAAGCTGCCGGGAACGGTGTATAACTTCTTCACTGATTGGTATTGCTGTCATATTTTTTCTTGATCGTTGAGTGAAAAGCTGGTATACTGTGTGTTGATGCGGCTGAGTCATGTAGCCGGCTCTCCCATCTTGAGCAATATTCGGATATTCCTCCGGAGGTAGGCATGGTTAAATCAAGGCTCTCAAAAGAGGAAGAATTTGAGCTAATTGAGCAGGCGCGTAGAGGTGATCAAGACGTCTTTGCCAGGCTTGTTGACATATATACCAAGCCGCTCGTGGGCTATATCTCTGTCGGCATTAGTGGAAATAGGAAAGACGCTGAAGAACTTGCGCAAAGTGTGTGGCTCAAAGTCATGGAAGATATTCAGAAACCATCAGAGGACGGCGGCTATGATCCTGAGAAGGGACGTTTCTATACTTACATTACTAACAGGTTTGCGCAGTACGAAGTGCTTAAGTGGTGCTCTCGAGAACAGATCCAGGAAGAGATTGATATACAAGCAGATTCTGAGCAACGTCCGGATGTTGCTTTGTTAGTTAAAGAGAAACGCTACTTGGAAGCGTGCGTTCACTCAAAGCTCTTCCGCCTCATCTTCCTCTGTGCTGGTTACCCACACCAGCAACTTGCGTTTGGCTATTCCAGGCTTATATATGGGAGTAAGAGCAAAGGGGGTCGGATGATAGAAGGTGATTCCAAGACCGTTGATAGTAAACACGGGGCCAAACCACTGAAGAATTTGGCAGACTCATTTTGGATAGACTATCAGTCTTTATTGGCGATTGGGCCGGAGGAATCTGACTACTTTCATGAATCTCTGATACCGTTATACACACGCCTGAATCTTAAGATAGCCGATCTCTTTGAGTTATCTTCGTCGTTGATGAATCAGTTGAGCCATTTGCAGTCGCAATATGTCAGATCAACATCTCTGCGAGACTATTATACAGACAAAAGGGGATTCGACGAGGCGATCCCCGACTGGTGCAATAAAGTCAAGAGCCGAGTTCGTGCTATTCTTGGCCTGAAGTCAATGACAGAGCCTGATGAAGATGTATATGGACTGGTGGCAAGCCTGCGTGGAATCCCACCTGAGTCATCGGTCTGCAGCAGATGCAAGCTCCGAAGGGTACCGCCATGCGCTCCATGCGGGAACATACACAGATAATACGTCGGTCATGGCCAAAAAAGTGATTTTGCTCGCGAGAAGTAGAGAGTGGGGAGGTAAGTACTATGAGGAATTGCGGCAGAAAGGATAAATGTGACTCATCTGGATGATATCCTTATGCTACAATATATATCTAAACAGGCATCGGAAGATGAGAGGATAGAAGTGGATTCGCACCTTGCAGAGTGCTCTGAATGCTTGACGCAAGTCAAAGCCCTGGCCCATATTCGTGATAACTTTGAGGCAGTATGGGAATCCTGGACCGCTGCTGAACATGGCCGAGTGCTTCGTCAATGGCAACTGGCTGTTGCACTGGAGAAACTGGGAGAATCAGTTCCGGCTTTGGTCCAGCAGATAAAGAGTTTGTTTCATCGGCTGGAGACAGATGCTGAGACATGTGTGAAGATCTGGCTTGATCGGGTGAAGATATTGACTACGGTGGCTGGTAGGGTAATGCCACAAGGGCATGAGTTTCATCTACGCCCAGCAGCCGCAGGTGTTGGTGATGATAATATACAGTCACATATCAATAGGGCGAGTAGCTTTCTGTCGCAGGAGCAGGTAGAAGAGGCAGTGATGGCCCTGGAATCATCTGCGGAAATCAACGTTCGCACGCCACAGTTTGCAGTGTCGGAAATCGATGGTGATGCTGGTAGAGTTGCCGAAGTAATAGTAGATAGTCGTCAAGGGCGCATTTCGGTGAAATTGTGGCACAGCAGTGCAGAAGCGAAGCCTTCCCTGGTGTTACTAATTCCAGGAAGGAATATAACCGATACTCACGTCGCTGAATTTGAGCAGGTTGAGGATGTGGAATATCTACTGGCTGAGTTTCAGGACGTACCTACTGGTCAGTTCGACGTAATATGGTAGCCCACTCATATGTGAACGCAACGTTGGCATGGGGGTTCTAGAACAGTGGCGGAACAGCGGCAAACGAATCTTAGGTATGTGATCCTAAAGGGACCGGGTGGCTCCGGGACGCCGGAGTACCTCCACCAGACTGTGGTTCACATAGGACGATCAGATTCTGCCATCAAGGACATACCCGATCTGAATTTCGATCTGGATGGTGCAGTGAGCCATAAGCACGCATTACTATGGCAGGAAGATGGGCGGTATTTCGTCAAGGACACTAGCACGAACGGCTGCACCCTCGTGGATGGTCAAGAGGTCAAAAATGGCCAGATGGAATTCGCTCCTGGTGTTCCCGTAAGGACAGGCGAAACTGTATGGACCATCATCCCGGTTGATTGGCTGTTCGTTCGCGTCAATGATCTGATCATCTATGCCCATTGCGCCGGGGTTATCAGCTATGCGCTATGTCAATGTAACTGGCAGCTGATAGGCGAACTTACAGTCAGGAACACTGGGAACACTGTATCGGCACCCTTCAGCCTGGAATTGGAAGTAGCTGACCACAGCGAGATATGTATTATCAAAGTGCCTGGCCTGGCTCCTGATGGCAGTGCTCTGTTGGAGCCTCCGCCGATCAAATTCCACGAAAGCATGTTGAGGGAGCAACTTGAAGTCCAGCGTAAGCAACTGCATGTAGCTGTTGACAATCGTCCAGTACCTGATGCCAGTAGTTACATCAGTATATTGGGCTACCGACATTGGTTTTACGACAGATCAGCCTGCAAATCTGTTGCAGTTCTCGTCTCGCCAAACAATCCCATAGTTGATAGTATAATACTTGGTGCAGAACACTGCTTGAGGGATATGACCGAAGCAGACTCCTTCCCAGACCTCCTCAGGACGGGCAGGGAAGATACGGAATTGCTGATCCTGAAAGCCCTATATAACCACCTGGCAAAGAATCGATATATCAGTTACATACCACCTCAGCTACAATCCATGTCCGATACCGGCAGAAAATATCAGACTGTCAGATTGCCTCATCATATTTTCCCTTCATATGCATCTGCATCAAATCTGAGGAGCGGGAATCCCAGAGGCAATGGGACCTGCCTTGATCTTGCATTACTTATGGCGGGATGCCTGGAGAGGATCGGGCTATATCCACTGGTCATATTCACAGGAGATGAAGACGATAACCCTGTTCATGCTCTTGTAGCTTGCTGGGTGGGTTTCCATGGCAATCGCCCCACACTCGATACGGAACGCCTACTGACTGAGGTCAGGTCAAATAACATGCTTCTGGTCGAATGTACCGGTGTTACGATGCCGGACAACAAGGAAAAACTCGACTTTGAGCAAGGGATGAAAGCAGCGGAACTCAGGTTATATGGTGCTAAATGGGTTTGTGGTATAGATATTGCCGCCTTAAGACCACCAAATGGTATGGTTAAAAGTATTTCTGGCGAGTCCACGTTGTATGAAACGGAGACATCCCTGAGACTATCCGATGAAGAGAAGAGGTGGTTTGAGGGAATAGTCCCGCCGCCGGGCTTAATCCATACAGGTCGCGAAAACCATCTTCGAGAACAGGTTCAAGATAGCCGCTATCTAATAATATACGGGACCACTGGGGTAGGTAAAACTTACCAGGTCCATGCCCTCAGTGAACACATAGAGGGCTTCTTCCTCAAACTGAAGCGGTTCGAAGTGGAGTTGGCGGATACAATTGCTGATCTGCTAGTCGGGCTTATGGAACGAGCATCGTATACCGGGCGTAATCTTTTCCTGATGGTGGATGAAACATATCATGGTATGAGGTTTAGTGGTCACGATATTAAGGCTTGGTTGGCCTCAAGTATTCTCCATATGGTAACTGCAAACTGTAAAATCATACTGGTAATCAGGACTAAAACCTACAAGGAGATTTTGGATGAAGGTCTCTTACCCGAGAACGCGGCCACAATTGAGGTAAACGGCCTGCCGCCAGATGCACTTGATAGATTTGCCCACGAAAATGGCATTGCGGAATGGCTGGCGGAATATAATCAAATCTTTGAGAACATCAGGTTTAATCCCTATGCTTTGTCTCTGCTTTCGAAGCTGCCCATGGCGGAAGTGCCGCTTGCCGAGATCGCAGAATCCCATCGGCAGGAAGTAGTGTTGAGCGTCATCTACCTTCTATACAGGCAGCAGGATGAGAGGGAGCAGGAGGTTATTGGGTCAATCGTTGCCTTGGACGAATATCTGGGTGTGGTCCCGGATAGTTTGGTTGAGAGCTTATGGAAGGAATGGGGATACCCACCAAGAGAATATAGAAATACACTGAAAGGTATGATAGACAAGGGCCTCGTAACCTATCAGGAGAACCTGATACTGGGACGTGTCCTGGAACTTGAGCATGATCTCCTCTATGAGGCCCTGAAAGAGAACAATGATGCCATCTCGCATCATCATCCGATGATAGCGGAACTGTACCGGGGCCTGGTAGATGAAACATACACTACTCTCAAGGATATTTCGGATAAGGGAGCTATATTATCCTTTGAGGTCTATAGATATCTGTTCCATGCTTACTATCTGTATGTTACTAAGGAAGGTATTGGGATACTGGGAGGGTTCCAGAGGGTACCGGAAGCCGTGGGCAGGTATCTATCCACATCCCATCCTAAGGCGGAGGAGGCCTACCATATTGTTCAGGAGATCTTTCATCTGCTACTGGAAGAGACGCTGAAACTGGGATCACAGGGGGGAAGCCTCTTCCAGGACCTGATTTGTGTTACGCAGTCCATAATGATGTACCTAGACAGCAAGGGCGAAGCCTACACGAAAGTTGGGTATTGGTATGCGCTGGGATGGATAGCAGATATGGTAGGGATGGAGTCAAGACACTGTTACGGCAGTGCAGGCGCGATTCTCGAGCAGCTATCGGAGGAGGCATCAGTAGATGGGGACGATGAAATGGCAAGGCGTTTTGCGTGGAATAGCGGCTTTCAATACTGGAGGGGTCAGGTCTTTGACAGAGCTGCCATAAACTATAAGAAAGTACTTCATCTTTTGGCTCCAGAGGACATTGACACTTTAGCAGAAACGGCGCGTCTTATTGCTGACTGCCATGAAAAAACATTCAGGACAAAGAAAGAAGACGCTCAACCACATTGTGATAAGGCTATTGAATACTATATAAGGGCTGCTGATCTAATACTGGAAACATGTTCCATAAGCATTCAGGCGCTCAAGCTATATAAGAAGGCTATGGATCTAATGGGTCAGGATGATTCCCACAAGGAGGAAATACTGGAAAAGGTCAAAGACCGCCAGGAAGAGATTGGCTCAAGGCTTCACGGTAACATACCATGCGCCATTGTAACCAACGAGTTTGACGAGAGATTCGCCGATAAGATAGCCTTTTACCTGGTGGATGTCAACCCCGGGTTAAGCCCAGGGTTCATATCTCCGGACAAGATAGAGGATATACATGAAGTTATTGATTCCCACCCCATTACCATAATAGTTGGCGGCATGCTTGCGCCTATGACCGGCACACATATAAGCAAGCTGGTACTAGAGTTTTCGCTATGGGAGGTTATAGGGAAGGCCCGCAATTTTTACCCCAAGAGGCCAAAACAGAAGCCCGTATACGGTAGTTGGTACAAAGAGACTGACGGTCACCTGGTTGTCATTGTCGCTGGAGATGGCTGGAAAACTACAGGTATGGCGGGTGAAGAATTGATGAATGATGTGGCTTTCAGGCGAGCAATAATGAAGTTCTCGGACCCTCTCTATAGCGGAGGCACAACTTGCTAGCATGTTTCTTCCTGCAAATACAGAAGCGTATCCAGAAAGTGAAAAAAATCTGCCTCTTGCCGCGAGAACTCCATCCTCAGTCTGTATATAACCTTAGGATGGATATCAGAATTTGGTGAACAGTGTTAAACAGCGGAAAGGAGTGAACAATATGTCCCGAAATCGGCGCAGTGAAAGTGTCAAGACAAGAAACACGGTTCCTTTGGCTTCCGGCAAGTGGCAGCAATATAAGGAAGCAACAGTTAAGGACAACGCGACCGGTAAGGTTGGGAGGGGTACAGGAAAATCGAAAAGCGAAGCGCTCGGGAAGGCATATAGAGACCTACGCGAGAAATCCTGAAAAGGAACTAACCTGTTTGGCCCAAAAGTGGTAAACAGAGTGAGCTAATGTATCTCCTCAGAGCAATGGATAGGCATATGCTATTGCCCATCCATTGCTCCTTGTTTTTGGTTTAACTCCAATCAGCTTTGATAGAGAATTTTACCCCTTATATTTGATCCTTTTGATCAGAAACTGGGAGCGGTAATATGACAAGCAATATAGTATATACTCGGCTTTCGAGATTACTATTCTTTGGTTTTCTCTTGTGTATGTTGTTACTTCTGGACGTGGAGCAAGTATTAGGATATGGTAAAACTCACGGCTATATTACACTTCAGGCAAAAGATGTATGGCCTGGCGATGACAATCATGAAATATCAGCATATCTTAAGCCCTGGCTTGAGATAGATGCTGATGGTCTAATTAAGCTGGACAATCTGCTAAACCATTACAGACCAGAGGCGGACAATCAATATTCAGGTATTACAATATTGGAGGGAACTGTAGAAGAGGACTGGGGGATGCGCAGCAAAATACTCCCTTCTTATATACCTGTAATAGGTGGAGAATATTACAAGGAATGGGTAGATCATTTCTGGAATCCGGATGATAATAGTAGATGGCTTTCAGATGTACTTGCCCAATTTCCCGATTGGAACGTTGGGCCTTTCTGTCTGAGTGCATTTGAAAAGGCGGCTATCTGGTTTGCAGGAGCATACAGTGTCTACCAAGAGGGAGATAAGGACTTAGCATACTACTATCTTGGAAGAGCGGCGCATTGCCTCCAGGATATGGCTGTTCCCGCGCATGTTCTTGGTGATCTCCATGTCGCAAATAAAGACAATTATGAGAAATGGATGGACGAAAACTTTGACTCACATCCATTTGTGAGTCTGGAGCCGTGGGATATTAATAGCGATGAGCTTATCAAAGAGGGTTTTTCTGGGGTTAATATTGGGACATTTAGGGGTCTTCTTTTCCTCCTTGATGACTTTTCTGAAGTTGAGTGTGTATCTACAGATAATGTTGCTCTCCAGAATATAGAGCAACTCAAATCCATAATCGACCAGAAGATCATTAGCAAGATCGAGAATGGTGAGATAAATGAGGGCTATCTGAATCAAGCATTGTTTAGTCTTAAGGTTTTATTCTATAACCTTGCTCAAGCATCCCAGCATTTCCCAAGTGATGATGGACATGGGAATGACACTAATCTCCCACCATTTGCTTCTGGTTGGCCGACTGTTGACCAGAACTATTTGTACCTGGAGGATAATCTTGCTGCAATAGCTACTTGCCTTGTACCGAGGGCTATCCAGTCCACAGCTACAATGTACCGTCTCTTTTGGAATACAGTAACAGGACAACCGCCTGCTACACAAATTCTGTCTATAGCTCCATCTCCTCCCTCTCCTGCTGCTAATACCATTAATCAAATGTTCAATCTTGATGTTACGGTGGAACTGGAAGCGGCTTCTGACGGCATACTGCAGGCCTTAATTCCATCAAATAATGTAGAGGATTTTGTGTATATCCCTGCACCCCAGAGCACTGTTAAAACCTTGTCTCTTTCATTCACAGAATCCAGCGCTGGAACGCAATACTACGACATCTACGTCCAATTTCGGCCTGGAGCTACGAGCGGCCCGTTGAATACCACTGATCTGGGAGATATTGTAAACACTTATAGCAATTACCAGGTCAACTGGGAGGATTTACCTGGCCCAAATTTGATGGATATATATGATGCAATTAACGAGGACACTCAATGGAACAATTCTTTTTATTATGTAGTCCATAACTCCATCACTATGGCCCAGGGAGTTACTCTGACTATCTCTCCAGGGACGCTAATCATGTTTGATGGAGCAAATTCTGGTTTGGCGGTACAAGGCACACTCATAGCCGATGGCACACCAGAGCAACCCATCACCTTTACATCCAACAGAGCTTCTCCGAAAAAAGGTGACTGGACAGGCATCGGCTTCACAGACACAAGCACAGGCAATATCCTGGATCATGTGG
>SDBT01021537.1_pt1 | contig 10076 bp, 10 predicted proteins | sample 2277101 | NCBI WGS metagenome assembly SDBT01 (sample SAMN10404973, study PRJNA504765) | marine sediment metagenome | isolation source: marine sediment core GS10_PC15, 103 cmbsf | place: Arctic Ocean: Southern Knipovich Ridge | collected 2010
AGTCTAAAATATTTGTCCCTATGAACATTGTCATTATGTGTTGACATAGCTGGCAAAGCAAAAGAATTTCCAAGTGAACTTATCCCTTCCAAAACATCCATGGGGTCCACTGCCAGACGGTAGCCGTTCACAACCACCGAAGCGCTGATCGTAAAATTATCTTTGTTGTTGTGACCGAACGTACAATGCAGTCCGTCAAAGTCTTCTTCGTCCCCGACATCTGTGCCACTATGGAATGCGCCAAAATCGCAGTGCGAGTGGATCGTCCCAACTCGAAGATAGTCCTCCATCCCCTCATGATGAATGAGAGCCATCCGTTTATAATTTACACCACCAGCGGATACTGTTTGTTCTGGGATGTGGATCTTGAAATCAGCAGTTTCTTTATTGTAATACAAGTTGACCTCTGCTTCAGCGTGGTGTTTCGCCACAACATCTCTGAAGAAGTTCTTTATTCTCCAGACACACCGAGCCGGAACTTTCGGCAAGTTACATTCCACATGTGCATGAGCGTCTAGCTCTTGCAAAACCGAGATGTTGTTTACGGGCACAAACCCACAAACAATTCCAGTGTCTTTGTGCATCCACAATCCATTGCCAGACACAAGAAAGTAGGTGCCTTCTTTGGGAAGTTCCAAACCTTCCTCGTAAATGTAAACGGGGAATCCCGGATTGAATGTTGGTTGGCTTGTCATCCTTGACTTCCTTCTCAATTTTGAAGTTGACTGATCAATTCCTCTGTGAGTTGCTCAGTAAGCGGGCCTGCAATTCTCTCCTCCACAGAGGCTATACTGTCGGCATATGTTTTCTTGATGTCTCCGAAAAACTTGTCAACCAGTTCGGCATAAAGCTCTTCTTTAAGATCATTGTTCTCGCTATCCCCTTCGAACATCCTCACGATGATATCCCCGAAACTATCTTCATGATGAGTCAGCCAATCAACGTCTTCAACAACAAACAGAGCATTCTCTTGGCTGTTCTCTTCCCACGCTGACAAGCTTGCCATTCGAGGATCGTTTTCCTGAAAATGTGCTTTGGTGTTCCAAAAATGTGTGGCCCATTCATCACTGTAGGCACTATGCCAAAAATGATCAAGAACAAATGACGCCTGTTGAGTAATGTTGCCTACCTCTAGCTGTTCTCGATCAAATGACGCTCCCAAACAGACACTCAAGTTCGTGTCGAGATTAGACAAGTAAGGCCGGAGAGGTCTTTCTTCCAGCTTCCGCAAAGGACGATCATTGAAGGCGCACCTTACTTCTACATAAGTGCCACTCACAAATTTGAACAAAAACACAACATATGGCAAAGCCAAAGAATATTGATGAATGTACTCAGAGTTACCCTCTATGTCGTCCGCTGTACTATTCCGAGTTGCCAGCCCCGCCTTAAATTTCATTAACCTTACCTGTGGCGGAAATTCTTGGACCAAAATTTCTGTGTTTCCTTTCCGATAGTAGATGCGAGTGAAATCCGGCATGAGCACCGGACCTTCTTCACTCCACTTACACCATTTCTGGGAAGCCTTCCAAGAGTAACGAGCCACCTTAGCATCGAATTGTCTTAACACTCGGTCAAGAATCTCGTCGTTCTCCCCCGCAAGCTCTTGCTTGAAGCGATTACTCGCCTTCATCACAAGTTCTTTGACTATTTGTTCTGCTTTGTCTCGATTGATAGTCACTGTCATTCCTTTGAAGAGTTCACCTTCGTCATAGTTTCCTCGATTCTTTATTTAAGATCAAGGGGAATAATTCGTCCAAAGATTGCCAACCCTGACCAAATCATGTTTTCCTACATTAGAAATGGTCAAAGACGATATTTCTTTATCCAAAACCCTGACTACATCTGTAAGATCACCTGTTGCCTTTATTATAGCGGATTTAAGAGTTTCTGTCACATCTTTCGGGGAATGCTTCTCAAACTTCGTTTTCTTGAAGTACCTCATGATTTTAGAGAACAAAGTTTTCACGCAGGCGTCGATGCTTTCTGAAAGGCGATGAAGAAATTCATCTTCGTTTGGCTCCACCTCATGTTTGGTCAGTAGATCAATGCAAGACTGAATGGTTTTGTTGTGACCAAAATCTAACTCCAACATAAACAGAGGGTTCTCTTCTGACTTTTCTACCCAACTTTCCGGCGTGGTCAAATCCAAAGAAACAGCAGACTTTGCTTGCCAACGGTCAGAAACGTCATTATTGAATGTGCTGTTCCAGAAGTCTGAGATTGCGTTCTCAACAGTCTGATTTTCGTATCTCAAATCCAGAGCCATACAGACCGCCAGATTCTCATGGATATTGGGTAACAGCGGGCAACTGATTAGATCACTCAGAGTTTGTAGGGGAGCGGTTCTCCATCCACAGTAAAGACCGACGAGCCAATTATTTTTGAGATGAGCCAAGAACACCACGTATGGCATAGCCAAAGCGTGTCTCTCGGCATTTCTTACGCCATATGAAAAATCAAACGAGAGAGTCCTCACTCCGGGGTCTTGCTCCACTACAAAAATTGTGCTGGTGCCACGAGCGTAGGCATACCGGCATCCCCGAGGGAACATGACTGGCTCTTTATTGGCGATCTTCCACGTAGAGGCCGCATCAAAGATCGACTCTGTGATTTTCTGCTTGAAAGCTTCAAGCAGATCAGACACGGAGTCCTCTACACCAACATTGAGCTTCTGTTGGTATTTCTTGATACTCTCATGGACGACTTTGGTGAGCACGTCGTCGATGACGCCTTCAAGACTTGACGTTTCATTGACGGCAAGTCTTGTAGCATCTTTGAGAGATTCGTAGCGATTCAGCAATTCCGACATGAGCTTCCATGCTCCCTTGTCGGAATACTACTACATATTAGCGCAAATGAAAAGCCCGGCTGACTAGGCCGGGCTTTTCCGTACTGAAGAGTGACAGACGTGCCGCAAGTTACATGTTCGTTACCTTACATGCACCCCGTGGGCGTCCCGCCTTCCTACCACGGGCTAGGATGTCACCTTCCTTAAGGATCAAGATGGAGCCTCCGCTGGATTGCGGAGACGGTTGGTTCGATCTGCTTGAGCTTTATCTCCTCTGTCAAGCAGGTCTTTGAGGCTCGGGAAGAAAGACAGCAAATTGGTAACAGAAGAGCCGAGACTGTCACCTGTCAGGAATCTCTCAATGTTGAGAGCTTCCGCCAGCCTTGCCGCCATGTCGTCTCGACCGAGAGCCACGAGGGTTTCGGACAAGCCGTCCTTCGCTGCCGCCATACGTTTTGTGGCAGCATCGGTTTCGACGGTGATCAACTCGGTAGAGAGCTTCTGGTTGGCTGTATCAACCGTGAGTTGCTGATCGGTATCAGCCTTGAGACGGGCTCTCTTGGCCTCTTCTGACGCATCTGTGATACCGTCTCTGGCCGCTTGTGTCTTGGCATCCTCTTCCAACTTCTTGAGGCCAGCCTCAATTTGAGCCAGAGTCACAGCCAACTGTTCTTCGATGGTCTGCACTTCCAGTTCGGCTTCCTTGCTCGATGTGTCGTGCTCAGCAACCAACTTATGCTGGGCGATCCTTTCGAGTTTCGTTGTGGCTTCCAAGTCTTTTTCGGCCTGCTGGATTCTGATGTTGGAACGAACCACTTCCAGTTCAGCTTCATTCAACATCTCCGAAATTTCGGCGTCTTTCAAATCCAGTTCGAGCACTTCGACTTCAATCACACGCATCCCGTTATCTGGGAAGAACAAGCCAGAACGGGTGGTGCGACGATCTTCTCCCAACGGAGTGCTTAGAGCCGGGCCTCCTTCGTTCTCCATGTCTTGACCGAAGTCTGTCGGTCGGCGTGGCTCTGTGATTCGTTCCTTCGGCCCCAGAACGGCATCTCGCACAAGATCGATGTAGTTCCCTTTGATCTCGGCAACAGAGTTCCGCTTGGCCATGCCGCCGATGATGCTACGGACATGATCACAAAGGAACTTTACGTAGTTTTCCGTGGAGAACCACCTCAACTTGTCATCTTGCGTCTCGCCCTCAAAAGTGACACGCATCGAAATCTTGATCGTGCCTCTGACGTGATCGGCACTCTCGAAGTTGATGATGTCACCGACCTGATTATTTTGCACACACAGATATGGTGTGGCGTACAGATTGTCTGTGTTCTTCGGCTTCCCTGTCGAGAGGGTGACATAGCCGAGCTTCTCGTCGTATTCAAGAAGTTCGACGCTGGGGCCTTCGACCACCCGCCTTTCATTGGATTGTGAACCGACTATCAAGACCGCATAACCGGGCCAAACTTCGATCCGGGGGACGCCATCGTACTTGGTGTTAAGCGTCAGAGTACGAGGCTCTGTGTAGGCTTGGCCACGTCCGATGGTTTTGCCGCCTTCGGTGCCCACTTCCTCTGGTGTGAAGTCTCCCAACATCTCATTTGCGCCGATAGCATCGGACGCCTGCAAATAAGACGCTGATGGCGATCCTTTAGTCGAGCTACGAATCTGTTTGGCTCGAAACTTTCGCACATCTCCTTCGCTGACGAGGCCGGATCGACCGGACGGACTAGACGCCATCGCCTCGGCCAATTCCGCATTGTACTGCAACGCCTCGTCGTTATTGGGATACCACCTACTACAAGTCACCTGATCAAGAATCCGACGTACCGGAATCTCCAACCGAGGATTGGCAAGGAACATTGCAGGGCCTTTTTCAACCCTGATCTTGCCGGATTCTCGGTCGATCACATAACGACCTTCGCCCTTCGGAATGGCAGTGCTGTAGTGTTTCTTGTTGCCCTGCCCATACTCGATGATCGCCAGTTCTTCTCTGGGATAATAAATGGCGAGCGTATTCCCGGTGACGAAAAGTTCTTCACCTTCTTGATATTTCCGATCCGGACGTTTGCCATCACTGCCAGCGGGCTGCTCAAGGTCTTCGTCTGTGAAGTCAGCAGTGACCTTGAGATGAATGCCATTGATCGTATTGAGTTCGGTGGGGCGGAACTTGCGACGTTTTCGAGAGTCGGTTCCGAAAATCTGTGTGGGTGACGGAAAGACAACCTTGGGGCCTTTCGGGAATTCCTTTGAGCCGCTCTCGCCGATCAATTCACAATATTCCATCTGTTCCAGTGTGACCGCCTCACGGACGTAGTTATCGTCGTCGTCCTTGATCGTCTCAACGCCAGTACAGGGAATGAAGAAGGAAACCTGTGTTCCTCGAATCACGATCCTTGTGCCAACAGCAAACGATTCAGGAGTTGGCAAACCCTTGCCTTCTGTCGTTAGCGACTCTTGTTGCGGCGATGGCGTTTCTCGCTGTTGGCCCGTACTCTCGCTTGACTCTGCGTCAATAAGCGGATCTGCTGCATCCTCAACAACTGTGTCTTTCGTCCACCCATCCTCTGCCTTCTTTGCCTCATAAACCATCGCAACGAGAAACTGGTTGGACCGCAGGCGATGACCGGGAATGACTGTGGCGGATTGGCCGGGATAAAGAGCTTCCGACCATGGACCGGGAATGACGACCTTGCAACCACGTTGAAGTTCTATGGCAGCTTGAGCACCCTGCGTTTTTGGAAACGCATTGCCCTCGGTGGGGTTTGTGATGATGACATAATCGCCTTCTGCCGCCATCGGACATTGTTTGACAGCTTGCGTCAGATCGTCGCAGGGGGAAAACTTGCCGCTGTTCGGATCGTATTTGATGGGAACGTCATTGCCAGTCTGATTGACAATGGATGGCCCACGGTGGACGACAATTGATCCCTGTTTCGTCTCGCTTTGAAGATAAAGGTAGGAATTGGGAGACAGGGTCAGGTCACGATTGACTTGTGGGGCACGGTCGGTGGATTGCATCTGATGAACTCCATGTTCCAGAGGATGAGTTGCCGCCTGCGAAGGATGTCAGTATATCAATTCAAATTTGGTTGTAAAGACAACGGATACAAATTTTGGAACAAAAACCCGAGGTGAGATTCGAACCCACACCTTCCATCCAGCATCACTCAGCACACATCCGAGGGAGAACCCGTGTTCTGTTTAGGACTTCATCTGAACCCATAAACAACAGAACTGCTAACGAATGCACAAACGACCGTTCTGAAATCCAATTAAACTACTCGGGCAAGTTTTGGACACAAAAAAGCCTTGAGGATATTTCCTCAAGGCTTTGCAATTCTGCAAGAGGCCGAAGGCGGAATCGAACACACCCATCCTCCTTTCACTCCACCAAACCGAAGTCCGGTTTTGCAAAAGCGCTCTCCCAATGAGCTATCTCGGCCTTTTGATCACGTTCCCCACAATCTGCTCAGGATGCTCCTTTGGAACAGTAGCCGGTGAGGTTAGAGCTATCAGTGATCGGCGTAAAAAAAGCGCACATGGCAGGACTCGAACACTGCGACACACTACCATCCTTACGTCAGATAGCTGCTCTGCAATACCGATGTTGCCACCGCTACTGCCCCCGAAGGGCCAACTGAGCTACACATGCAAAAGATTTCCATCCAAGTCAAGGGATCAGACGCCTGCCGCTCATGGGCAGGCCGAACATTCTACCAACGATTGTTTGTAAGATCCAAATGTTGGGGATGGAAAAGTGGAAAGGGATGGATTCGAACCAACGACCTCATCGCAACGATGCGCTCTGTAATAACAATGCAAGCACTGCTAAAACCCCCGTAAGGGCCAAACTGAGCTACCTCTCCATGAATGGTCGGTCCCAAGTCATCAGAACAAATGCCCGATTTAACGGGCTATCACGTAATTGATGTGTTTGTAAGTTCCAAAAGTCGGGGGACCGACCAAGTGCGGGAAACCGGAATCGAACACGGCGCACTCATGCTTCGCCGAAGCTAACATGCGCTCTGCAACTACGATCCGAAGATCGTCGAAACCCCCGAAGGGCCACTGAGCTATTCCCGCCAAATTGTCAAAGATCATTTCTCTCCGATGCACGTCGCATCAGTGAGAGTACATTAGCAAGATATAATAGTGCCGTCAACCCAATTCTGAAAAGTTTTTTCAGATTACCGATAAGGTCGAACGGCCATATCCTTGAGCGTGAAGGAGCGGCTTTCCAGTCGTGGTTTTTTTTCGAGGCAAAAATCCACAATCTCTTCACATGTCATGGCGACGATGAACATGACAAGATTCCGAGCCAGCGGGTAATCACAGTTGTCTTCCCCACCGTCGTCAGGAACCTTATATGTCGCATCCCATGCCACTTCTCCGTACTCGCCTTCCATGCCAGCATGAAGACATGCCAGATCATTCTTACGGCAGAAGTCTTGCACCATCTGTCGTGAGGCAGTGTTGTCAAAACAATCGACGACAAGATCGGTGCCACGTAAGAGCTTCTTAATGTTGCCCGGCTTTAACTCCTTGCCCTCGGCTTCGATCTCGACGCTGGCCGTGCGAAACGCCTTGGACTGGATGGACGCAGCCTTGAGCGCACCGATATCTGCCTCATCAAAGGTCTGGGTGTTGATGTTGTGAGTCTCCACCCGATCCATGTCAATAACACGCAGCCGAGTGAATCCCTGTCGGATCAAACCGTCAATGAGATTGCTTCCGAGCGCACCGCCGCCACAGACAGTGATGTGTCTCTGGGCAAACCGCATACGGATGTTTTCACCCCGCAGGATTTCTTCATGATGGAACATGTTGCTGGACATGGTTTTTCCTTTCGGACCAAAAGTTCAAAAAGGTGGCCCTGCGGGGGTAACACCCCCGCAGGGCCGATGGAGGAACAGGACAAATCTAGCCTAGCAGTGCAAAGGGGTACTATCCTTTTTCGTGTCGACGGCTTCTGGTCCGTCAGGCTCACTGCCGCCATTTAGCTCCAAAGTCAGGGCACCCGCATCAGCTTACTGCCATTCCCTTTCGGGACTGTAACGAATTTTTGCCCTCCATCTAAGTCAAGGCCGAAGCCCTGCTTATTCGAATAGTGCGCCAAACTCGGCCTCAGAAATACCGATCTTTTCACACTCAATATCCGTACTGTTGCCACGAGCAATGGCATTCCTCAAGGCAGAAGCGTATTTCGCTGCCTCTGTGGAGAAGCGAACGCAGTCATCAACGGAGATCAGCCTTTTGGCGTAGTCCGTTTCTTTGTTCCGCTCACGTTTGTCGTCACGGTAGCTGCTGTATCGATCTGGCTTGCCCGGCCCAGCGTCTCTCCACATTTTGGCCCGACGACCTGCGCCACCAACCAGCTTCACACACAGAGCGAGCGTAATTGTCTCGCCCTGCACATCAACCTTTGTGGCTTGATTGAAAAGCTGCTGGATTTCTTGCACACGAGCCATACTACGATCCGCTCGGTCGTAGCTCTTCATGACATCTTCGGGTTTTGGTTTGTCTTCATCCTCGAAGGCATAAAGATCATCACGAAACTGGTTCGCCAGCGCATCCCGCTGGAGAAGCCACCTTCCGACAGTCTCTTTGATTTGGAATCCGTTGACCTTCATTTCTTCAGCCTTTCTCGTATTTCCTTTGGAATCTTTCCGACGAACAAATCGCCGACCTTCCGAACCCATTCAGAAATATGTTCGGTCTCGTCGTCGATGAACCAGTTAGCGTTCAACCCGTCCGTTCCTTCGATAAGACACAGAAGCGGCCTGCCGAAAGAGAGCGTCCAAGTTCCCATCGTCGCATAGTCTGTCGAACTTGGCCTACCGGCACAATGAGGATGTGTGTGATAGAATCCCACGACATCTCCATGAGATTCTTCACGATCATACACAACTCGGAAGTCAAATTCAACCTTTCCGGGCGAACCTTCTGCATTATCTCCGAGACTTTTTGCCCACCAATACCGATCAGAGTAAATCCCTCCGATCAAACCTTCGTAGACTTCATTGTCTTTCATGTTCGGAATCCGTTCTACCAACGATGAATCAGGTTTCTGTTTTCGCCTTCTCTGATAACTCCCACGAGACTTGTCAGGTCGAAATCGCTGTCATGGGCTTTGCCAGTTCTGTGATCAGTCAGACAAATCCCAGCACTGGCAACTTGCAAGGTTTCAGCATCGACTGTGCTACGATGTCGCACGCCGTCCACAGTGAACTCCACAGTGTAGGTGTTACCACGTTCCATGTAACTTCGCAACTTAGCGCCACCACGCTCCAGAGCCCTCTTGAGGCGATCTTCTTTGCGGTCCTTCTTGGATTCAATTTCAATATCGAAAGCGAGGGCGTAGGCGTACTTCTCTTCTTGAGTCATACCAGAGATTGTGATGTCTTCTGGCTTTGTCTCTTCAACGAACGACTCCCGCAAATGTGTCGCAATTCTTGCACTACGAAAGCGGCTGTGCTGATCGTACCAGAAGTGCTGGCCGTCATATCTCACATCCACCGTATCAAACAGGCGGGTCTCTTCTGAAAGAGCAATGGGCACCTGACCCTGAAGAGTAAATCGTGTATCGGACTGGTTGGCAGAGATACCACCAATGGAGCCCCCCTGCCGACAAATCACCAAAGAAAACTTTGGGTATAAATTGAGATACTCTTTCTTTTGAGCCAGTGTCGCATCTCGAACAAGCCGGGCCGAATTCTGGTCAACGGACGTAAAAATCCCCCAACCTTCAAACTTCTTCGGCTTAACTGTTAATTCAACTGTGATTCCTGCAATGCGCACCCTTACCTTCTGTCCCTTCCGCACTGGGCAGAGGAACTCTGAACCGAAGAAATTCTCTTCTTCGGCGGCAAGTTTGTCAAACAGGTCGGTCATTATTCCACCGTGATTTTAGCAAATGTGTCTTTCATTGCATCATTGCCATCTGCCAACATTTGGCCGAGGCGAATGTCTTGATTTCCTGATCCTTTGGGCAGACCTTTTCCGCCCATTTTCTTCTTCATGGTGGCTCTTCCACCAAGTTCTAAAAGTTCGCCTCGAATACGTTGCAGATGTGAAAACGCCTCTGCTGCCAGTTTGAGTCCCTCTTGGCTCATTGGGCTACTCCAAATTTTGTGGCCTCAATCCCTGTGTAATTCCTTTGAATACTGGCACAATAACGCTCAGCAGTCAAGATCCCAACTGGCTTTTCCGTGAAAATCAACCACTCACTGTCGCCTTTGCGACGAACGTAAACGTGATACATTGTGGTCTTTCTCTATAAAAT
>SDBT01021538.1_pt1 | contig 10076 bp, 8 predicted proteins | sample 2277101 | NCBI WGS metagenome assembly SDBT01 (sample SAMN10404973, study PRJNA504765) | marine sediment metagenome | isolation source: marine sediment core GS10_PC15, 103 cmbsf | place: Arctic Ocean: Southern Knipovich Ridge | collected 2010
TAATGGTAGGAGAGGTCTTTATAAAAAGTTAAAAAATGATAACGAAAAATGGTCTGAAGTCCTAAAGAAGATTTACTATTTAGTCTCAGATTTGTTTATCAAAATTATGACTGTAATAATCGTAAAAGAAGATTTTTATGTAATTTATCCAAATGGTAGTCCTTCAAAATGGGCGTTTGAACTTCTTGTGGAAAGAATTAATCGTTATATAGAAAGAGATAGTGAAGGTGAGTTTGCCTTATTAATAATGGATTCAGTGGATACAGAAGCTGATAATGCTAAACGAGATCAAATCCTTGAATTCATGGATCGAGGAACTGGGCATGGATGGGAGGAATATCCTGAAAAGATAATAAACTTTCCATTTATCGTAAGCTCAAAACTTCACAATGGTGTGCAGATTGCTGATGCCGTAGTCTATTTAATTCGGTGGTATACACGAAAGATATTTGGTATAAATCCTAAAGCTTTCTTTCACCAGTATTCCGAAGAATTAATGAATTTGATGAAATATAGATTCCTAGATTATTCAAATATCGGATCTGATACTATTAAATTTTTTCCAACTAGTACAGATGTTCCTGAAAGTTTTTGGAATATATTTCAGAAAGAAAGTTAATGAAAATGGGGGGATGAAAAATAATAAAAATTCAAATTGAGATAATAATTAAACAATTAAACACCCTTGCTAAATCTGTGTCCAACAAAATCGGACAAATATTCTGCAAAATGAATTTCAATCAAAAACATAAATTATGAGAAAATTCAGAATAATTCCAGATTCATATTGCTCTCATTCATTTATTTTATCATATTTATATTTTCAAATTATTTGAATCAAAACTCACTTTTATCTTAATTAAAAAAGTTCTCTAAGTGATTTAAAGATTGAATAGACACTCTTAAAATCTCGTTCACCTAAATAATCATTATTGTTTTTATTTTTTTTTCTCTATATAATTATAAAAATCCATTCTAATTTAATGGATTTTATTAGGGAAGAATTAATGATTTTAGATGGCTTCAGCGTTTAAGTCATGAAGATTATAGTACTATTGTAGCTGAAGTGTCATAACCAGATATGATAATTACCATACTCTTATTATCTTATTTGTTAGTATTATTACTGGATAACCGTTTCATGAATAAAAATTATTCCTGAGAGAATGTTTGTTTAAGAATATTGATCTAATAAACCAAAACTTCGTTCTATTCCTTTAAAATAAGAATTTACTACTATTTGAAGTTCCCCAATAGTTGGAGCATCAATAATTTTCTTAGAAAACAATACTTGTTTGTTTGTATTAGTTTCAACAATATTATTACGATCCATAATTTCATAATACTTTTCTGTATCAGTTATCCCCAAAGATTTTTCTACTATAAAATTCTGAATAGTTCCCTTATTCATCCTTCCTGTTTTCGAAAACCTTCGATGGTGGCACATTGCTGATAATAAATTTAAGATAATTTGCTGATCTTGAGAAAGTTTTATTTCCTCTTCTTCCTTTCCCTTTTTTTCTTCTCCTTCTTTCTTTTCTTCCTTAAGTATAAAATCTATTCCAAGTTCACTTTTAATTTGTTGATATTGAAATGAAAATCCCCCAAAAAAGTCCAACCAATGTGCAAATGCTTCTAAAAACTCAGTAGTTTTATTGAAATCGCTACCTATATTAGAAATTCCGATTATTGGCGCGAAAGCGAAAGAATTATCAATGTGGATGTAAAAAAGTCTTTCATATAATTGATTTTCGAATCCTTGTAGCTGAGAATATCGTATTATCTCTTGCTTTATTTCTTCTAATGGTGTTGGACTAAAGATTATCATTACTATATGATCCCTTTGATGTAATTGAAGCCATTGTAAAGCTTGAGATGCTTTTTCCCCTTTAAACTTCCCAGTTAACTTTATTTCAACAAATGTTTTGATTTCTTCATTTTTTATATTATAATTGATAAAGTATCCATCTATTTTGTTACGACTAAGAACTGTTGACGGATCTACTAGAATATCTTTGCGTATAAAATTTATTGTAAGATATTTCAAAATACTAGATAAATTACCTTCAATCAATTTTCCATATCTTAAAGTATCCTTATACCAGTTTTTTAAACCTACTTCTAGCGGTTCTGACAAGGTGTTGTAATAATTAAGTAATTTAATAATCTTGGAATTTGCCAAACGACGAGAATAAGGTTTATATAATAATTCTAAAGCAGGTATCACATGCTCAAAAAATTTATTATCAATTTTAAATCGAGCATTCGCGAGATGATAATAAGCTGCTAAACATACTAGAGCTTCCTCAATCTTCGAACCATAATTACCAGGCTCTAAAATCTTCTCAGCATTATTAAATATACGATTAAAACGACTAATCACAGAAGAACGCCCTTCTACAATATGTTGTCTGGTTTGGAATAAACGATTTACACGATCTGTACATGCAAAGATATTTAATATTTTAATTTTATTATCTGGTATTTCAAGAAGTACTTTCATAAATTTGGCAATTTTATTAAAATTTTTACTAAATTTAAGGTCATTAGATTGATCATCTAACCATAAATCTACCTCATCGAATAATAAGAGAAAAACAATACTATTTTGAGTACAAAACTGCATTAATTGAATTATTTTATTCAATATTCCTGTGCTATCAATCAATATAGTAGAATGAAGAAGTATGTCTAATTGATTTATCTTTCGCTTTACTTCTGGATTTCTAATTTTCATTAAATCAGATAAAATATCCTCAGCTATTTTCAAATTACTTGATTGTTGAATAGCAACTTGAATTTCTCCGATATGTTGACGAAGTCTATTAGAAAAATCATGAAATTTTTTTTGGTCGTCTGTAAACTTAGGGTTTTTTGATATTGAATTTAATATTTGATTAAAAATTTTTTCAAATATAATTACTGGATGTATTTGAGATAGATCTTCCAAAAGAACACAAATACAGTCAGGGAATTCATTGTTAACTTCATTAATAACTAAATTTAAAAATTGAGTTTTACTTCCACCATACTGAGTAAAGTAAAAGAGATTTGCAGTACTAATTTCATTTTCTTCTTGGATCTCTCTTAATTTTTTATGTATTATATTCAATGCACGTTCCATATCTTTTGAGAGAATTAAAAACTCCTTGATTCGAAAAGAGGAGGGTATGATTTCGCTAGTTATGATTTGGCTTTCTCCAGTACCATCGAATATTCGCAAAATTTTCCTAATATTTTCCTCCCGATAAGAAAATTTAGTAATAATCGATTTATATTTCTGATAAGCATTCATTTATAAATCCCATCTATTTTGTGAGTAAAACGTTAAATTATCAACAAAAATTTGTTTGAAGGTTATAAGATCAGATGGTTTCCCTAATTTTGATGAGCTTAAAAAAATGAATTCTGGATATTTAAGTGATAATTTGTTGAAAAAATTAATTAAATCAGGTATGTGTTTATAACCTAAGTGCTTAAACTTTTTTTCTGCCTCTGATATTGAAAATGTAAGAGGATAAGTTAAACTTAAAGAAATTAAAATAGTTTGCAGAACTTCCTTATAATCTTTATCAATATCACCTTTATATCCAATATCCTTATCTTTCAACTTTTTAATTATGGTTTTTAGTGTAATTTCTGTTTTCACACCAAAAGAAGAGAAGAATGTTAAAATGTTAGAATAAGTTTTATCTTTCAATTTGCTTAAAGCATTGTATAATAGGATTTCATGTTTAAGTGAAGGCTTCGGCTGAATTTTTATAGCTGCTTTATGCCTTTTACCTTTTAAATGTCGAGCAGATGTAGATCCAGTAGGAGTTGTGAATTTTTGTCCACATAAATCGCAAAAATAATCCGTCATTTTTCAACCAAAAATGGATTTTGCTTTTAAATGCTAGAGGTTTCATCTAACTTATAATAATTGATAATATTTTTCATTTCTTTTTAAATATTAACAATTCTAAATCAATATTTGATGAATTTTTATTCTATAAACGACACGATAAAACCATGCAACGTCAAGCTTGTCGTCACCCCTCCATCTATTGTCACCCCTCCATCTATTATTTTAACGATTTTTTATGTATTTTACATATTTTCATATTATTTAGAGATTAATAATTATTGCTTTAATTAGAGCATTTAAATATATCAGAAAACTAACAATCATATTAGCTTTAAATGAAAATATAATTTTAAGAATATCAATAAAAAATAAAAAGATTTTTTAATGTAAAATGGAACTAAATCCAGATATTGTTAGAAGATTAAATCTTATTAAACATTATTATGAATTTGCTCGAGAACAATCAAAACTACCATCACCACATAATTTTTTCTCAATATTAATGTTTCATGACTCAGTAGAACTATTTTTACATTTATCTGCTGAACACCTACATGCTAATATAGATGGTATTGGGTTTATGACATATTTTAAACGAATAGATGAAGAATTGAAAAAATTAGGAAAAGGAAAATTAGCTCAAAAATCATCAATAGATACATTAAATAAAGAAAGGGTTTTACTAAAACATCACGAAGTTTATCCGAATCCAGATAATCTTGAAAAATCTCGTGTAAATACACAAAATTTTTTTGAAGAAAATACTTTAATTGTGTTTGGAATTAATTTTAAAGATATAAACCTAATTGATTTAATTTATGATAATGAAGTTAAAAAATATTTAGAAAGTTCAAAAAAATATTCAAAAGAAAGAGATTTAAAAAGGGCGCTTGAACAAATTGCCATTTCTTTCAATATTTTGATTGGTGATTATAAATCAGATGAAAAAAGATTCGGAAGTGACCCCTTTTTATCTAAATCGTTTATATTTCATATGTTTTCTCAATATGGTGAAATAAATTCAAACAGTTCAGGGATTAGTTCTTTTAACAGAGAAATAGAAGAAATACGAGATTTATTAAAAGTACTTTTCTTAAAGATAGATACTCGAAAATATTTGAAATTCAAATTTTTAACTCCATTTGTATTAGAAAATAACACAACATCTTGGTTTAGATATAATCAACCACCAAAAACAATAGAACAAGTTGAATATTGTTTTAATTTTGTTATTGAAACAGCACTTAATATTCAAGAATTTGATTCAGAAATTAAAGAAATTTCGTAAAAATACGACTTACTTTCAGTAATCTTTTATTAAGATAAAAATTACCAATTTAAATGTTAAATATCACTAAAAACAGATCATCCTCTTAAATAGCTGGTTTAAAATGATTCGTTGGTTATATGAAGATGCCATTTTTCTTGATAAAAATGGTCGAAAAAAAGGAGCAATATGTTTATTACTTTGTTTAGTTGATGCCTTGGCTAAAAAAAATAGACCGTCAGGTGAAGGTAATAGAGTTAGATACACCACTTATCTAAAAGATAAAATGAACTCTATTGGTTTAGATTCGAGTTATCGAATAGAAGAAAAAAATGAATTGATTCATGTTAGTGACATAATTTATGAGTATTTTAGATGTTATTTTGTTCATGAAGGTGATAGTCGAGAACTAAATTCATATGAAGTACAACTTAAATATGAACAACCAAAAGGATTTAAATTTGGGGGAAATATTTTGATAGATAGAGTAAATGAAAAAATAATTTTTAAGAGTGATTGGTTAATTGATATTTTATTGACGATTGTAAAAGATGAAGTCTAAAAACTTTCTGTCAATCCTTCCATATTATGTTATTATTCCATAGAATTATCTATCTTCAAAAAAAATCCATTTATAATAAAAGATTAATAAAAGATAGATTGTAATTAACTAAAAAGATCAAAAAAGAGCTTAATTTAACAAAAACATCAACCTTAGATTTCTTTTAATAGGTTATAAAAACATTAATGGTCATTCCTTAGGTTTAATTCATTGGTAATCATTTTTCGGAAATGAAAAGTGGAGTAATCCTGATTGTATGGAAGAATTGAAGCTCAGAACTAAAGATTTTTTGAATAGATATATTAAATAACATATTTTACCGGACTGATATAATTGAAATTATCTTGTTTTCTATTCATTATTGTATAAAGCTTGTCAAATGATACAGCTCTGTATCATTCAGGGACTTCAAAGGTTTAGCTTAAATCTCAATAACAATGTGTTTTCTATTATCTTAGTATTTCTTCGTAGAGTTTTTCAATAAATCCGTCAAAATTCTCCTTACTGTATTTCACATTAAGTATTGGCATTAACAAATAGGGAATGTATTCTTCGTTTGCGTACACCGGAACTATTTTCATTAATCCTTTTTTCCGCAATTGAAAGGCAGCTTGCCACTCGTCTTCCACAGCTCTTGATTTAAGTGCTCTTTCAGAACAAATTAGAACAAACGCCTTGCTTATCTTAAGCGTACGTTCCATATATTTTACGATGTTTTCTCCACTGCCGCTCTCCCAAAAGAAAACCTTCTCTATTTTAGGATAAACTTCCAAACTATTAACTATGGTTGGGCGGGTATTATTTGTGCCCATGAATAAGTGACTCTAACTATGGAATTCCATAATCAATCATTTCGATATTGTGATACCAATCAATGTTTTGTCTCTCCTTGATATATCTGATGCAATAAAATGCTTTTTGTTTTAGATTATCAATAGGAGATTCAATGTATTTCATTAAGAAATCTACGGACATATCAATTCCTATGTAAGCTAATAAATTTAAAGAACCAAATAATTCGAATCCCTGATTTATTTTTTCCTCAAGAAATGTAATGATTTCTTTTTCCTTGTTGGAAAAATCAATGTTATGAAGTCTTGCAAACAACATGTCAATACTAAAGCCAGCTTCTTTAGATAAAGAATTTCCAATATCGATACAAAATTCAATAAATTTATCCGAATTTATTGTAGGACAATCTTGAAACTTATTAGTATTAGTAGAATATATTGAATTTATGGTAGACTTAGGGAAACAAATGATTTTTCCATCAGGTAGTTTAATATTTACGGTTTTCAGAGTCTCTCTCATAAAATATCCTTTTACAATACTTTCAGGTTCAACTGAATCCTCATCTTTTACAATATAAACGGATGTCATAGTGCTATTTTTTTTCTGATAGTATTTAATATCGAAGAGTGGAAATGTTAAGTAATTACGTTGTATGTATATCGTTATAACATTTCAATTAGAAAAAAAATAATAAATAGAAAGTATTATTATTTGCAGAAACAGAGAAAAAAATAATAATGCATGAAGATAAGGGATTGACTTGTGTTTTTAGAGGTATAGGAAAATTTGAGAATAATAACCTTGATTGGTTAAAAAAAAGTGTAAAATCCATAATTGTAGTTAATTCAACTTATTATGTCAAGGAGATTATCATTGATGTCGAATATATTGTTGATCCTATTATAAATGTATTTACAGATCTTGAAGGAACAAATTCAATGGTGGTAAATATGGGATATAGTTATTATTACGATTCTAAATATGAAGAAGAGAGACACAATGTTAGTAAGACTCTAAATGCAAGAATAAGAGATAATTTAGCTATCCTAATCCAAAGCTTGTATGGAGGGAAGCTTTTTTGTTTTGGAATTTGTTTTGATAGCTCATACGTTGAAAGTTCTAAGAGTAATGAACTTTTTGGGGGTCGCATGGGTAGTTTATATATTGATAAATTTCAATTTGTATCAAATAATGATGCAAAGGACGAATATTACTGGGCAGGATATGATAATACAAAGGATGAAAATAATTGGGGCATACTTGATAATACTTTTGTTTATTCAATTTTTCCTGAGAGCAAAATAACATTGCCTAAATCAAGTAAACAGTAATTCATTAAGTTAAAAGTTGAGATTTATACTTCTTTATAAATTAATAGGAGTCAAATTATTTTGCAGAAACCAACTTGAAAATTAATTTTTCTTTAAATAACTCTATTTTAAATTACATAAAAAAACAGAAGTGAAAACGATGAAAAAAGAAGTATATGAGAAAATAAAAGATGATCTACCAGAAAAGTTAAGAAAAGATATTGAAAAATACGGTTTGGAGAACTTTGAATTTGAAATATTAGATAATGCTTCATCCCAAGAAGAGTTAAATAGAAAACAGAGGGAGTATATTAAAAAATTTGATTCGCTTGAACCGCATGGATACAATTTACAAGAAGATTTAAGAGAAGAAAAAGAAAAATGATAATTCAATTATATAGAAATTCTTTAATTATTTTTTCACTTTTTTTAGATTTTAGGATTTTTAAACCAATGCTAGAAAGGCATATCAAAAAGCATTTGAATTAGAACCTAATGACAATGAAATAAAAGAACATTTTGAACAGGTTTAATTAGTAGAAAATTTGCATAGGGCGAGTAGTTAGTAGAAAATTTGCATAGGGCGAGTAGAAGATTAGAAGCCATCTATTTACAGTTATTTTGCAGGTTCAAAATTATCAAAGATTCTAGAAATTGCCTTATTTTGCTTCATATTAGTAGAAAATTTGCATAGGGCGAGTAGAAGATTAGAAGCCATCTATTTACAGTTATTTTGCAGGTTCAAAATTATCAAAGATTCTAGAAATTGCCTTATTTTGCTTCATATTCGGTTTCACTAAGATTAATGATTTAAAAATGATTCAAAATGTCTATTAGTGATTGAATTGAAAAATGAAGTGCTATCTTTCATTTTTTTATCAAAAATCTCATTTCTTATTGGTCTAGTTTTATCAAATTTAATGAAATAAGCTAATAAATATTTTCCATATTTTCTTTTAAATTGGTTCTTAAGCTTTTTCTTATCTTTTCCTCTTTTCAAATCATTATAAAGTGTTGTATATTTATCAAATCCAAAAAAAATCTTTTTTCTTATTTCAATATTATCAAAGGATAATCTAATAAAATAATCTTCGTATCCTATACAAGTTGATTGAATGTTAGGAGATTCTTCAATCATTTTATTAGAATCTTCTTTAATACTATTTAATTCTTCTAATATCTTTTCTTCATTAAAATATTTTTTAAAATCCAAGTTCACACTTGCTATAACATCTTTATAAGCTTCAAATACTTGTTCTTTTGTAAAAATCTCAGTTACGAAATCTGGAAAAAACCAAGTTTTATTTTTTATATCTTTAAATTTGTCCTGATGTTGACCATTATCATAATCAAACAAATACCAACGATAATTGAAATCAAAGGATAAACAAATCTTTTCATAATTATTAGTTTGATCAATCCCTTCCTCATTGATTATACCTACCCATTTATCTTGCCAATGAACCTTTTTATATTCATTTAGCAAGTCACTTTCAGTTTTACCTTCTACGACAATCTTTAATGGATTGGTTAGTAAGTTTTTATGAATAAGCACGCTAGTCAACCAATCTTTACGATCTTTTTCCGTTTTATTATAGTAGTCTGGTTTACCTTTAATAACTCTTATTTGAGATGAATAATTATATCCTGTAATAATATATAACGCTCTAACTAACTGTCTTTCTAACAATATAAATTGACACGAATACCAAAAAATATCTTTAAATTCATATAAAGGACAATATTCTAACAGATCCGATATTTTATCAATATTATTACCAAATCTTCTAATATTTTCTCTAAAATATGTTAAAAATGACTCAAGGTGGGAGAGCTCTTCTTTACTAAAATGTTCTTTTTCATTAATTTTTTTTATCCAGATTTCATAATTTTTCTTTGAATCTTGATTGTCATAAACCATACTAGTAAGACATTGTATTTCTGGAAAAACTTCTTCCATTTTCATCCATGTAGTAATGTGTTCTTGGTTAAAAGAAGAATTTTTAAATCTTTTAATATTTCTCAGTACATCTAAAGGAAGCGAACTTCCTAATTGAAATTCCATATCTTCCCATTCTTTTATTGATTGAGACAAGGCCTCCTTGTCATATATTTCGTAAACATACTCAGGATTATCGATTTTTTCCAATTTAGATTTCAATTCCTTGATTTTATACTCTTTTTCTTTAGTGAAAAGATATCTTTCAAATTTTTCATCCTTAGTATAATATAATTTTTTTCTAAAAATTTGGAGATAAATATTAATTATTTCTAAAAATTGAAGAGGATGGAAAAAAT
>SDBT01021539.1_pt1 | contig 10076 bp, 7 predicted proteins | sample 2277101 | NCBI WGS metagenome assembly SDBT01 (sample SAMN10404973, study PRJNA504765) | marine sediment metagenome | isolation source: marine sediment core GS10_PC15, 103 cmbsf | place: Arctic Ocean: Southern Knipovich Ridge | collected 2010
GGGTCTGAGTAACCTCGGTTGTATTCGGCGAGTTTTTTCGGAGTGCCCTGGCGGCCCTGTCGTTCAGGCAAGCTCTCTTCCACTCAGCGCGGATAGCGAGAATCATGTATCCCAACATTGCCACCATCAATGATGATAGTGTAGCGGCTGTCAAGGAGTTGCTGGCAGAGACGGCCCAGCGAGTGGATGAGTATCTCCCGTGGTACCTGCCGCAGGTGGGCAAGCCTGCCCAGCATGTCACTGCGGCGATGCGCCACAGCCTGGCCGGGGGTAAGCGAATCCGGCCCCTGATCGTGCTCCAATCTGCTCAGACCTTCGGCCTGCCTGCCGAGGCAGCTATGCCTACTGCCTGCGGATTTGAGCTGCTGCATACGGCGACGCTCATCCACGACGACCTGCCGACTATAGACAATAGCCCGCTGCGTCGGGCCCGCCCCTCCTGTCATGCAGCCTTTGATGAAGCCACTGCCATACTGGCGGGCGACGCTCTGATAATCGCGGCCTACGATGCTCTTGCTGCACAAGCGGACACCGATGGAGTATCTGCGCGGGCTGTTGTCCAGGTCATTGCCGAGTTTGGCGGATTCGCAGGTGCCGGGGGCGTGATCGGAGGCGAGGCGGCTGACATTCGCGGCGAGAGGGTCGAAACGGACCGAAACTTGCTTGAGTATATTCACCTTAACAAGACGGCAAAGCTGTTCGAGGCAGCGACCCGCGCTGGAGCAATCCTGGCTGAGGCAGCCGACGAATATACTGAGATAATGGGCAGCTACGGCCGGATGCTGGGACTGCTGTTTCAGGTCACCGATGATATTCTCGATAGCACCAGTAGTGCGGAAGCGCTCGGCAAGCCGGCGGGAGCCGATGAGCGAGCCGGCAAGCAGACCTATCCGGCACTGGTGGGAGTAGAGGGGGCACGGCAGTACGGCCGGGACCTGGCTGAGCAAGCGGTGGAGCTGACCGCCAAGCTCCCGAGTAATCACCAGTTCTGGCGCGGCCTGATCAAGCTAGTGCTCGACCGTCAGGCCTGAGCACGATCTGCGCAAGTGGGTAGACTACAGCAGCGAGGTACGATAGATGGAAGTCAGTATGGTTGAAGAGTGTGGCTTTTGCTTTGGGGTACGCCGGGCAATAAAGCTGGCTAACAAGGCAACCTGCCAGTATGAAACAATCTACTCACTGGGCCCGCTTATTCACAATCGCCAGGTAATAGAGGAGTTGGCCGAAGCAGGTCTGGGGGTTGCTGATAGCCTCGATCAGGTGCCTGATGGCGGTGTTGTGATGATTCGAGCTCACGGGGCTGGTCCCGAAGTTTACCAACAGGCCCGGGTTCGGGATATGCAGATAATTGATGCCACCTGTCCTTTTGTTGATAGGGTTCAGCGCAAGGCGCGACAATTTACTGAAATGGGCTACCAGGTTCTGGTGCTGGGGGAGGCGGAACATCCTGAAGCCAGGGGTATCGTTGAACACAGCCAGGGCCAGGCGATCATCGTAGAAGACCCCCAGGATCTGAAGAAGCTGTCGCTCGATGCCAAGGTCGCCGTGGTTGCTCAGACCACTCAGCCGCGTGATAGTCTGGAAGCACTGATTGTGGCGCTACTGCCCCAGGTCGAGGAGTTGATCGTGGCCAACACTATCTGTGAGGCCACTACCACCCGCCAGCAAGCCTCCGTAGCCAAGGCTCGTGAGGTTGACTTGATGATAGTAGTGGGCGGATACCATAGCGCCAATACCCGGCGCCTGGCTCAGATTTGTCAGGCCACTGGTGCCGCTACCCACCATATCGAGACTGCTGCGGAAATTGATCCTCAGTGGCTGACTGGTGTCGCGACAGTGGGCGTCACCGCCGGGGCCTCAACGCCTTTGGAAGCGGTCCAGGCCGTGGCCCGGCGTCTGAATGAACTCGTTGAGAACGAGCAGGAGGAATGAGTTGATGATCACCAGTTTTGATCAGATTTTGAATCAAGTTGTGACTGAACCTACTCGCCGACTGGCGGTGGCGGCTGCCGCCCAACCGGAAGTACTGCGCTCGGTGAAGCAGGCCCAGGACCAGGGTATTGTCACATCGCTTCTGGTTGGTGATGAAGCTGAGATTCGGCGGCTTGCCGAAGATATTGATATGAACCTCGACGAGGTTGAGATCGTAGATACACCCGATGACCTATCGGCGGCGCATCTGGCTACCCAAGCTGTTCATGAAGGTCGCGCCGACCTGTTGATGAAGGGCTACATTCATACCGATGACTTCCTGCGGGCAGTGTTGGACAAACAGACAGGCCTGCGCACCGGTTCGATAATGAGCCATGCCTTCTTGTTGGAGGCACCCGAGCAGTCGAAGCTGCTGATGGTCACCGACGGAGGGATGAATATCGCTCCTGACCTGGAGATGAAGGCGGCTATCATAATGAATGCCGTCTACCTGGCCCACCTGCTGAGTAATCACTGTCCCAATGTCGGGGTGTTAGCGGCAGTCGAATTAGTAAATCCCAATATGCCGGCTACGCTTGATGCTGCAGCGCTGGGAGCTATGGCTCGTCGCGGTCAGTTCCCCAAGTGCATCGTGGACGGTCCTTTTGCGATGGACAATGCAATCTCCGTGGCTGCGGCTCGGATCAAGGAAATTCCCGGCGAGGTGGCCGGCCAATGTGACATTCTGCTGGTTCCCGATATTGAGGCGGGTAACATACTGATCAAGACCTTCAGCTTCCTGTGCGGTGGGAAGAGCGCGGGAGTGTTGATTGGCGCTCAGGCGCCAGTGGTGCTGACCTCGCGGGCCGACACCGCCGAAGCTCGCCTGCGTTCGATTGCGCTGGGCGTGATGATGCACAATATTGAGCGTCGTTCGCGCCTTAAGATCGGGCGAGTGCACTTCTGAAGCTCCGTTGGTCGGCAGCCTGGAAGGATAATTGGCTGAGAGCGGCAAAGCGTGGGAGCACAGTGGATTTCAATTAAAATGGTGGTGAGAATAGATGTTTGAGTTGAGTGTAATCACTGATGAGGTCTCCCAGGACTTTGAGCGGGTCGTGGAAGTTGGTGCTGAATACGGCGTTACTGCCCTGGAGCCCCGCTCGGTGTGGGATAAGCCGCCTCAGGAGCTGACTGATGAGGAATGCCGGCGGATCAAGCAGATTGCCGATGACGCCGGTATGAAGTTCTGCTGTATTGCCGCGCCCTTTTTGAAATGTGACCTGGGCGATGAGCAGCAGTACAATACTCACCTCCAGTATCTCAGACGCTTCTGCGAGATGGCTCATATGTGGGACTGCCAGATCATCCGCGGTTTTACCTTCTGGAAGACCGGACCGGCCAGCAGCGTCTGGCAGCAGCTTATTGACTCTTTTGAAGAGCCCCTGGCGATATGCGAGCAGGAAGATGTCTACCTGGGCATCGAGAATGAGGCCTCCACTCATATCGCCACCGCCCAGGAAGCTGTGCAGCTCTATGAGGCCGTCAATCATCCGCGGCTGCGGGCCATCTGGGATCCGGCCAACGAAGTTTTTGCCGAAGCAGGCGAGCGGCCCTTCCCCGATGCCTGGCAACGGATGAAGCCGTGGGTCATCCACGTTCACATCAAGGATGCGGTTAAGGATCCCGATGCCCCGGAGGGCGCCCGATGCGTGCCGGTCGGCGATGGTGGCTACATTGACTACCCGGGGCAGTTCCAGGCGCTGCTGGATATGGATTACCGGGGTGTTTGCGCGCTGGAGACCCACTGGCGTCTTGATACTGAGCTGGACTCCGATCTGCTCAACCAGCCAGGCGGCGCCGCCTTTTCGGCTGGAGCCGAGACGGCCAGCCGCATCTGTCTGGAGAAAATCCACGAGATCTTCGCTGACCTCGGTGTCGAACTGTAGCACAAATAGGTAAAGCGCCCCCAGGCCGGCTGGTGACGGACTTGACATATGAGTGCGAAGTAGTTACCATATCTTGCGTATACGCCCTGATTACTGCCCATATCGCAGCTTACGTTGCAGCAACGGAGACATCGAATTGGCACAACATCGCCAACAGCCTCAGGGCGGCTTGTTAGGACGTATTCGCTTGCGTTCACCGGCGCGAGTGTTGCTGGTGGTTGCAGTGGTGTCGGTGATTGTGGGTACCCACGGCCAGTTCCTCGATCCGATCTGCCGCGCTATAAGTCTCTCCTGTCAACTGGTGCATCTACGCATTGAACATCAGCATCTGGCCGAGAGCAACAAACAGCTCGCTGAGGTCGTTGCATACCTGGAGACCAAGGATGGTCAAGAAATAGCCGCGCGGAGCGAGCTGGGAGCGTTGAAGAAGGGCGAACGATTGATAATCTGTCAGCCACGCCCGTCAACTGCCTCCGGGCACCTGACTATCTCACAACGGGTCTATCGTAGTCTGAGCCGCAGACATGAGGTATGGCGTAGCACGGCTGCCTATCTGACCGATCTGGTTGGTTGTTTATTTTATACTTCAGAAGCGTCGTTTCCCGAGACCGCTGAGGGTTCACCGGGAAACCAGGAATCCCAGAATTTGCAGCCATAGCCGGACTTAGTCGGGAAGACGTCTACGAGCTGCTTGGAAGATGAAGAGCTGGGGCTGGTATAGTGGATTGCAAGCGCTTCTCTTAGTGAGCTGGTCCCCTGTCGTGGGCCTCGGTCGGACCTACATGGTAGAGTAGAGCAACGAACATTGCTGGAAATGAGCTGCGCTGGTTGCCCCTACATCAGTGGGGCGGGCTGCCTTGATTAGTGTCTGCTTCGCTCGGGCGGTCCGGCTCGTCAGGCTCCGATGGCTTGATCGTTGGAAGTGTTGGCACCCGGTCAGTGCTGTCATTGATGTCGGACGCTTCCTCGGTCGGTCGCTCCTGTTCATAGTAGTAATAGTAGTAGTAATAGTAGTAGTGATAGCCAGCGCTGCTGATATCCATCTTGTTAAGCACTACTCCCAGGATGTCGCCGCGGGCCCGGTCAATTAGCCGGACAGTCTCATTGAGCGCATCCCGGGTGACGTGACCAGACTCGGCCACGAGAATAGTGGTGTCCAATCTAGCAGATAGCACGATGGCGTCAGCCAGCATAATGCTGGGCGGGGAATCGAAGAAGACCATATCGGCGTGGTCAGCGACCTCGGCGATGAAGTCATCCATACGATGCGAATCCAGCAATTCGGTAGGATTGGGCGGCAACGGACCGCTGGTCATCACGCGTAGGTTCTCCACCTGGGTTTGCTGGAGGGCTTCTTCTATGGTAAGCTCGCCCACCAGCACACTGGTCAGGCCTGGAGTACCGTCCAGGTCGAATAGCCGGTGGAGGCTAGGGCGACGCAGGTCGCTGTCGACCAAGACCACTGATTGCCCGGCTTGGGCAAAAACGACGCCCAGGTTAGCCAGTACCCTGCTCTTGCCTTCACCGCTGCCCGCGCTGGTCACTAGGAAAGTCTGTACCGGATTATCCAAAGTCGCAAAGTTAATATTCGAGCGCAGGGTCCGGTAGGCCTCGGCCGGGGGACTGCGTGGGGCCTCAAGTGTTAGTAGGCCTGCCTTGTCGCTTTCAGACAGCGGGATTATGCCGAGGAAGTCTACTTCGGTATGCCGCGAGATATCGTCGGGGGTATGAATGGCGGTATCAAGCACTTCCATCAGCAAGGCGAAAGCTATCCCAGCGACCAGTCCCAGCATTCCGGTGAACAGGATACTGCGGAATACGTTCACCTCCATTGGAGTAGCGCGCAGGGCCCGATCCAGCACGTCCGCTGTGCCCTGCTTGGCTGCCTTCTGCAGTCGGCGGTTCCGCAGTTCCTGAAGCAAGGCTTCGTAAGTCTGTTCGTGGAGCCTGACTTCGTACTGATCCTGCTGGAGAAGATTTTGCTTTTCCGTCAGACTTATGGCCTTGCTTCGGGTCTTGGTGATGAGATTTAGCAGAACGCTGATGCGAGCCTGCAGACTATCTGCCTGCATTCTGCTGGTATCCAACTGCTGAGATAGTTGGTCAAGGTGTCCTTGACCGACAACCTGCTTGTGGCGAATGACTAGTGGCTCCTCAGCGATCTGCTTACTGAGTTCTTCAATTTGTAGTTTTGCTTGCTGAATAGCTGGATGATCGCGGACATAGCGAGTCTGTAGTTGGACAAGGGTCATGCGGGCGGTTCCCAACTGTGCTTCCAGACTGGTGCGGTAGGGATTCGTCACTGGCTGTTCAGAGATGGGTGAGTCATGCAGTTCAGCCAGTTGCTGTTCCAGCGCTGTGATGTACGACTCAGTGACGGCTAGCTCGGTTTGAGCCTCCTCTGTGCTGGACTCGTAGGTGCGCAACATACCTGCAGCCGTCTGAGCGGCGTCGGGACTGACAATACCCCACTGCTTTTGCTTGGCCTGCTTATTCTCGAGGGCCTTCTGCAATTCGCCCTCGGTCCTTGCCAACTGGTTCTCGAGGAATTGGACGGCAGCAGAGTCTTCGGCCCGCCGATACTGAGCGCTCAGTTCCACGAAGCTCTCAGCCGTGGCATTGACGAAACCGACAGCGTGGAGTTCACTTTTGTGGATAGCTTGAATGTGAATACGATCTGGAGGGAAGGCCCGGGCAGTGATGCTCTCGGCGATTTCCGTAGGACCGACGGTGATCTGACGCGCTGTGCGAGATTCCAAGCGTTCAGCGGCCATTTGGGCTACTTCATTGCTCTCGGCCAGAGCTGCTTGGGTGTCCAACGACATCTGCCGGCTTTGTTGTCCGCGGCTTTGCTGACTTGGTCCCCAGAAAAAAGTCTCCGGCTGGCTGTACACTATCACCCAGGCAGTGGCCCGGTATCGCTTTGGATAGGTGACAGCGTAGATGCCCCCTATTACCATTGCCGTCAGGGCTACGACGAGGATAAACCACTTACGTTTCCGGATAACCCGCAGATAATCCTGGGCCTCGAACGTGGTCTGTTCCTGGTTGGTCTCCAACTGGCTTCACCTGTGATGCTGTGCTGTAAAATTTCGCCCGATTGGACCCAGCATACTATGGTAGCTTACCACGATTTGTTGAGAGTTGTCAAGTCTCCGGGACCGCTGCAGGTGCCCGGCAGAGGAAAGCTGGTACTACGGTACTATATGGAGGGACCTCCATGGCACCGAAAGCTGAACAAACCTCTGGCTTTTGCGTCTAACTGGAGTAACTGGTCTCGTATGGGGAGTTGTCTCTCTATATGAATGAATCAAGAGAATGTGGGTGTGGGAGGGAGTTGGGAGGAACCCTTGACAATATCACACAATAGTGTTATACTTACACCTTCGGATGAGGAATAGGCATTCCAGCATATACCTAGTATAGCGCGTGGCACAGTCCTAACTGCACGATCCTAGCCTCATGCTTCGAGATTACCCCCTATATTTGGCGCGGGGCTGCGTGTGCCGTTTGTCCTGTCGGCGTGATAAAGAAGCCCTCTCTTATAGTCTACTGTGGTCAAGGAGCTTGCTAATACTATGGAGCAATTGACAGTGCTTCAACTCAGGCAGCAGAACTCAACCAATTTAGATCTGCTGCCTAATTTGATCGAAATCCAGACGGAGTCGTACGAATGGTTCGTGGACGAAGGGCTGCGGGAGTTATTCGGTAGTTTCAGTCCCATCGAAGACTATACGAGGGTCTTGGCACTGGAATTCCTGGACTACCGGGTAGGCGAGCCTGCTCGTAGCTTGCACGAGTGCCGGGAGACTGACACCACTTTCGAACAGCCCATCTATGCTCAGGTACGCCTGGTCAATCGGGAGACTGGTGAGATCAAAGAGACTGAGCTATATATGGGCGAACTTCCCAAAATGACCTCGGGTGGCACCTTCCTGATCAACGGCGCTGAGCGAGTTGTAATCAGTCAGTTGGCCCGTTCGCCGGGGGTTTACTTTCGAGATGATATCGATTCAGCAGGCAAGATTCTGTATTCGGCACAGATAATCCCCGCCCAGGGAGCCTGGGTGGAGATTAGTCAGGCCAGTAACGGATCAATAAGCGTCAAGACCGGGCAGACCCGCAAATTTGCCGTAACCACTTTGCTGCGGGCACTGGACTGGTTTGAAAGCCCCGAAGAGTCTGATCTTCCCAGCACGGGATCTGACGTTGAAATACTGGAATGCTTTGGCGAACATCATTGGCTGGCTGTTGGTGAGCTGGTCGACAGCTTCATACAGCGTGAAGAGAGCGGGATGCCCGGACTGGAGGCGTACGACGCTTATTACTCGCTTGACGAGATTACTGACAGCGGTGACAACGTTGTTGTCGGCGAGTATGAGTATATCAGCGAAAATATCGCCGAGAGACTGAAGGAGATAATGCGTAAGCGAGTGCGCGTACTCACGGTGCCTTACGAGATTCACGAGACACTTGAAGACGACGACACTCACTCTGCTGAAGAAGGCCTGCTGGATGTATACCGTAAGATGCACCCCGGCGATCCTGCTACCGTCGAAAGTGCTGAATCGCTTATTAATTCCTATTTCTTTGACACTAAGCGATATGACCTCAGTCGAGTCGGGCGGTACAAGATCAATCAGAAGATCGGCTCTGATGTGGACGAGCAGATCCGTCATCTGACGCGAGAAGATCTGCTGAAGAGCCTGGAATATATTATCGGACTGGCTCGAGATGAGGGCGAAGTTGACGACATCGACCACCTGAAAAACAAGCGCGTGCGGGCCGTTGGCGAACAGCTGCAGGATCAGTTGCGCACCGGTTTTTTCCGGATGGAACGCGTGGCCCGGGAACGAATGACCAGCCAGGAATCCGATGAGATGGTGCCAGCATCGGTGATCAGCATCAAGCCGATCACGGCTGCCATAAACAGCTTCTTTGGAAGCGGTCAGCTCTCGCAGTTTATGGATCAGATCAATCCTCTGGCCGAACTGGCTCATAAGCGACGACTCTCAGCGCTGGGGCCAGGCGGGCTCTCCAAACAGAGCGCCAAGCTGGAGGTTCGCGACGTCCACAATTCCTACTACGGGCGGATCTGCCCGATCGAGACGCCTGAGGGTCCCAATGTGGGATTGATCGGCTACCTAGCGCTGTATGCCAGCATCAACGATATGGGCTTCATAGAGACACCTTATTATAAAGTAGTGAACGGGCGGATAACCGACGAGGTTGACTATCTGGATGCAGCCCAGGAGGAGCAATTCAGCATTGCCACCAGTGCCGAGCCGGTTGACGATAATGGTAAGTTTATCCACAAAGAGGTCATCGTTCGCCGGGCGGGGAGCTTCCCGCGGGTGCTAGCCAAGGAAGTGGATTACTGCGATGTATCGGCCTGCCAGCTCTTCTCGGTCGCCACGGCCCTGATTCCCTTCTTGGAAAATAACGACGCGGTGCGTGCTCTAGCTGGCTCAAACATGCAACGACAGGCCGTCCCGCTGGTCGAAGCGGAAGCCCCTCTGGTCAAGACTGGCATTGAGCGGACCGCTGCCCACGATTCGGGCGCTCTATTGACCGCCCGCCAGGATGGCATTGTGAAGGCCACCTGGGGTGAATATATAGTAATCGAATAGGGCGACGGCACCGAAGAGCGCCTACCGCTCAAAAAATTCATGCGGACCAATATGGGCACGTGTATGAACCAGCATGCGCTTGTTTCGCAAGGTGATGAGGTCAAAGCTGGCCAAATTTTGGCTGATGGCGCCTCTACTGAGGGTGGCGAACTGGCCCTGGGCCGGAATCTGACAGTGGCCTTCATGCCTTTTGAGGGCTTCAACTACGAAGATGCCATACTGGTCAGCGAACGTCTGGTTCAGGATGATTTGCTGACTTCGATTCACATCGAACGTTACGAGTGTGAAGCCCGAGATACGAAACTCGGCGCTGAAGAGATTACTGCGGATATCCCCAATGTTGGAGAGGATGCGCTGAAGGATCTTGATGATAACGGAGTGGTACGGGTGGGGGCCGAGACCCGCGCCGGCGACATTATCGTAGGCAAAGTTGCCCCCAAAGGCCAATCAGAATTGACTGCGGAGGAGAAGCTGGTCATCGCAATCTTTGGTAAGAAGGCCGAGGAGATGCGCGACGTATCCCTGCGCGTCCCCCACGGGGAAAGCGGGATAGTCATCAATACGCGGGTATTCTCCCGCTACCGGTACC
>SDBT01021540.1_pt1 | contig 10075 bp, 26 predicted proteins | sample 2277101 | NCBI WGS metagenome assembly SDBT01 (sample SAMN10404973, study PRJNA504765) | marine sediment metagenome | isolation source: marine sediment core GS10_PC15, 103 cmbsf | place: Arctic Ocean: Southern Knipovich Ridge | collected 2010
GGAAAGATTAGTATTCATAAAGCTGGTATCTCGGCAAGCCCTGGAGTTTCATGTGGGGTGTTAGCATTGGCTAATCCAGTTAGAGGCGTGTTTGATAAGTCACAATCATTAGTTAAACAATTTAATCTACTACCACAACAACTTAATAGATTCGATGCCATCTTTATTCAGATGGATAATAGAGATCCAGAACAAGATGATAAGATAGCTGATATAATGCTAAAAAGAAAATCAGGAGAAATTGAATGTGAATTTGATTATAAATTTCTTAGAAAGTTTTTTACATATGTAAGGTCTTTAGATGAACCAAAATTAAATGATGAATCTAAAACAGCATTAAAGAAAGCGTATAAATTAGCCAGAAGCCTAACGAGAAATAATACTACAATATTACTAAATCCAAGATTTTTAGATTCTCTTACAAGATTATCTACTGGTCATGCAAAATTAAGAGGAGCCAAAACTATTTCACAGAAAGATGTTGATGAGGCATATGAAATAGTTTCTGGTAGTTATCTAAATTTAAAGAATTATAATATAGGTTAATGGAACAATCTGAATCCCAAACAGCAAAACAATTTCAAGACGCATTAGAACACATACAGATAATGAAAAATAAGTCAGCAGTCAAAATAGAAGACGTAAACTATTTATTAGGCATTGGTGATAAATTATTAATGGAATTCAAAAGAAGAACAGAATCAAGAGCTAAATGGAGACTTCGGGCCGAGACAGCCGAAGCAAAGCTAAAATGACATACCGACCAAAACCCCAAACATGCCCATATAGAACATCAGACGGAAGATGCACACATAAAGCCACCGCACCAATAAGAACTAAAAGAAAGCGTTCCTGTGGCTATTCTGATGTAAATGACTGTGAGATGTGTAATGAGTGGTTAGAACTAATAAAGTCTTGTGAGAGTTACCCTATGGACGAAATAGACTATAACCAATTAGAGTGTGATAAAAAGAATGGACTATGAGATAATACCCAAAAGAGCAAAGAGGTGCTCAAAATGCAAAAAGATAATAAGAGATTGGAATAAGTCGGGATTATGTTCAGGATGTAAAATTAGAAAAGATTGTGAAGAAAGGAGAAAAAATGAAAAACTCCCACATTAAAAAGATATGGTCATGTTATGGGGATAAGGATCAATTTATGAAAAGAGATAAATGTAACAACTGCCAGTTCAAGAAGAGATGTTTATTAAGAGTCAACAATATGGAGGTTTTTGTTGTCACTAATTAATTAATACACAGATACTTAAACTATTGTTTATTATAAATAACATGTTAAAAGAACTAAAAGAAAACGGTGAATATATCCTTCAGGGATTAAAAGTTAAAAAGGAACTTTCAATTTCAGACATAGAAAGAGACTTTGGGATGAAGAGATGTCAAGTAAGAATAACTATTGCGTATCTTCTTGGCCAAGTTAAAATAAAAGAGAGACCATTAGGGATGTCTAAATTATACAAACTAAAATGAATTTAAAACAATTAACAAAAAAACAAAGAGAAAGAATGCCTAAAAAGATTCCAACTAAAACTAGAATAAAAGTAGGCCGAGTAATACACGCAATTGCAGCAGCACCTATTGGTACTTCATGGTTGTTTGCAATATCGGTTCCAATGACAATGAAGATAAACCCATCATCATGGGCAAAGGGAAGATTAAATGAAAGAAAAGGAAACGGAGATTTAATACTATGAATAAAGAATTTATAAAAATTATGATCTCTCATATTAGAGAAATGGAAGAACAAAGGAAAGATGATACTAGAAAGTTTTATGATATTATTGATAGGCAAAAAGAATCAATTGTATCATACATCGAACAAAATGGAATAAAGGATGATTGGGCCATAGAGTTTTTAAAAAGAATGGAGATTGGATTATGAATAAAATAGCAACATTAAAATATCACAAAGGAACCGATAACAGACTAAGAAGAATTATTACCTATAGAGATTTATTTAATGTTGAATATAGAATTAAAGTCTTTCCTATCACGGCTCAGGAATTACTGGATACAATTAAAGATGGAAAATAAAAAAGCCCTAATTGCCATAGTAACAATAGTTCTACTAGCAGGAATGCTTATTGGAAGTAATTTAAAACCATTTGATTTAATTACAGAAGAGAAGCTGCAAGAAATTAAATACAATGCTTCTATACTTGGATATAATACAGCACTAAACCAAATTTATGCAGAAGTCATAAAATGTCAACAACCTTTACCAATTCAGTTTAATAACCAAACTATTAATTTAGTTGCAGTTGAATGTTTAAATCTAAATAATACACAGGAGGTAAAATAATATGGCAACAATAGGAGAGGCAGCGGATAGTTATAAAGCTTCAACAAAAACAATGAACATCGCCGATCTGGACAAAGTTTCAATAGATTTACAAATTGAAATAGATACATTTGAGTTCACAAAGGGTGACGAAACAAAGACAGTAGAGCAAGAAGTTATTGTTATTGATGAAGTAAAGTATAGAATCCCAGTCACAGTTAAGCAACAGCTTAAAGTTTTAATGGAAGATAATCCAAACTTAAAGTTTTTCAAAGTTAAGAAAAGCGGAACGACTAAGGATGATACTCGCTATCAAGTTATTCCATTAATGGAATAAAGACCTGGAGAAAAAGAAGTTTATTTTTAGGGTCTTATTTTAACGGCCCACTCATACTCATCCCTCTTTTGGGATGGATGAATTCTGCACTATGTGCTCTTTTCATCACCTCTTCCTGCCCTATCCCAATGGGGCAGGTTTATAATCACAATGGTAAGCCCATACTGGAAAAAAAGAATTGAAAGAGAACATTAAGAAAAAATGGAAGAAGAATTTAATAAAGAAGAAGCAATGAAAAAGAAAGCAGAGATAGCTCATAGATTACATACTGCTAATGCAGAAAAAGCAAAAGAGGTGAACAATGGGTAGGACAGGAGCAAGATTTGCGAGAAGTGATAGGGTTAAGGCAATAACAAAAGAAAGAATCGCTGCTGGAATTTGTACCAAGTGCGGAAAGAATAAACCAGATGAAGGTAAAAAAATGTGTAGAGTATGTTTAGATAAAAGAATTGAAGAAAGAAGAGATGCGTCCTGTATCAAAACTACGAACAATATTCCCCAGAATAAAAACACCGAATCTTTCCATCCCGTGGGATCTTCGGATAAACCAAACAGAGACACAAATGGGATAACTGGCTCTGGGGATTCATCATCTGTCCAAAGTACGAACAAAAGCAAAACAAAAGGGAAACATTTAAATAGTAATTAGAATTAATATGAATATGATTATATCAAATAAAAAGGAGGTGAAAAAATGAAAAGAAGATTTAAAAATATCCAGATTAGCAAACAATGGATAGAAGAGAATTTATTATGGAAAGAATGGAATAGAACGATCTATCCATCGAAGGTTAATAAATTAGCTGGAAAAATTAAGAACGGTGAATTTATACCAGAGGTACCGATTATAACAGTAGCAGAAGATGGAAATAAATTTGTTATAATTGATGGGCAACATACTATAAAAGCTATAGATAGAGAAGGTATAAAGTTTGATATTGATTTTAAGATATTTAGTGAAATTAATGAAGATGAAATGATTACTATGTATAGTGCTATAAATGATGTAAAACAATTCAGAGTAATTGATGATATAAAAGTTCATATAGGTAGACACAGATGGCTTGATGAGTTTTTTACAGGTAATTTCCCAATTGAAGTAACACTTCATGGCGGAGTAAATTCTATGAAAATTGGAGATATTCTTATAGTTTTACATGGCGGACTTAGAACAAGTAAGAAAAGAAATAGTTTATCAAGATCAAAACTACCATTCTTTTTAAGTGATTTAGATGGAGACAAGTTTAAGCTTATGAAAGATTTTTGTGAATTATATATAAAATGTTTTGGATTACCACATAGAGATAATTGGTTATATAAGAATGCAATAATGTTAACAGTTATGAAAATATGGTATAAAAATAAGGAAAACTATAGTTCAGATGATTTTATAAAAAGATTCAGACCTATAGAAAGAGTTTCTTCAATAAGACAAATATCTACTGCTGGCGGATTTGATTCAACAGCATTTGAGATAATGCTAAAACAAATATATAAAACCGTAAATAAAGGATATTCCCAAAATAAATTTGTTCCGTTCTGGGACAAAGAATAATTAGACTTTAGCCATTACATTTTTAGTCAATGGCATTATAATCAAAAATAAAATGGAAATAGAAACAAACAAAATAAAAGTAAATGAAAGAGTAAGAAAGGATTTCCCCGGCATAGAGGAACTTGCAGAAAGTATTAAAGAATTAGGACTATTACAACCAATATTAATTAGTGGGGATAATGAATTAATTGCAGGGCATAGAAGACTACTTGCCTGCAAGCAATTAGGATTAGAAAAGATTGAATGTAATAAAATTAATCCTTCCAGTGAGTTACAAAAATTAGATATGGAATTAGCAGAGAATGTTAAAAGGAAGGATTTTAATCCGATGGAACTTGCAAGAGGATTAGCAAAGAGAAAAGACCTTTATGAATTTGAACATCCAGAAACTAAACACAACTCATCCTTTAAAGGAAACCAGAGTGTCGAAGGAAGGTCAAAGACGGAATCCGACATTGACCGATTTACAGTAGAAACAGCAAAGACAATCGGGAAATCTGAAACATTTGTTAAAGAGCATTTACAACTTAATGATATAAAAGAAGAAGACAAGATTAGGATTGAACATAATGAACTAAAGAAATCTCAGGCATTAGCGATTCATAGAAAAGAAAAGAAAAAAGAAAAGTTAAAAGAAGAAGTTAAAGAAATTATATCTGAAGATCTTAATTTATATCATGGAGATTGCTTAGAGCAATTAGAAAAGATAGAAGATAATTCGGTAGCATGTTTAATTATAGATCCGCCATATGGAATTGATTATCAAAGTAATCATAAATTAGCAAAACACGATAAGATTTCTAATGATAAGGATGAAGCTTTTGAATTACTAGATAAATCGTTAGAAAGAGTTAAACCAAAAATGAAAGAAAATTCTCATGTTTATATTTTTACTACATGGAAGGTGTATGAACAAGTGAAACCAATTATAGAAAAATATTTTGAAGTTAAGAACTGTTTAATTTGGAATAAGAATAATTGGAGCATGGGGGATTTGGAAGGAAATTATGCAGAAAAATATGAAATGATTATATTTGCAAGACAAGGTAATAGAAGATTACTTGGAGATAAAAGGCCAATTAATGTTTTAGATTTTGCGAGAACTACTAATTCAAACCACCCTACAGAAAAGCCAGTAGATTTACTGAAAGAATTAATTAAGAACTCAACTGTAGAAGGTGAAACTGTTTTAGATTACTTCGCAGGATCTGGTTCAACGATGGTTGCGGCTAAAGAACTTAATAGAAATCCTATTGGTATTGAGTTTGATGAAAATTATATTGATGTTATCAAAGGGAGGTTGAAATGAGAATAAGAAAATTTAGTAAGTATGGAAATACAGATGTTATAAAATTAAAACCACATGATAAAAAAGATATGGGTTTAGAATACGGTGATGAAGTCGACGTCGATAAAATAAAAAAAATCAAAAGCACGACGAGCTTTGTCCAGATTGCGTCGTTGGAGGAAAAGAATGAAATGTAGTGATTGTAAGAAAAATAAAGTCTGCTCATTCCTTGTAGTGGGTGATGAGGTAGAGGAAACATGTGATCGTTACGAAGATAAACAAAAGATTAAACTTCTTGAATTATTTAGTGGATATGGAACAGCAAGTTTTGCATTAAAACAATTAGGAATACCTTGCGAGTGTGTTGGTTATTCTGATATAGATAAGTATGCAAACCAATGCTTTCAACAGAATCATGGTGGAAAAGAACTGGGAGACTGTACTAAGATCGATCCAAATGATTTAGAAGACTTCGACTTATTAACTGGTGGATTTCCTTGTCAAACATTCTCTGTAGCTGGAAAACATATGGGAGAACTAGATACTAGGGGAACTTTATTTAATGAAATAATAAGGATTGCAGAAGTTAAAAAACCAAGATATATGATGTTAGAAAATGTTAAAGGATTGATGAGTAAAAGACATAAAAGTACATTTGATAAGATTATATCAGAGTTATATAGAATTGGATATTTTGTTAAATGGAAAGTACTTAATACAAAAGAACATGGAATCCCGCAAAATAGGGAGAGGGTGTTCTTTGTTTGCTGCAAGTCTTGGACGGACTTTTGTAATTATGAATGGGCAGAAAAGGAGGAATTGAAAATTCTACTAAAAGATGTATTGGAAGAAGATGTTGATGAGAAATATTATCTTAAAGATTATACTGTTAATAGATTATTAAACAATGGAGCCGGGTTTAGAAGTAAGATAGACCCAGAAGTTGGAAGTTGTCTATTCGCATCAATGCATAAAGTAGCTAGAGGGATGGATTTAATTAAAGTTGCATGTAATGTGTCAGGTGGTCCCTGGGATAAAAGACATGAAAGTAGTAGAAGAGTATATGATATTAATGCAATATCCCCAACAATACCAACAGCAGATGGAGGAGGTATAACTCCCAAGATTTTCTTACCAATAAAGAATGCAACCAAAAAGGGATATTTGGAAGGCTACCCTAATGATGGAATAAATCTAGAGCACCCAGACTCAAAAACGAGAAGAGGGAGAATCCAAAAGGATGTTATTGGATGCTTACAAATAAATGACCAGAGAGGAGTTATAACAGAAGATTTTAGAATTAGGAAGCTAACTCCAACGGAATGTTTCAGACTGCAAGGGTTTCTTAATGATGAAGTTAATTTAGAGGGACTATCAAATACTCAAAGATACAAGTTGGCTGGTAACGGGCAATCAGTAAACGTAGTAAAGAAGATATTTTATTCGCTTTTTCTAAATAACCCGTCGAAAGTATATTATGTTGATGGAAATGGTAATGAATGTCGGATACCTAAGAAGGAGTCGCAAGATGAGTAGTTGGAAAAAATCTTTCTTAATGATTGATGTGTCAGCTCCAAAGAATAAAGATTATTGGAAGTTAGTAGACTGGTTAAAAGAAAATGAGTTTGAGTTCACGGATGTGGATTTTGGAGATGGCGATGATGATTGACTTCGGAGATTATGTTTGTATAGAGCAAAGGAGATTCACTAAAGAAAATGAAGTTTACTTATATAAGGTGGTAGGAAGAGTCAATAGTAATTCTTATGTTGATGTTCCAGTAAAATCTCCATCAAAAGAGACTATCCATGATAAGGGTGAGGTTGTTTTATTGTGTGTTCAATGCGGACCTTACGAGAAAGATATTCTTAGATATAAAGAAGATGATGTTTATTTAAAAAACGAGACGCAGTTTACAGGGAGTGGGAAACAATGAAGTGTCCAGATTGTTATTGGGAAATGGATTATGATGAAAAGAATGAAATCTATGATTGTCCTAATAAAACATGTAGGTTAAAAAACTATTCGCAGTTTACAAGTTCTACGCATGAGGTGAAAGCATGAGTGAGAAAATAACAATGGAAGCATCAAGGGAACGTCTGATAGAACTATTAATTGATGGAGACTATCAACATGATAAGGGACTTCTTGAGATGACCAATGAAGAACTTATAGTATTAGGTATTAAAGAACAGGCTTGGACGAGAGAGACGCAGAAGACTTCAGAGGTGAAACATGAGTGATTTGATATTAGCAGGAGTTGCAATAGTAGTATTTGGACTAGGTGTTATAGGAGTAGGAATATTGTTAATAGTTGTTACGTCTAAGACTTCCAGTACGACTACCGCCCAACAGGACAAAGAAAAAACTAAAACACCTGATTTAAACGTAAAATCAACCGCGCAACAATGAAAAGACAAGCACTAGTTACAACAATAAATCAGTTAAGAGATTTAGCAGATGATTTAGAGTCTCAAGCAAGACGAAACAATCTAGAACTAGGGTTAGAAGATGAGAAGTTCATTGACGAAAAAACAAAAACCCAAATCAACATAATAAATAAAACTCCTGAGTGTTCAGACACATGGGAGATCGAGGACGACTTGAAAGATAGTTAATACGAACATGGATACAAAAGAAATATTGAAGAGACAAGAGAGTAAAATATCTGCAAATTTTGCAGTGATAATTTTTAATTTTACTATATGTATATTTACTACAATATTTATGGAAAGTTTAATTAGACTACAATCAAAGACTTTAATTATTTTACTCGTTGCCTTATTGGTTTCAGATTATATTGTGTGGATTTTCACTTATAAAAAATTAAATTCGACGTGTCTTGATTAGTATGGGAAAAATGTGGTGGATTATTATGTGGGTTTCTTTAACTCTCTTTATATCAATAGGTGTATTAATGACAATAACTGGTTTTGAATTTGTATCAGAAGTAAATAGATATGTGGCGTTAAATTCGCCTAAGCCTTAAAATGGGAATAAATATTAATAATCTATTATATATGAGGAAAGTTTACACTTTAGGAGATTTCTATTATTGGAGAGTTATCGGAAGATTTAGGGGAGATAAAAAGGAGACTTGTTTGATTAGAGTTATGACAGAAGATGAAGCAGATAGATTTATGGAGGATCATTCGCTTAAGAACTAAAATGGGAAAGTTTAGATTAAGAAAAGCATATTCGATTACACCAGTTGTTGAATTTTGTGTTAATTGTAAAAAAAACCGAGTAACGGATCACCACGTTCTTTGTAATGTATGTTGGGGTAAAAAACAAAATGGAAAAGAAAAAATTCAGAAAACTAGATAGTTCAATTAAAGAATTAGAAGAGCTTGGTATGCTAGGTAAAATAGAAGCATATCTAATTAGAAAGGATTTAAGAAAACTATATAGAGGTTCGCCTACGGCTTGAAAATGGAACTAAGAGAATGTAAAGACTGCGGATATATAATTTATCCAAATGATGATTTAAGTTACGGATGTCCAAATTGTGAATGTAGAGTAATAGGAAAATATACTGGAATAATTGGAGAATACACAAGGAGGGATTCCCAGTTGGCTTGCACTACGAAACATACTTAAACCATGAAACACATAAATTATAATCAGCATAACTCGGTTGTAGTACTGAGGCTTCGGCGCGGATCAACAAACACAGTATGGAGAAGGAGGCATTAATAAATGACATTTGAAATAGTAACCAAGAACGTTGGGTTGCAACTAGATAAGATGCAAATCTCTGTAACTAAGAATGGTTTCTCATTCGGTTCTGATATAATAGAACATTTTAAAGAAAATGATTTTGTTGAAATATATTTAGACACCACAAAAAGAAAAGTGGGATTTAAATCTACTAAAACAAATATGACAGGATTCAAATTACACAAGGGCATTAGGTCTGGGCAACTTACAAATCCATTAACAACTAGGAGAATAGATAAGAACATCTATGAATCTAAGATTGAAGACGGATTTATAGTAATCAATGTTCCAAGAATACTAAAGAAAGGTCAGGAAGCAAAACAAGATGAGTGATGAAGCATATCTAGAAATAGAGCCTGTAGTATTTGAATCTGTAAAATCGCAATCATTGAAAGATTTTGAAAAGAATTGTCCAAGCGAAGATGACAGCAAATATCAATTTGCAGACTTAGAGTTTGATTGTTGTGAAGATGAATATACGGATGGTTTCTTGACACTAGGAGGAACTTTAAAGCTTCCAGAGTCTAAAAAGAAACTAGGATATATATCTATTAAGATTAAGATGGACAGTGATAGAACAATAGAAGTGATTACAGACTATATGAAAAGACTTGGAAAAATTAAAACTGTATTAGAAGCTACTAAGTAATATCTAATCAAAACAATTTATTATTATTTGCCCCAATGTTTGTGGGGCATTATATTCGCACACCAAAGCTAGTACGACGAAATCATATTGACCGAAAGGTTTATATAGTATATAGTATATAGTATATCATGGAAACAATAACCAAAAGAATCACAACAAAAGAAGTTACAGAATACATCGTAAGATGCGATAACTGTGGAAAGAGAATCATCGGATCCGCAGAAGGA
>SDBT01021541.1_pt1 | contig 10075 bp, 17 predicted proteins | sample 2277101 | NCBI WGS metagenome assembly SDBT01 (sample SAMN10404973, study PRJNA504765) | marine sediment metagenome | isolation source: marine sediment core GS10_PC15, 103 cmbsf | place: Arctic Ocean: Southern Knipovich Ridge | collected 2010
GTCTTGGCCTCACCAACGGGAGTAACCTTGGTCCGCTCCTCTTGGCAAACACGTCGGGGTAGAGGGGTCATTCAGTCGCCTCCGAACAGCGGGCCGTACACCCTCTGGCGGGCCATCGCTGCGTATTCGGGGTTCAGCTCGATTCCGATGTAGTCGCGGCCAAGCCCAGCCGCCACCTTGGCCACCGTACCAGAGCCCATGAACGGGTCCAGGACGATGCAGGGGACGGGCTCGGGCCAAGTACACTCGCATTGGGCCTCCCAACCGACCGTCTTGGTGTGGACTACAGGCCCCATGCGAATGTCGGGCGTGCTGTTTGTCTCGGATGCGGTAAGGTCTTGCTTTCCGGCGATAGGATTGCCGCTCTTGCCGGATCCGCTCTCGAATGTCTTGTCACTCTCTGTTATCCGCGTCCACGGCGTCCCGCACTTCGGACATCGCCCCTTCTCGGAACTCCCGGCCATGATGCAGGGCTCGACAAGCTTCTGAGGAAATGTAGCGAAGTGGGCATCGGGATACGGCTGTGTGGTGATTGTCCAGACGGAGCGTTTGTTTGCGCCAGCCGGATTAGAGCATGACTTGTTGCCCGTGCCGCGTGTTAGGCCCAATGTCTCCAGTTCGCTAGACCGTATGCCGCTTCGTTTCTCCGTAACCGGCGGCGCGTCGCACTCTTCCCTGATCGCGTCCGCGTCGTAGAAGTACCGCGGTGCCTTGCTCAGCAGGAAGATGTACTCATGCGCCTTGGTGCAGCGGTCTGTAACGCTCTCGGGCATGGGGTTGGGCTTGTGCCATATGATGTCCTGCCGCAACCACCAGCCATCGGCTTGCAGGGCGAAAGCTACTCGCCAAGGGATTCCGCAGAGGTCTTTGTCCTTTAGTCCGGCCTGGGGTAAACGGTTTGGGGCCTGCAAAAAGTCGGCCCTGTTCTCTGCGGAGCCAAGATTTTTGGACACTCCGGCACGCTCGCGGTCGTAAGAGCCCCGGGCCCCCGACTGATAACAATCCCCCATATTGAGCCACACCGTCCCATCATCCCGCAGCACGCGACGGACTTCCCGGAACACCTCGACCATCTTGGCAACGTATTCGTCCGGTGTTTTCTCAAGGCCGATTTGAGAATCAATGCGTTTGGCCCCGCATTTACCGCAGACCTCTTTGTATGGCTCTCGCAGCGCGTCTTGCTTGTTCCCTTCCGCGGAGGGCCTGTCAAAGTATCTCTCATTGAAACCCGCCCGCGTCGGCATGGGCTTGCCAAGATGATCGCAGTCAGAATCCCCGCCCTCCCATGTCGCGGTTCCATAATCTCTCAGCCCCCAGTACGGAGGTGAGGTCACGCACGTCTGAACAGACCCATCGGGGATTAGCTTGAGCATCGCCAGGGCATCGCCTTCGACCACACACCCTTCGGAGTCGCCGTCGAAGATGACGGCCATGATTTCTTCAAGAGGGGTCATTCACTCGCCCCCCATGGCCATCTTGATGTTCAGCACTTCTCTTGCGTAGACGTGGTTCCGAATATCCTGTCCGCTTGGAGGCCCGCCTCGGTGCGCCAGCGCCTTGCTGTAGTCGTCGGCATCGGGGCCGAGCCAATACAGCCAGTAGTGGACCATCAGGAACTCGACCTTGGCCCTGTGGAACGCTACTTCAGGCCATTGCCAGCCAGGCGAGTCAGGCACTACCCCAGCGGCCTTGCACGCATCCTCATACCAGTCTCGCGTGATCTGATAGGGGCCGTACTCACCGTCAGGCCCAGGCTCCGAGCCGCCCTTCCAGCCCTCTTTCATTCGTATGGCCGGGAACAGCTTCGCGTCGGAAAGCTCAGGGGGTAAAACCGATACCGCCGGGGCAAGCACCACTGCAGGGCGGGGGAGACCAGCAATGGCTTGTGCCAGGCGGGGGGAGACCCGGCGCGCCCCAGCGGCTCGGTCAGGCGAAACAAGCTTTTGACATACGCGGAACACGAGGAGAATCGTTCCTATCACGGCGAAGGCCAGCAGCACCTTGATCGCCGCGCTCTTGATTTCAAAGTCAGGCTTCCGTGCCTTGTTTTTCATGGGGGTCATCCTTGGGTACAGCGATCCATACGCGGAAGGCGGTACGTTCAGTGCGGTTGATGAAAACCACCTCACCATAGATGTTCACGTGTCGCTCCCCGTGCAGCCCGACACGCTTCTCAACGACGACATACTTCTCTTTGTCCTCCCCCTTGAGTTCTGGCTTGGGCTCTTGGGAGGCAACAAGGCGGGCGAGAAGTTGGAGGGCCTTGAAGTTGCTGTACGCGAACTCATTGGCCCATTGTGTTACATCAGCCTCTGTGGCTATCCGGTCGATTGGATACGCCGGGTCCGACTTGTCTCCGTTGGGCCAGCACAAGCCGTCTTCGGATGTGATTTGTAGTACATTACCACACGCCATCACCAACTTCCCCGGCGGTGTCTCTGGCTCTTGGGGAGGGTCTAGGGCGATGGCGACAAGGGCGAGTAGGGGTTGATCCAGGCTTCTTGCCTGCTCATTCAATCGTTCAGCAGCTTGTTTCATTTGGTCATCCATGGTCGTTGCCTTTCATGTTCTACGGCATTGCGGGCAGGTCGTTGTCGTGGGTGCATTCACAGAACCACAGTTCGGGCATTCCCAGCCTGTCGATGCCCCGCCAAGCCCACCGAGCGAGTTGAACATATCCCGCAGCGTATCGGCAGCACTTCTATGCCCCTTCGTCCACGGATTGTCTCGACACCAAGGCTCGTGGACGCCCTTTATCATCTTGCAGTGTGGGCAGGTGCTCATTGGTCTGTCCCTTTCAGTGCATCGTGGCTAGAACGGAATGTCGGCGCCGCCACCGACAGTGCCGGTGTCATCGAACAGTGGCTGACCATCGGCGTCCAAGTCCATACCACCAGGCGCCTGGCTAGACTGTGGCGGGCCCGGTGGCGGACCTGATGGTGCAGCACTCGTAGCTTGCCCAGCCTTCCATCGGGCGTTCAGCTTCCGCAGTACATCCTTGTCCGGGGCGTGGACCTCGCGGGCACCAGTCCAATCGGCCAGATCCCATCGCTCATAGGTCTTGCTCCCGTCTTGGCTCTTTTCATGCTCGCACATCAGGGCAATGCCCTTTTCAGCCGCTTCGCCGGCGAACCCGATTGCCTCGAAGTTGCCAGTGAATCCGCAGGCTTTCAGCCGCTTCTCTGTATAGGGCCACGCCTTCTCGCTCATAAACCAGCGAGCCGTGCGCTCGATGCCAGCCAATGGACCCCACTCATTGCTGACTGACATATGCGTCACGCCGAAGGTCACATCGATGAATGGTGTCGCCTTGGTAGTTTCCAATACGCCGGTCACGCCAGATTGGGGAATGCCCCAGTATTTGCCTTGCTCAAGCATTGTTATTGTCCTTTCTTATCAGGGCCGTCCATAGCGTCGACCACATGAGCGTCGGATCGTCAGTGAACTCGATTTCCGTGGGCATCCCATAGCGGTTCTTCGCATTGAAAGCATCGCAACCCCGCGTGTACATAATGCGGCTCGTACCGCCAATGCCCTTGATCTTCCCGTCGACTTTGTCAGGAACGGTAATGAACTTGGCGAAGAACACAGCGTCAACCCACTTCTTCGTGATGTCCCATGTCTTGGGATGCACGTCTGAGACATACTGATCGAAGTCGGGCCCCATGGGGTTCTTGAACGGCTTGACCCGGGAATGACTCAGCAGCAATATCATCACACCATGTGCGCGAATACGGTCCAACCGAGACAAGAAGCCAATCCAGTCAGACAGGGCTACTTCAAATCCTTTCTGGAAACCCACAAAGCCTTTCTCTCCCCAGTCGCCCTTGAAGTCGCGGGTGCAGACGTGCTCATGGCACAGTCGCTCAAACCCGCCCAGGGCATCGAACACCAAAGTCTTGTAGGGTATGCTCTCCTGGCTCGCCATGTTGTCCAGGAAAGCCAGTAGGCCAGGCCAGCCATCGAATGTCGTTGCATCGATGTTGGGCACCGAGTTGACACCCAAGAGCGTTACGTATCCATCTTCGCCACGCGCCATCAGCATCGCTGGATTCGGAGCATAGCTGGCCAAGGTGGTCTTTCCCCAGCCCTCGACGCCTGTGACAACAAGCCGAGGCGGTTGGAACTTCGGCTCAGCCTTGGCAAGTTTCGGAACATTTACGGCCTTTGCACTCCCGCCCGCAGCGGCTGCCGGCGGGGGGCTTGGGGGCGCGCCTGCCGGTGGTTTGGTCGTCGGTGTCATGGTTGGATCTCCAGTTCTGGGTGTACATTGTCCACAACCTTGAAGCCTTCCGGCAACACACCGGGATCGGCTTGGAATGCTTTGATGTCGAACCCACCTGTGCAGAGGTCAAAGTATTGGCAGCGGCCGAACCCAATGCACGCCCGGGTGTTCCGCGGCCAGCGGTCATGCTTCTGACATTCCCTCAACAGCCCTTGCATCTGCCAGAGCTCGAAGCGGTGTTCTTCGATGTCACTGTCCAGTCGCGGAACTTCGCGGCGGGCAAAGTAGTAGTCCGGCCGCTCCCCGATGTCCTTGGTCAACTTCTTGCCCCACTCCGCAGGCGCCATCGGTCGGGTCTGGAGGATGTAGCCCTTGTTCGTGTCGCCGGTCCGGCGCCATTCGGTGGATCCCTTCTTCTGAACCCGTTCGCCCTCGGCGTCCAGGACGATCTCAACGCCCAGCTTGTCCCGAACCGGAACCGCAGACGGCTTGATCGTCGGCTTGCGGATGACGTCGTACAGAACCGTCTCAGGGTGATGCCCAGCGACCTCCGCAGCCAGATAGTAGGTACTGATCTGTGAGTCGATACGCAGCCGTCGCCAGAAATCGCCGGTGAGGTCCAGGTCGACACTGACGGTCTTGGTTTCCTTGATCGCCTGCCGCCTATCGAATAGATTGAGAACCCCGTCCACTTTGCCGGCCAGTCGAAAGTTTGGCGTTGGCCGTCCTGTTTCGGGGTTGGTCAGTGGGATCTCAAACTGCCACTCGGGCGCAACAACCGTTATGCCCTTATCCATTTCCTCCCAGCGCCAGAAGTATGCGGCCATCAGACAGAGAACGGTTTGTCGCTCGATGTCCCAGCGATAGGCAGCCCGATCATCCATGTCGAGCGGCCTGATCGAATCGTAGTGTTCTGCCAACAGTTCCAGGCCCTTGGCCGGCGAACTCTTTGAAGCCGTCTCGCACGTGTAGTGAGCGGCTGTGCCAATACGAAAATAGTCGCGTTCAGTGACCGGCCGAATACCTAGCTCGTACTCGAATTGATGTAGGCGCAGGCAGGTCTTGGCCGCTTGCATCCGGCTGTTGGTCAGGAGATTTGACTTGGTGGCTATCATCGTGTTATTTCTCCACGTTGACGATGGGCACGCGCACCGTCAGGACACGGACGCGCTCGGCCGCGCGCCGGGCGTTGAACCGGCTGAAGAAACTCTGATGCCCGGTCGCTACGATCTGGCCGTTGGCCGCGCGCAGGCGCCAGCGGAACTTCGTCTTGCCAGCCTTGAAGCTGATTCCCGATGGGTAGATTTCGATTTTAGCTGCCATGGTTCATGTCCTTGTCGTCAATCGCCTTCATATGGGAACTTCTCGCGTATCTGAGCCAAGTAGAACTCTCCAATGCCCGTGATCTTGAGTAGTACCGAATCGGTAGCTTGGCGGATGTCGGCCGGGTCACCATAGCCCGCATCCTCAAGCAATGTCTTGGTGCCCTCGCGCATGCAACGAAATCGCCAGTTGTCGGAGCCCCGCCGTTGTTCTCGTAGCATCTGTCGCAACAGTGCGTTGGTCTTCTGCGCCTCCTGCACCATGACGACGGCAAGGACTTTTTGGTCCTCCTGCAGTGTAAGACTGCGGACTACGTCGTGTAGGTTCTCTGCCTGGTTCAGCCCCCAACGGTCGGCAAGCTCTCGGCCAAGTTCGCCAAAGGTGTAATGTCGCTCTTTCATGGTCAATGTCCTTATCTCGTAACTTCATACCAGTGCTCGCGTGTCTCTTTCACCTTGATGTGTTCCTGCTTCGGTACGTTTCTGGTCGTGCGCACCGTGTGCTCGGTGAGCTGCAGCATCACCCGCATCCCGTCCGACCACCAACTCGCAGTGTCAGTCATCGGGTTGAAGCAGTCCGGCAGGTTGTTCGGCTTGCCGACAATGCGCCACTTGCGGCACTTCGGCGGTTTGTCGAGAACTATGTAGGTCATGTCACTTGACGAGCTTGATTTTGCTACCTTCGAGGGGCAGTGGAAAGCTGTCGGCGGAGATGCAACCGATCAGCTTCAAACCTTCGTCACCGATTCTCAGTACAGTCCACGCACCGCAACCAGGAACCTGTGCCATAAGTCGCAACGTCCCCTCCTCAACTATGAGCCAAAACTCTAGGACATCGTCCGTCTCGAGTTTTTGATCTCTGATTCTGAAAGTAGTCATGGCAAATCCTTTCTAAGCGGATGACGGGCGGCCCAAAGGGCGCTCAGTGCCATGCAGGAAGCCACTCTTGACGGCACCGCATTGCCCGCCATCCGCAAGATAGCGCTGATGTGCCCAGTCGAATAATGTGCCAGACGACAGCCGACCATAAATAACGAGTGCCCCGAAGAGGCTACCCGGGCAGGTTCCGTCCCGCCAATTACGGGGGCGGCACACCAGCTTTGTATTTGGTTTTCAAGTGCTCGTCTCTCCGAGCTGTCACACCACTTTCGGTTGCGAACCGCGCCAGGATGTCGGCGGCAATAGCCCCGGTGGGGGCACAGCGAGAGGCAGGAGTCGAACCTGCACGCCTCTGGGATAAACGGGGCGTTCTGCCCTTCAAGCGTATTCAAGAAAACCCTTTCGGCTCCCATCCCAAGGGGAAGAGTACGCTGTGTGGGGGCGCGTCTACCATTCCGCCACTCTCGCTCCCGCACACCTTCCTGCTAAGGGGGTGTTCGGGGTAAAGGTGCTGGCGCGGCCCGTCCTACGGGCAGGGCTGGTCGCTGCTTTGCCTCGTTTCAAGTGGACCCACTCACCCGCCGGGTTACGATCGCTTCCGACAGGCCGCTCACAGTCAGCCGCACGCCAGCATGTATTCGGTTGTCACTCACTGCTGATAGAAGGTCTCAGCGCCTTCGGGGACTACTCTGGCGGTTGGTCCGTGCTGGCTTGCACTGGTTGGAGCGGCTTGTTCCACTCATGCATCAGCTTGTTGAATAGAGCCACAGTCACCGCCGCCGACATGCCTGAGTGGCCTTGCTCGGCGAACGTGGCAGACAGGCCCTCGACGGCCGTGCCTATCATTCCGTCATAATCGGAGTCGTCGTCATACATACCTAGCTCTTGCAGCCGTCTCTTGAAAAAGTCGTGTCTATTTTCCATCACGCATCTCCTTCTTCCGTGCACGTACACGGGCTATTTCTTCTTTGGCTTGGGCAGTGGTCGCCCCTTCGCATCCCACGCAACGATCTCAAGGAAGCACTCACGCAAGTATTCTGCATCGTAATCGGAATCCGTTATCTTCCGCCCATCGAGGACTGGGCAATCCCCTCCTCTTGCCAAGTTCACCAGTTCATCGGGGGTTCCGGTCCAGTCCCACGAACCGATGCCCTCGTCGTAGGTGCCATAGCAAGAACAATGCGAAAATTGCCCAAGGGCCACCTCGCCATCAACTATGACGGCAACCCATCCCCAATTCTCATAGCTCTCATCGGCGTCACCGCGGGCAATTTCAACTTTCTCGATGTCGTCGTATTTGATTTCACTTGGGTCGAGCATGATTCATCCTTCTTGGCACGTACACGGGTAGTCGTGGCATTCATCGCAGACCATCATCTCGACGAACGGATTGATGGCGCCGCACTCGACGCAGATCGGTTCGTATTCCGCCGGCTCGGCGTGCTGGGGATCGCCGCCGCGGGCAGCCATTGTTTTGACATGGGCATCGTCATCGTTCTCGATCTGGTCGGTTTCCGCGATGTAATCGCAGAACCGGCAGACCATGGGCTTGCGCATGGGGAAGGGATCGGGACGGCCGGGCTGGAACACGCCCTTGAGCAGATCGATCTTCATCCTGGCACAGAACTCCCGATACTCTCCGGTCACGGGCTCGCCCTTGGCGATCCGCTTGCTCTCCCGCCGGCTGCCGGGTGTCTTGCGCTGGGTTTTCAAGATGGTGGTCATCGCTTCGATTTTACCGTGACATTCTTGAGACTTCGGCCGAGTTGCTCGCAGATGCGCCGGGCAAGCGAGGGTGTGCAGGCATTTGCAAGCAGCGCGTGGTACACCCGCATGGTCGTGATGCTGTCGTCCTTGTACTCACGGCGGAGGTGTGCGGCGAACGCCTTCACGGTGTCCCATCGCTTGTAGATGTCGCCCCGAAGAGGTCCGAGATTGTACGTTGGCTTTCGCATGACGACCTAACTATACGCGATGTCCTCTTGGCGTGTCAACAACATTTTACAATTTCTTTCAGGGCCTCACCGTGAGCCATCGGGCAAGATTGCAAGAATATTCGATTCGTCAATGAGTATGTACTCATTGCCATCGACTTTGATCTCCGTGCCGGCGTAGCTGGCAAACAGGACCTGATCACCGACGGAGACCTGGAACTTGGCCCGGGTGCCGTCATCCAGCAACTTCCCGTCACCAAGAGCCAGGATCGTGCCCTTCTGGGGCTTTTCCTTGGCGGTATCCGGCAGCACGATGCCGCCCGGACTTGCCACTTCCGCTTGCATCTGCTCGATCAGGACCTTCTCGCCGAGCGGCTGAATCGCGGGTGTCACTGCTTTTCTTGATTTACTCATAGTTCATGCTCCTTCTTGGCTGAAGATCAGTAGATTCTACTTTGGGGCTTCCAAGGCACCATCATCCACAGCTTGTTTGAGACCATTCGCCACAATCGGCCTTAGTTGCTCTAGCTTCTCATCGCTAAGTGGTTCTACTAAGCTATCGTCCGGCTTGATAGGCAATCCATCAAGTACAGTTACCCCCGCATCTTGCACCGCTTTCGCAATGAGTTCCACAGCCTCATTGCACAGAGATTGCAATCCTGGCGTATCAGCAGAAGGGGTACACCACCACCAATATCTCATCACGGCCAGGCACGCTTCCAGCAGGTCTGGTGCGGCTGCTATGAGCTGTTGGTTTTCCACTGAGGAACAACGCTGACAAACCGTTGACAACTCCATGCCGACTCCAGCGGTTATTTCATCATGCCCCCTGTGCCATGGTCCTGGTGTATGTGGCATCGTATTTCCCTTTCAATTGTGCCGCTAAACACACCCTGACCGCCTGTAAAGAGAGACCAACAGAGCGGCCAGGGGTCCACAGTGGGGAGGCTGCTTGTCATGCGTCGCCGAAAACTCCCGGTAGACAGCCTCCGCAAGAGCGCGAAGGAAACTCAAGATGAGGTCGACGAACATGACACTGGTAGTCTAGCAGTGTCCAGTCTTGCCGGCAAGGCAGAAATGAGAATTATTCCGGGGTCGCAGCCCAGCGGCTTCGATATCGGGCCATCGCGCTGATCGCCGCCTTGCTCAACAGTCCTTGCTTGGTCGGCTTATATTGCTTTTGCAATTCTTCAAGAGCCTCTTCCAGCGTTACGCCTTGACGTCGCGTTCGGCGAATCGACTTTTCCCAATCAGCCTCTTCCGTTGACTTGAGAGCCGCCTTGCGAACCTGTTGCGCTGGTGTGCCAGCATCCTCCATCGCGTTGCCACCAAGCATGGCCTTTTGGAACGCCTCGACCCATGTACGCTTGACGTCGTAGCTCGAATCCCGCACCTTATAGGAATCGCTCATCGCCTCTCGGATTTTGCGAACGACCTTTCGGTCGATGTTCTTTGTGTCCAACGTGGCATCGACAACATCCATTAGCGTGTCGTAGAAGGGTAGGTAAAGCGTTGCCAATCGCGTGTAATCGGTTGGCAGCTTCCCAAGTGAAGCTTTGTCCCCAGACAAGGCTCCGATCGTGGACCGCATGCCCTCGCTGACTGCTTCGATCGCACCCGTGACTAAGCCGCCGGGAGCCCACAGCAATATGTTCAAGGGGTTGTATGGGTTGCGCTTCTTGGCAGCTACCTTCTTGAGCAGTTCGCCCACAAAC
>SDBT01021542.1_pt1 | contig 10075 bp, 10 predicted proteins | sample 2277101 | NCBI WGS metagenome assembly SDBT01 (sample SAMN10404973, study PRJNA504765) | marine sediment metagenome | isolation source: marine sediment core GS10_PC15, 103 cmbsf | place: Arctic Ocean: Southern Knipovich Ridge | collected 2010
CAGGGTCTTCAAAGTAGGGGACACCCATCATCATCGCCGATGCCCTCATCAGGCTCTTCGCCAGTTCCTTCTGGTCCTCCTCCGAGAGATCATCCCAGCTGGTCCCCTCAGCCTCCGACCCGGGCTCCGACTCGGCCTCGCCAGTCTCTGACTCGGACTCATCGGTCATCGGACCCGCAGGAAACTCCTCCTCGAGGTCATAGTCCTCAGCATCCTCATGGGCACTATCCAACGTCTCAGAAACCGCAGTCGCAGCCGCAGCCATCTCATCAAATCCGGCCCCCTCATCGGACTCGGTCGACCCGGCCGCCCCGATCGGAGCGTCCGATGGGACAGGTGTAATGGTCTCTTTGGGTGTGGCGGTACCCGAGATCCTGCCGGCGGCGACCTCTTCGGGGGTGACGGCGAACTGTGGGTATTCGGAGGCAAGCAACTGATAGTCGGTGTCGGTGAACCCGGCACCAGAGTTGGTTGATGGGATCAGTTTGATCAGGTTGGCCTTGACCGTGTCGTTGTATCCCTGCACTTCGGCCCGATGGGCCGCCTCGGCGGGCCGATAATCCTCGACGGCAGCATCGAAATTGGCGTTGGCGTCGTCGACGGTCGAGCGGTAGCCGTCTCTCGACCTTGCCGCCGACTCGGCCTGCTGGTCGAGCTTGTCATGGTCGACTCCCGAACTGCTGTTCTCCGCGGCTATCTGCGCCACTTCGGCGTCATGGGACCGTGCCTCGTATTCGATCTGTGCCCTTACACGAGCATTTCTTGCTGTGTCGAGGTTTCTCGAAGAGTCCACCCAATCCTGATACGCCGCACTCTTCGGGGCAGGGAGTGCCCCGCTCGACCGAAGGATCGCCGTCCCGATCGCAATGTCGCGATCTGTTGTGTCAATGTCGGCCTCTGGGTCGATGTCATCGGCTCCTTCCAACTCGGCAGTCGCCGATTCAAGGGCGTCGTTGAGTAGCTGCGCCCGCTCATATTCGAGATCCCTGATCCTGTCGGATCTGCGGGATTCGTCGGTGGCATAGAGAACTCGACCCGGTCTAAGGATGGCGTACCCCTCGTTGAGGGAGTCGACCCTCTCGACCTGCACACCGGCAAATTCCGCCGCCCTTGAGATCCCCAATCCCCAGATCTGGATGAAAGCACCAATCACCGGAATCTTGTCGATGAACGGCTCGAGCTTGGTGACGATAACCACGTAAACCTCGGCCGCCGTCTCCAACTGCTCCTGAGCGTTCCCCGACGTCAACCCCTCCCCAGATTGGAGGATCGACACGAACTCGTTGAACTTCCCTATGCCACCCTGGATCTCCCGAAGAATGTTCGTCGTGCTCTCCAGACCACCCTGCACCCCTTCGATGCCCTTTTTGACATCGGGATCCTCAAAAAACTCCTTGACCTTCCCCCCCACCGAGGAATAATCCTCGACGCTCTCTTTGATGTCCTCCCCGGTCTCGGTGATGTCCTCGATAACTGACCCCAGGTAGGCCTCGACGATTTGTCCCTTCTCGGCAACCTCGGCCAACTCCCCCCACGAGTCGTCGGCGTGCAGCTCGGCGATCTCCTGATCAATCTCGGCGATCCTGACCATCGCCTCTTCTGTCGACTTACCTGGCATGGGTCGGCTCCCTCCTCTCTTCAACGACCGTACACCGACCTGTCATTCGTGTACCTGCGATCGATTGGTTCATGAGTCGCATAGAGGAAGCGTGTCCCGGGGTATGGACGCGCGATGGAGGTCTCGAAGACAGCAACAGCGCATGCTGCGAAATAGCAGAACACTCAGGCAATGCCTGGGCTCAAGCCTTATTCGAAGCGGGTAAGCGGTCCGCCGCCCGACGGCTAGAAGCAGGTGAAAGCGCCAAGTCGAAACGGAGGCGATCCGCATCGATGAAGAAACGCCGAAAAGCCAACATCAAGTGGGACAAGCAAGAAGGGCGCCCGGACCCCGAAGTGTTCCGGACCCAGATTCTCCCCAAGCTCACAGACATTCCCCTCAAGACGCTCGTCGACGCCACAGGCCTCAGCAAGTCCTACTGCTCGCTGATCCGCCGCGGCGAAGTTATCCCACATCCGAGTCACTGGGAAGCTCTTTATGCATTGGGTGACGGCACACCCTAAAATGGCCTCTCCATCGACGCGGGGTGGAGCAGTCTGGTAGCTCGTCGGGCTCATAACCCGAAGGTCGCGGGTTCAAATCCCGCCCCCGCTACGAACAAAACCCCAGGCACTGCCTGGGGTTTTCTGGTGTCTAGTCGGCTCGCTGATCCTTTCCAATCAACGTTTTGCAAACGTCTTGCTAACCGAGCTCGGCGAACACAAGTTCGGATGCTCGTTTTGCGGCATCCTCCTGGAGAGAGGGTATGACGTGGCTGTATGTGTCAAGGGTGATCGACACGGTTGAGTGGCCTAGCCGCTCGGAGACCACCTTGGGGTTGGTTCCAGCTTGGAGAAGAAGAGTTGCGTGAGTATGTCGGAGGTCGTGAAAACGGATGCGCGGAACTTCAGTAGCTGCGACTCTCTTGTTGAAGGCTTTCGAGAAAGCGTCTGGATGGATCGGCTCTCCATCCCGCTTGCGGAAGACGAGGTTGTGGCCCTGGTCCGGGGTTTGGAATCTGAATGTCTCTTCAATCTGCGCTTTTCTGTGGCTTTTGAGCACCACCAAAGTCCGTTCGTCGAGTGCAACAACGCGGCGAGCTCGCCGGGTCTTTGGCGTTGTGAATTGGAGTTGATACTCGACGGAGATCAGCGACTGCTGAACTGAAAGGGTTTCGTTTGCGAAGTCAACGTCCTGCCAACGCAACCCGAGGATCTCGCCTCGTCGCATACCCGTCATGGCTGCGAGAAAGCAAGGCGCATAGATGGGGTCGCCTGCAACAGACTCGAGGAATTGACGAAGCTGCGAAGCCGACCAAACCGTTCTATTCATGCTTGTGTCCTCAACTCTTGGAGGACTGGCGTCTGTTGCAGGATTGCGGGCTAGTTTCTGCCAGCGCACTGCATCGGACAGGGCCCTTTGGACGGTGGTGTGGATGTACTTGACCGTCTTGCGTGAGAGCCCACCTTGACCATCCATGCGACCCCTTGTTAGAAGTTCGGCGTAGAGGTTGTTGAGAAGGCCAGGGCTTAGGTCTCTTAGCCTGCGGCCTCCGATCCTTGGAACTACGTGGTTCAACAGGTTCGCCCGGTAGCTCGCATACGTGGACGACTTGAGCTGTGGCCTGACCGTCGGCAGCCACTCATCTCGAAGGAACTCAGCGATGGTCTGGCTGGTGGGCTCGATGTAGCTGCCAACGTCAAGCCGATTGAGGACATCTACCAACGCCCGTTCAGCTTCGCGTTTTGTCCCATACCCGCTTTGCCATCGTTGTCGCCGCTGTCCGGTATTCGGATCTCGGCCTATGTCGTAGACGATGGTCCATGTAGCGCCGCGCTTTCGGACATGGCCCTTCATGATTGCTTGCCAAGCCAATCTTCAAGTCTTTGGCCTTCGGTTCCTCCGGCTTTGCCTTGGCTGCTCTTTGTGAGCCACTTCTCCTCCCTCGCCCGTCGTACCCACGTACTAACAGTGGCGCGACTCAAATATGGATCACTTTGCGACTCTTTAAGTAGCAGCGTGAGCCGGGCAATGACTCGGGTGGGAGATTCACGAAAAAGTGACAAGTAAGTAATCGCCACCTGGCGGTAGAAATCATCAGATCTTGCACCTCGTCCGCGATTCGGCGACTGCGTCCAGACCGATTTCGCCCTTGTACTGGCTTGAGCAAGGGCTTGGGTTGACGCTTCTTCGAGATCGAGGTCAAGATCGGTGGCCCTCTTAATCCACAGCAGCCATGCTTGCTCGGTGGCCGTCAGTGAGCCAGGAGAATCCACCGATCTTCGTTTGATGTCCGGGAGGTGCGCAGCGGATGTGAGCGGGGCGGGATCCCGGCGAAGGTCGTCAGCGATTCTTCGACGGAGCTCACCGAGCCTTAGATCTCTCATATCCGATGATGTGACACCCACTGACTTCGATCGCCGCGCCGAAATTGTGATTTCGCTGATGACCAACCTCCCGTCGGGGAGGATCGAGGCTTCTCCTCTGAAAGGGGGATGGATTCCGTGACTTTCAAACCGAAACGACCCAGGCTCAGGATCTGGCAAGGACCCATACGAGAGCTTCACGACCGCAGTGTAGACAACCCGTTGACGAAAAGCAATACAGACGCGCGCGCTCCTCTTTAACTGTATTTATTAACGCCGTAGCTAGCCAGCAGTCGATGTAGTCGCCATGTTGGAGACGATGAAGCCTGACGCAGCAATCCTTGGTATGCCTGATCCGGCTCGATGTGAAGCTCTGCGACGAGCCGTTGGTTTAACTCGCATCGAAATGGCGAATCTCGTGGGGGTGTCCAGGTCCGCCATTTGGCGGTGGGAGCGAGGATCGAGGACGCCGCGAGGTGATGCGCGGAACCGATACCTAAAAGTACTCAGGGAGCTCCAAAGGAGGTTGGTGGGTGCCTGACCAACCGGAGATGGGAGTACTGACTGTGAGCGAGGCAGCCGAGATCCTTCGTATTGGCCGAAGACAGGCTTACGAGGCAGTCCATCGTGGCGAGATTCCTTCATTCCGGATTGGAAAGTCAATTCGGATCCCGACCAAAAGCCTCCAAAGGAAACTCTTGGGATCTCAAGTTTCTTCGCTGCTGGGAGTAAACGGGCCACCACCCATGCATGGACACGTCACGGAGTCCACTCTTGAGACAAAGAGCTAGAGCTACCACAGCTCGTTGGAAGTGGGAGATTCTGAAAAGCGACCTCACATCGAGCGAGCGGCTCCAGGCTTTGAGTCTGGCTGTGAGATTCGATGACGATGGATCGATTCGCCGTCCATTCTGGCCCGGTATCCGACGAACTCCCTTAATGGCTGACTGTCCAAGAGACACAGCACATGGAAGGTTGTGTCGCGAAACTGAACCACGAGCAGTTCTGTTACCCCCAACCCGCACATAACGGCACGTATGTCCGCTATACGGCGTCGCAGGTGACCGCACATAATGCCGGTTATGGGCGGCCTCGGCGACAGCGTTGAGGGACTCCGTACTTCCGGGCTAGCCCACAGCTGGAGTGAGTTCGACGGCATACAGCTGCCGGTCGTCTTCTATGCCCTTCAGGGAGTGCAGGCCGCGGTCAAGGAAGCCGATTCCTGAGCCGGCGACAAGATCGCGTACGGTGGATGAGACGAGGATCTCGCCGGGCTTCCCCTCAGCCATCACTCGCGCAGCGAGGTGGACGGCGATGCCTCCGACATCGTCGCCGCGTAGCTCCACCTCTCCGGTGTGGATTCCCGCTCGGATTGGAAGACCTAACTGGTCCAACTGTTCTCGGAACTCGTCGGCGGCCCTGATGGCACGGCCGGGCCCATCGAATAGAGCGAGCACTCCGTCGCCGGTGCTTTTCACGACCCGGCCTCCGTACGCCGTCACCACCCGCTCTGAAAGATCGTCGTGGAGGTCAAGGAGTGATTTCCACTGTTGGTCGCCTACCTCTTTGGCGCGAAGCGTGGAGTCAACAATGTCGGTGAAAAGCATCGAAGCGAGAATGCGATCGGTGCTGACCTGGTGTTTGGTGCCACTGAGGAACTCCTCCAGAGCGGCAAGTGTCGACTCGGCGTACTCAAAGTACGGGTAGTTGTCGCCTCCGGGGATCTCTACCAGCTTCGCTCCGTCAATATGTTCGGCGAGGTAACGACCGTGCTCCAGCGGGGGGAATCCGCTGTCGACCCGATGGAATACGAGAGTCGGCACCCGGATCGAGCTCAAGAGTGGTCGAGCGTCGGCTTCAACCGACGCCGCCGTGTACTGGAGCACCGGTGTGGGGCTCGTGATTGCACGCTGCAGCTTGGTCAGCCACTGCAGGAATCTCGGGTCGGAAGCCTGGCTTGGGAAGAAGTAGCGGGCTGCGGCCTGAGAAGAGGTACCCCATTCTTCGCTGACCGCTCGGCCCATGGCATCTAGCTCCGTCTGGGTGAGGCCGATCGGATAGCCGTCAGCCACGATAATCCGGGCGCTCGTGTTGAACAGCACGAGCGCCCGGGTTCGGTGCGGTCGGGTGGAGGCGAACAGGAGAGCCGGTCCCGCGTCGGCGATGGCCATAAGCGCCGCCTGCTCAGAGCCTGCCGCATCCATGACCGACTCGATCTCCTCCGCAAAAGCCTCCCACGGTGGAAGCGCGCCAACAGGTAGCGGGTCAGAGCCACCGGCGCCTCTCCGGTCGAAGCGGATGACCCGGGAGAAGCTCGCCAACCGCTGATAGAACAGCCGGATAGTCGGGTTCTCCCACTCCACGTCGAAGGATCCCCAGAATCCTGCGGTGATCACCAAATCGATCGGACCATCACCGATCAGCTGAAACGCAATCCGCTGCTCATCCAGTTTCGCGTAACCGGCGACAGGCTCCATGCCGACCAGCCTAAGTGACCAGAGACGCCTCCGCGCCACCCCCAGGAACACCCGACAATCGCCAAATAGGACTGACCCCAAGGCGTAGAAACGGCACGTAACTGACGGCGACGCACCCGCACATAACGGCACATATGGGCGGCTAGGTCGGGGAATCCATGCCGAGAATCAGGGGGATCAGGGGTCTTTGGGGGTCATACCCTATGGACTGGGCGAGTCGGATGGCGCATCGTGGAGATAGACAGACACCATCACGACAAGGAGACCGTCTATGACCACCGAAGCACCCACGAAAACCTTTCCTGCTCCTTATGAGGCTTCCTCGAATTCTCGCAACCTGGCCATGTTGAGCCACCTCTCGGCGTTTGTAGCCTTCATCGGCATCCCGTCGCTGGTCGGCCCGCTAGTGGTGTGGCTCCTGAATCGGGACGACCCCTACGTCGAGGCGCAGGCCAAGGACGCGTTGAACTTCAACATCTCGTTCCTTCTCTACGGTTTGGCTGCGGCGATCTCGATCATCATCCTGGTAGGCATCATCGCCCTTCCCGCCGTCGTTGTTACCTGGTTTGCACTGGTGATCGTGGCGTCGGTGAAAGCGGCCAACGGCGAGAACTACCGGTATCCCTTCACTATCCAGTTCGTATCCTGAACGCAATCGAACGGGTCACTCCCAGCCGCACATAACGGCACTTATGGGCGGCTGCGACGACCGCCACGATCCGCACATAATGCCGGTTATGGGCGGTGCGTCGCTGCTCTTCTGGCTATCCGATCGGCAGGATTGTGTCTGTGACGAAGCTTGGCGGGACTGCTGGGTTTGGGGGGTCGAACTCTGGTGGTCCTTCTTCCGGTCCAGGTGGTGTGTCGTGAAGGAGGTCTGTCTGTGCTTCCCTCAGAACGATCTGGTCAGGAGTGACGTTTATGACAGTTAGGTCCTGAGCGATTGCCACCGGTCCATCGTATGTGGTCTGGATGCTCTCAAAGAACGGGTCGATGCGGTCGTCGCTCTGGGAATAGTGGTATGCGACACCAAGATTTGGCTTTGCGACATCGAAGAGCTTCCCAAGCCGGTCGGGCGTAGTGTGGGTACCGACGACTTTCTTAGCTGTCTCTAACGGCATTTTTGTCCACTCGGCGAATGTTGCTGCATCGGGGAAACACTCGTGCATGAACACGTCAGCACCAGCAGCTTGTTGCGCCTCAAAAACATTGGGTTCGCCATCACCATGGAATGTCATAGATAGCCCATTCCACTCCAGTCGATAGCCAACACCTCCAACCAGGATGTGAGCTACAGGGAAGGCGTAGATCTTGACATTGTTCTCGTCGTAGATGAGTTGTCGTGGGTTATCAGGCGTGAACTGGGACGAGTCGAATTCGTGGGCGACGATCTTCATCCCGCCGCTGGGCACCAGTCCTTTCTTGCTTTCGGTGTGCCACAGAGCGGCCTTCTGCATGTTCTCGCAGAACGCAGCGGTCCCCATTTCAGGTGTGTTACCCGACCCGCCCCAAACATGAAGTGGCGTGTTTCTGGCCCAGCCAAGAGCATCAAAAAGCACATGGAAATCACCAACATGGTCCAAGTGAAGATGAGTCAGAAAGAGCTTGTCGACGTACGCAGGATGGATTTCGAGACTCCACAGATTCTGAACAGTCCCTCCACCAACATCGAAGACGAAATTGTCGCCGTTGCCTAACTGCACCAACCAGCCTGTCGCCGCCTGCCCCCGACGCACCATCGGATTCCCAGAGCCTGTGCAGATCAGACGCATTTCATCTTCCATCAAAGGCTCCTCGGAAGGAATGCAGACCTCCGGGTAAACCCTCAATGGAACCCCTTCATTCTTAACCACTACCCGAGTATCCGTTAGAGAACGTCCGGTTAGCGGCAGCGGCCTCCCCCCCTCCGTATCACGCACACCTTCCACCCGTTGCTCACCAACGACCACGCCATTTCCTTCCATTGCAAATTTCAGCGAACTTAACAGAACCGCCCATAACGGCACTTATGTACGCTTGCTCCCGGCGTCACGGACCGCACATAATGTCGGTTATGGGCGGCTGTTAGTCGCTAGTGATCCGGTAGGCGACGGCTATCCCCCCGTTGTTCGACGGAACGTTTGGGCATTGCTCGGCGCTCTCGATTGTCCTTTCGAGCATGTAATCTTCGACCTGGATCACAACAACCGACCCATCACTGAGCTTCTCCCAGACCCACCCATTCCTAGGTATGACCCTGTATTCGGGAGACTGTTCGGCCATCGCTTCGACGGCCTCAAGTTCTGTCCTCTCTCTTGGGGGCAGCGCGTCAGCGCCAGCGAACAGCAGCACGTCAGCGTCAGGGCAGTCTGTTGCGTACCAGATCAAACCCAACTCGTCGGCATACGTGCTGACTGTGGATTCAATCTTGAAGACGAGGGGTACACCGTTGTTGAACATGGGCGCAGGCGGGCATTTGCTGGCGTCGGAGATCCTCGCTTCGATCATGTAATCCTGGGCTGTTGTGACCGTGATTGAGCCGTCGGCTTCTCGTTCCCAGACTTCACCGTTTCTGGGAACGACAGCGGTGCGCCCGCTATCCCCGACGAGTGCCTCAACTCGGTCCAAGTCGGTGTTTCCCTTATGCGGTAGACCGTCGGGGTCGCCGTAAAGCAACTGGTCAGCGGCGGGACAGTCGCTCTTGATCCAGACTCCGCCCTCGGTATCCGTATAGGTGTCGTACTCAGTATCCGTATAGGTGTCGTAGGTGCCACTCGTTGTCAGAAGGACACCGACCCCTCCGATTGCCAGAACGACTACCACACCCAAAGCAACGACAACCGCCACCGGTGTCCGCCTTGGCGGATTCGGACTCAGGACCGTGGTGACGAAGTCATCGAATAGCGGAGGGTCTGGCATCTCCTCCAAGATTGCGTCGTATGCATCTTTGAAGCGGGCTTCGACCTCACTCATCGAGAGCCTCCTTCAACTTTCTTCGGGCCAGATGTAGGTATCTACGCACCGTTGCTGGACGGCACCCCATCAGACCAGCGGCAGATGTCGGCGTGTGGCCTTCCCAGTAGACAAGAAACGTGGCGGCTCGTTGGCGGACCGGGAGTTGGCTCACGAACCCCACCATTTCATCCCGAGGGTCGATACTCGTCGCACCTATGTCGGCGTCGAATGGTTGGGTAGGCCATCTCTTGCGTGTTCGCAGCCTTGATCTTGCCTCGTTGACGACGGACTTCATCAGATATGGACGAGGGTCGTCCAATCCGACCAGTCCGCCTGATCTCTCCAGTACATGTGTAATCACAGCGGACACGACATCCTCCGCATCGGAAGGTCCCACGAGAGCTGTAGCTAGCCGAGTCAGCTCGAAGCGAAGCTCCTGATAGACCTTGGCATCATCCATATTTCACATACACCACGTTTGGCGAGGGTCCAGCGTTGCACGGTTGCGAGATTTGATTCGACTAAAACCCGCACATAACGGCACTTATGTACGCCTATCCCAGGGCATCACGGACCGCACATAATGCCGGTTATGTACGCCGGTCGACGTCTCGTTTCAGGCTGGAGTCGGTGCCGGTTATCGTGAAAGCAGGCCGTATCCGGCGAGCCAGCACATCTGTTCTCCAGCGGGAGTAGGTTCC
>SDBT01021543.1_pt1 | contig 10074 bp, 10 predicted proteins | sample 2277101 | NCBI WGS metagenome assembly SDBT01 (sample SAMN10404973, study PRJNA504765) | marine sediment metagenome | isolation source: marine sediment core GS10_PC15, 103 cmbsf | place: Arctic Ocean: Southern Knipovich Ridge | collected 2010
TTAAAAAGAGAACCGAAAGATTAGTCTTTGTTTCTTGGCGTGGTGGGGGGCCATTAGCTCAGTTGGTTAGAGCGCAGTCCTGATAAGGCTGAAGTCTGTGGTTCGAGTCCACAATGGCCCACTTTGAAGCTAAAATGGCCTTTCCCATCCCAACAAGGATGGTTGTAGAGCACAGTCTTATCAACAAAACGCAGATAGGAAGCCTATCTGGCCTAGAGCACAGTCTTTTATCAAAAGACCTGTCGCACCTGGTAAAATACTACCTGATTTCATGTAAGGTAGAGAGTAAGTCAGCGCTGACGGTCGGGAGCTACCGGCGGCGGTTAGACGCCTTCTAGCTATTCATGCGCAGGTCCCAGCTGCCGGCCGATGTAGCGGAAATCTCAAATAACCACATCAGGCTTTTCCTGCTATCACTACAAGAGAGGAACCTATCCCCATCTACAGTTAATACCTACTACCGGGTGTTGCACAGCTTCTTCAGTTGGCTAGTCAACGAGTACATCTACGTGCTTTTTCTTGCTGATTGTTGTATCATAAAGTCTGATGCAACGCGGAAAGAAGAGGGGGGAAATAAAGGAGGTTAGAATGAAAGGCGGATATGCTGGTAGGCTTTTGTATGTAGATCTCACAACGAGCAGTATTCACGAGGAAGATTTACCTGAGGAGAAGGTTCTGAGAGCTTGGGTGGGCTGCTGGGGACTTGGCTTGAGGATGCTCTATGACATGGTACCCCCAGGAATTAGGGCGATAGATCCAGAAAACCCTATGATTTTCTGGACTGGTCCGCTAACTGGTGTGAATCTTCCGGGCTGCAACCAGTTAAGCTTGGCCACCAAGAACTTCAATAACGACTTCATAGGCCGGTCTCATACCCACGGCACCCTTGGCAACAACTTGAAAAAGGCTGGCTACGACGGCCTGATCATCACTGGTGTCGCTGAGAAGCCTGTGTATCTCTTCATTCATGACGGAGGCGCTGAGCTACGGGATGCCGGGCATCTCTGGGGTAAAAAAGATTCTCACGAAACGGAGGACATACTCAAGGCGGAGCATGGAGAATTGGCTAGCATAGCTTCAATTGGTCCCGTGGGGGAAAACTTGTGTGCCGGAGGGATGATCTTAAACGACAGGAACCATAACATGGCCCATTCTGGCGTTGGGTCAGTAATGGGCTCTAAGAAGCTGAAGGCTATTGTTACACGGAGTAATAATAAGAGCGTCCCCGTAGCACATCCGGGGAAAATAGATGACATCCGGAAGAGATGGGTGCAAGCAGTGACTACAGGTGCGCGCTACGGACGCTCTGGCAGAGGCAAGCATTTCCGCGAAAACTTTTCATTTTACGGGAAAAGCGTGGGCTTTGCTGGGAAGAACTTCACTGTCAACCAGTTTTCCGCGTTCGGGCAAGGTCTTTCTGACCAGAAGATAACTCTCCGAGCTTGCCAAGGATGTCCTCATGGCTGCTCAGTGGATATTGAACTCGTATCCGGGCCACATAAAGGACATGTTGCCACTATGTCCGGGGGAATCGAGGGGCCTGAGGGTGCCGGGGCGGTGATTGGCATCACCAATGTGGAGGATTGGGTCTATATGCTTGACCTCTATGACCGCCTGGGAGTAGAAGCGAGTGTAATAGGCTGCACTATTGCTATGGCCATCGAAGCCTACGAGAAAGGCATCCTCACCAGTGAGATGACCGACGGGCTCGAGCTTAGGTGGGGAGACGCTGAGCTAATCGACAAGCTGGTTAGAAAGTTTGCGTATAAGGAAGGCGGTTTTGGCAAGATTCTTTCACTGGGTCCCCTTGGAGCGGCGCGAGCCATCGGTGGTGGTGCGACAGATTTCGCGGTTCACCTGAAAGGCTCGGGCATGAATTTACACGACTGGCGCTCGGGCTGGGGCATGTTGCTGTGTCACATAATAAGCAGCGGTGCTGGATGGCCAGGGACAGCAGCCGATACTATTGGGACTGAACCTGACGCAGGTTATCCTGCTGATGCGTTAACTCCATTCTTTGATTATAGGAGTAAACCAGAAGAGGCTATGAAGACAGGAATCTTGAAGTTCATGAAGGACACTGTAGGTGCATGCGGGCTGGTCACGTGGCAGCTTGCCGGGATGAACGAAATTCTAAGAGACGCTGTCAACGCCGTTACCGGCTGGGACTTCACTGTAGAGGAACTTCTGAACGTCGGAGAGAGGACCATGCACGCCGAACGGGCTTTCAACATCAGGCACGGCCTCACTCCGGCAGACGACTATAATGTATCTCCTCGTCTGCTGGAGGCACCTAATGATGGCAGAGCAGCGGGCAAAGCTATTGAGCCATATATTTACGGCATGATAGATGAATATTACGAGCTCATGGGGTGGGACAAGAAGACTGGGAAACCCTGGAGGACTACCCTGAAGCGGTTGGGGCTGGACGATATAGCTAGGGACCTCTGGGGATAGAAAACAAGGAGGAGATGCGGTAAGAATTATTTCAGCCATTTTCTTGCTTGAGATTCTTAATAGGAATGGGAAGCTTGGCTTAATAGTGATACAATAATGGTAGTTCAATCAATACTAAAGATATGATGAATAGCCATGGAACGAAGAATAAGGGTTCTTATTGCCAAACCAGGGCTCGATGGGCATGACGTCGGTGCGAAAATAATGACCTATGGTCTTCGGGATAGCGGGATGGAGGTCATTTATGCCGGCATAAGGCAGACCCCCGAGATGATAGTCAAAGCTGCTGCGGAGGAAAATGTGGATGTTATTGGTTTGAGTTGCCTTTCCGGGGCTCACAAATATTTGTTGCCCAGAGTGGCTGAATTATTGAAGGAGGAAGGGATGGAGTATGTTCTGGTAATTGCTGGGGGAATCATCCCACCCGAAGATTTTCCTTTCCTGGAGGAACACGGCATCAGCGAAATTTTTGTTCCTGGCACATCAGTTCAACGGGTCACTGATTACATTAGAAGTAAAGTAAAGAAACCTGAAAACAGGTAACACTGCTATTAGCTTGATTAATTGAAATGAAGATTAATCCAAGGTCAAATCTCCTGATTTTCCAGCACTGTTAATAAATAATTAGAGTTGTACGGAGGGTTAAAGGAAGATGGAGAAAACGGAGATAGAGAAGCGAAGGGAAGAGTGGGAAGCTAATGTCTTAAAGCCAACATTAGAAAGATTTGGTCTAGAGGAATCAACTAAATTCTACTCTCCCGTAGATATAGGCGACTTCGACTTTCTGGAAAAGGTCGGTTTCCCTGGGCAGTACCCCTTTACGTCTGGTACTTACCCTACGAAGGTTTACCAATACGGAAGGGCTAGTGGCTGGGAAGTAGTTAGTGCAAAAGGGAAAGAAGTAAGGCGGGCGGGTTACTACTCAGGTTATGGCCTGGCTGAGGATACTCGGGATTACCACAAGAGTATGCAGTCCCTGGGGCGGTTATCTGGGCCTAATATTGCCTTTCACCTCCCTACCCAGCTAGGTTATGACTCCGATAATCCCCTTGCGCGGGGTGAAGTCGGTAAGGCCGGAGTGGCTGTGGATACATTAAAGGATTTTGAAATTATTTATGAAGCGTTTACCGGTCCGACCGAGTTGGACAAGACGCAGTCCAATTGGACCATAAATGCCCCAGCTATCGTTATTCTTGCTATGTACATTGCCTTAGCAAAACAGCGCGGTATTCCTCAAGAGAAGCTTAGAGCTACTCCACAGAATGATATCCTTAAGGAATTTGCCTCAAGAGGTACGTATATTTTCCCGCCTAGACCCTCGATGAGGTTGACTAGGGATATCATAACCTACTGTACAAAGTATATACCACAGATGAATACTATTAGTATTTGCGCTGAGCATATGCGAGAGGGGGGTGCTCACGGGGTAATGGATTTGGCGTTTGGGCTGTCAAATGCTATTGCTTACTTACAACTTGGCATTGACGCTTGCCTCGATATAGATCAATTTGCCCAGCGCTTTACATATCGGGGCTTTGGTGGCGGCACTCTTAATATTTTTTTTGCGGTAGCCCGGGCAAGAGCCGCGCGGCGAATCTATGCCAATATCATGAAGGAGAGATTTAAAGCCAAAAACTCCAGAAGCTACATTCTTCGCGGCGGGGACCAGGCTTGGTTCACTAAGGATATGTTTACGGTGCAGCGCCCACTAAATAACCTGACTCGTGGTGTTATTGATGCCATCATCGCGGCTTTGGCGGGAGGAGAACCAGTAGTCACACCTTGGGACGAACCCCTTGGGTTGGGGCATAGTTTAGAAGCACAACAGCTTAGCACCGATGCAGTTAGGATCTTAGAGAATGAGGCTGGGCTGTTTGATGTAATGGATCCACTAGCAGGTTCTTACTATTTGGAGTCTCTCACCGACCAGGTGGAGCAGGAGATATTGAAAATAATGGAGAGGATAGAGTCCATAGGTGGAGCTGTGGCGGCTATTGAACAAGGCTTTTACCAGCGAGAAATAGCTACTGGTGCCTATCAGTTTTTCAGAGCAGTGGAGACAGGCCACCGGAAATCTGTAGGGGTAAATTGCTTCACTGGGGAGAATGAGCTAGAAGTAACTACAAATCGCCTGGTACCACATCCCTATGACCCACAAAGAAGAGAGGAAGCCGAAGTAAAACAAATTGCTAAGCTACAGCAGGTTAGAAAAGAACGGGATAGTGAGCGTGTCCGAGCGACACTAAAGCGGCTTACGGAAGAGACTTGCGATGAGAATGTCAACCTAGTTCCACCTGTTCTTGAAGCCGTTGAAGCTTATGCTACTGTTGGTGAGATATGTGATGTCTTTCGCGAAGTGTTTGGAGAGTGGAAAGGCGTAAAACTCTAAACTACCCTTGCGAAATACCTTTGGAAGACGACCCTAGCAGGGTAATGGAAATGGATATGCAGGAAGAGATAGAACGGCTTAGGCATTATAGAGAGCTTGCTCTTCAGGGTGGAGGGCCTGAGGAAATAGCGAAACACCGGGAGAAAGGCAAGCTTTTCGCCAGGGACAGGATTCAATTGCTCCTTGACCCGGGAATTTTTGTTGAGACTGGCATGTTTGCGGGGCATGACTTTTTCACCGAGCAGGAGAAGACCTTTGGTGATGCTATCATTACTGGATGGGGGGAAATCAATAAGAGAAAAGTTTGTGTTATGGCCCATGATCGTACTATTCACCGAGGTTCAGTGGGAAAGATAGGCAGGAGTAAGTATTGTGAATTGTTAGATAAGGCTATGGAGCAAGGTGTTCCGTTTATAGGACTCATGGACGCTCCGGGAGCCCGCATTGAGGTTCCTCAGCCAGGCGCTCCGGATCATGGTTTTCTCCGTTGGTCTTTCTTTAAGAGACATGCTCTAGCTTCAGGGGTTATTCCTCAAATTTCAGCTATCTTGGGAACCTGCGCTGGCAATGCGGTATATGCCCCAGCTCTTGGTGACTTTATCATTATGGTAGACGGGATAAGTAATATGCTGGTTACTGGCCCTGAGGTTATTAAGGAGGCAACCGCGGCAGAGGTAACAATTGAGGAGCTAGGTGGTCCCAAAGTTCACTGCTGCCTTACCGGGGTAGCTGATTTTAGGGTGAAAACTGAAAAAGAATGCTTTCATCTGATTAGAAAACTGTTAGGGTTCCTTCCCCAGAACTGTCGTGAGAAACCCCCTCGGCTAAACACTGAGGACGATCCTAATCGTGCTGACGATAGCTTAGCCGATATAGTTCCTACTGATACCCGGAAAGCCTATGATGTGCATCGAGTAATAACGAGAGTGGTAGATGGTGGAGAGTTTTTGGAGGTAAAAGCCGATTTTGCCCAAAACAGTGTTATTGGACTTGCTCGTCTAAATGGTCAAAGTGTGGGGATAAGTGCTAACCAGCCTCTCCATCTGGCTGGAACTTTAGACGTTGATAGTTCCGATAAGCAAGCTCGGTTTATTCGCTTCTGTGATGCCTTTAATATTCCTCTCATTTTTTTCGTGGATAATCCGGGCTATTTACCCGGTGTAGACCAAGAGCATCGTGGGATTATTAGGCATGGGGCTAAGACGCTCTATGCTATTGCCGAGGCGACAGTGCCCAAAATAACCGTCCTTCTGCGTAAAGCCACGGGAGGTGGGATTGCCGGTAGTGGCGGTGATAAGGATTTAGGGATTGATCGCATCTTTGCTTGGCCTCTTGCTTCGAAGGGGATTATCGGACCCGAGGGGGCAGTACAAGTGCTTTTCAAGCAGGAGATAGAGAGGGCGGAGAATCCTGAAGAGTTTCGCCGACAGAAAATAGAGGAACTACGCCACGCCATGACCGGTCCTTACACAATGGCAGCTACGGAAGAAGTGGATGATATTATTGAACCCAGGGAAACCAGGCAACACCTCATCGCCGCTTTAGAACTAATGTCAAATAAAAATGAACTAAGACACTACAGGAAGCACGGCATTATGCCTGTGTAAGAGGGAAATTGTGATTATGGAAGGCGCTTTATCAGGAATAAGGATCTTAGATTTTTCCCGGGCTGTGGCCGGCCCTTATGGCACCCTGCTCTTAGCCGACCTTGGAGCTGAGATTATCAAAATTGAGCAAGTGCCGTCAGAGATTAAGGCGAAGGCAGACGCACTGGATGCCGACTGGGCTACCTTGTTCGGCTTCCCCGTTTCTGAAGAAGGACGCAACACACCAGATGGTAGGAGACGCTGGGCGCAGAGTGCAAGTCATTTCCAGAGCCTTAATCGAAATAAGAAAAGGCTGGCTCTCAATCTGAAAACTGAAAAGGGCAGAGAGGTCCTCCACGACTTAGTAAGAAAGTCAGACGTTGTTTACGACAATTTCAGACCGGCTATTCCAAAAAGCTTTGGCATTGATTTTGATACCTTGAAGCAGGTAAACCCGAAGATTGTCTCCTGTTCTATATCAGGTTTTGGAGAAACAGGCTCATGGCGCGATGCGCCAGCTTATGATGTAATCCTCCAAGCCCTCGGTGGTGAGATGAGTATGACCGGCATGCCTGATTCTCCTCCCTGCCGTAGCGGCATTGCCATAGCTGACCTTGTCGGTGGTGCCTTCGCCTCACTAGGAGTACTGAGTGCTCTGAGAGCACGTGACCAGACTGGTATGGGGCAGAGAGTTGATATATCCATGCTGGATGTGCAAATTTCGCTTCTGAATTACCGGGTAGGTCAATACTCGGCTACAGGGAATATACCCGGTCATGTTGGCTCAGGGCATTCTGGATTCGGACAAATTCCATACGGTGCTTACGAGTGTAAGGATAACACATACATAGTGGTGGCGGCTGGTAGCCCACGGCACTGGAGCAACTTCATTCGAGCTCTTGGACTGCCAGAGATGGAAAATGACCCCCGGTTCAACACAAATTCAAAGCGTCAGGAAAACGTAGAGGAAATCACCGGTCTTATTGAGGGTATGCTTCTGACTAAAACCGCACCGGAGTGGGAGAGGATATTCTTTGATGCCGAGGTTCCAGTGGGGATGGTAAACAATATAGCCCAAGCCATATCCCACCCTCAAGTTATCTCTCGAAACATGGCGGTTTCCATTGAACAGCCAACCGGTGAGGAATGGAAGTTTGCCGGGAATCCAATAAAGATACAAGGAAATCAGGAAATTTTTAAGGCAGCGCCAGACTTGGGAGTGGATACAGCCGAGGTTTTGTCAGGTATTCTTGGTTATTCCAGGGAACATATTGATGAGCTCAGAGATATGAACGCTATATGGGAGCCCGAAAAGGAGCCGACCCGAGGAGAGGGAAATAGCTAAAAGAGGTAGTACCCTAATTAGATAACCGAGGGGAAACTATGGGCACAACGGAGAAACTAGCTCGGTTTATTGTAGAGACAAGTTATGAGGATATGCCTCCGGAAGCGGTGCATGCCACCAAGAGAGTAACGATAGATACTTTCGGGGTTATGATAGCCGGCTCTCAGGAACCGGCGGGCAAAATAATAACTTCTTTCGTACGCAGCCTGGGGGGGAAGCCGAGGACCAGGGTGGTGGGAGCAGGATTCCGAACCTCGTCTCCTAACGCTGCACTAGCCAATGGTACTATGGCTCATGCCCTCGATTATGATGATGTCTACTATTCAGCCGGTGTGGGGCACCCCACAGCGGCACTGCTCCCGGCGGTTTTAGCTATAGGCGAGGACTTCGGAGCTTCAGGGAAAGCAGTCTTAGAAGCATTGGTTTTGGGTTTTGAGGTATGGGATAAATTAGGTTCAGTAATAAATCCCCGGGCTATGGGATTTCATCCCACGGCTGTACTGGGGACAATGGGTGCCGCCACAACCGCCGCCAAGCTCCTCGGGTTGGATGTCAAACAAACCCAAATGGTATTGGGGCTTGCTTCCTCTCATGCCATAGGTATGGGAAGGAATCGAGGTACGATGACGAAGCCCTACCACACCGGAAATGCAGCTCGAAGCGGGGTAGTGGCAGCCATCTTGGTGAAGGATGGTTTCACTGCAGCCTCAGACATTATTGAGGAACGGTTTGGGTTCTGTGACGCCTTCGGTGGTAGCACAGAGGGGGACAATAGCAAAGTAACCAAGAACCTCGGCAACCCATATTCCATCACTTCACCCGGCGTTTCAGTAAAGAAATATCCCACCTGCCAGTTGACTCACCGAGCTATAGATGCCACGCTACGCCTGGTGGACACATACCAAATCTCCCCTGACGATGTCGCCGAAGTAGAATGCCAAACTGGTTCCATGGCTGCCAACGTGCTAGTTTTCGATGAGCCAGTGAACTATCTTCAGGGTAAGTTCAGCATGCAATTCTGCCTGGCTACCGCCCTCTCAAAACGGAAAGTGGGGTTGCTTGAGGTCACTGATGAAAAGGTCAATGACACGAAAATAAAACAGCTAATGAAACGAGTTCGACTCAGCTATGGAGACCAGCCTTTGACTCAGTCAGATATTGTCAAAGTAAGACTTAGAGATGGTACGGAGTATTCCTTAGCCATCGATAAGGCTAGGGGTGATTGTGAAGCCCCCCTGACCGAAGAAGAGATCATATCCAAATATAGGGACTGTGCTGGAATTGTCTTGTCCGAGGATAAAGTGGAACAGACGCTAGAGCTAATGCTGAATTTGGAGCAACTTCGGCAGATCAGTGAACTTATGGATATGGTCAGTAATAGTAAGATAAGATGATATTGCTAAAAAGTAAGGAATGTTGTCAATCAGCGAAATGGGACACTTTTTGAACCGAACACTTTGGCATAATCAGGCGGCATTAACAAGCTCCCTGAGACCCTGGTTGTAGTCTCTTCGGTGTTGGATTGTCTGCGCTTTTACCTCCTTTCTGCGCTGTAGGATCTGTTCTCTCCTGCCATGGAGGACATCAGCGGGCGTCACGTTACCCAGGACCTTGTGGTACCGGTGGAATTTGTAGTATTCAACGAAATCGGCGATGACCCTCTCCAGCTGACTAGGGAATTCATAAGGGACCTGGTTAACTTCCCGCTTAATGGTCTGGTGGTAACGTTCGAGCTTCCCGTTGGTCTGGGGATGGAAGGGTGCCGCCAGGATATGCCGGATGCCAACAAGGTGCTGACCAGTGGCAATAATCGTATCTGGTGACCAAGATTACGTTCCTGCGGTCGAGATTGTAAAGGATTACGGCAAAAGGGTAGTTAATGTAGCGTTTAGAACTCGTAGTGGAAAACTGCTACCTGGAGGCGCACGAGTTCTTAACCAGACTACTGACTGGAGTCTTGCGATTGAATATCAACCATTGGCTGACCATCTGAAGATTGCTCAATTATCGTTACCTGTACCTGTCGTGCCCGATGACACTAATTGATACACTACCCAAAAACAGGGTAAAAGGTATTGACAGCATATCCATAATGCCCTATACTAACTATGTTTATAGTTAGTATAGGAGGTTGCTAATGCCAGATACAATGAAAAAGACAAGATATTTCTTAGACATAGAGCCTGCCCTTCGCAATAGGTTTAAGGCACTTGCAGCCTTGAAGGGAAAGACAATGAAGGATTGGCTAACTGAGGCCATAATTGCAAAGTTAGAGGATGAGATTGATGCCGCTGAGG
>SDBT01021544.1_pt1 | contig 10074 bp, 12 predicted proteins | sample 2277101 | NCBI WGS metagenome assembly SDBT01 (sample SAMN10404973, study PRJNA504765) | marine sediment metagenome | isolation source: marine sediment core GS10_PC15, 103 cmbsf | place: Arctic Ocean: Southern Knipovich Ridge | collected 2010
TTCTTCTGTATGGTACTCTCTGCCGTATCTAAGAGGTTCTCTACACAATCATTACGTATCTGCGCTAATATCTCTTGACGATCGGGATAATCCTTGTGGGTGAACCAGTGACTAACTGTGGCACGGTCTACATCTAATCGTTTGGCAGCTTCGGCCATATTACCCCGTGTAGCCGCCAGCGCAGCATAAACAATCTGTTCGTCATGTGGCATATGTATATGACGTTTTCTGGGTTTTTGTTCGGCGCTGTCAGACATGGGATTTTTGAACCTTTGAGATATTCACGTCTCTTTCATGAAATCAGTATATAATATAATAATAATAAGTAAGAAATAAACCTTTGAGGAGGTAGACGCATATCACGCCCAGTAACAGTATACACCCGTTATTTCATTTGTCAAGGGTCAATATCCCCTAATAATTGAACGATACGTTCCAAACTATTGAAGGCAACCATAGGCGACCGCAATCCCCACATTGTTAAATAGGCACTGCCCTCTCTTGCTAATTGCAATATCTGTTCACGCTCTGCTTCCAACTTCTCTAAACGCTTCATTGCGCCCTGTATATTATCACAGAACAGATAACCCACAATACCAGAGTCGGTCTTAATTGGTGTTAGTCTCCTCATATTTCCTGTGTCATACTCGTACTCTTGCCCTATTTTTATAGTCATTTTCTCCCTTTATCAGCACAAATGTGCTTTTCACGAAACGTTGAAAAATACCTCAATTTGGGAGCGTTTTTGTACTATATAGTATATATATTTCCCAAAAACGCTCCCACTTCTACCGCTTAAGCGCCCCTTTTTCGCTCTGTCGTAAAATACATGTGTTCTATTGTCAAGCCATAAGGGATGTAGGTAGGATCGGCTTTCATCTCATCTAAATGCCCTTGACAATCCGCCCGTATTCGACTGTCGTACATCCAAGACATAAACCTAAAAATAAGCTGTGTTCTATTTTCTCTTGCTATAACGATATTTTCAGTTGGTCTGTGCATAAGCTACTTTTTATACCTCAATTGACCTGATTTAATCCTATACCCCTATTGCACCAATTTTTAGAGGGGGTACGCGCCCCGCAACCCGTTTATAGGTCTATCCTTACCTGTATTTATTAAAATCGCTTAGAACGACGTACAGGACGTTTAAGCAACGATTCAATTATTTCACTTTTAAGCGATTTCGGTAGCCGTCTCAACCAATTACTGGCGGCGTTATTCTGCATCAAGATATCGCTTTTTTAATTCATACCATTTGTCTTGTACTTCTTGGAATGTGGCATGTACAGAGGGGGACACAACCCAATAATCCGTGTCTTCATCTTCAGTTAAATTGTTGCTTTTTAGCCATATTTCAAATTCTGTAATGAGTGTGTGCATTATTCCTTATACCCCCACGCCGCCCCTACCGGCGCTATTTCTACGTCGCATTCCAGACCGGGCACAATATCCCAATCGGTCATAATCTCTACAATTCGAGGGATATTGCCTTGATTGTCGGGAAAATCAGAATAGACTAGGCTATCATGTATTTGGGCGTGTACATCTAAACACGTATAAAATGCAAGTACCCTATTGATGCTTTCGACAGTGATAAAGCCCGCCGTGCCTTGCACGATTGAATTGAAAGCGTCTTTACTCTTCTCTGATTTTTCGCGCTCTGAGTAGTATGACCATTTGCGAATGAACGGCACGCATAGATCGGGATACTGGATATATTGATAAGGGACTCTTTTCCCACCATTTGTAAAATAACCGGGATTTGGTCGCCATTTCATAGCCACATTACTGAGTACAGTCATCGCTCTTACGACGGTTGGGTATGCTGCTTTCCAACCCTCCATAATGTCCCTTGCTTGCTGTTCTGTTATGCCGTCTAAGATATTGGTTAAAGCCTCCCAACCCCCGCCATACATAGCGGCAAAATTAGGCACTTTCGCAACGTCCCTGGCATGCGCCATGAAAGCGTCATTTAAGTCTCGTTCGTTGGCATATTGATTAGGGTCATGACTTAATTCGCCCGTCATAAACTCATCAACAGAGCGTCCTTGTAAAAGTATCTCACATACCCCGGCGAAGTCCCGTGTATAGGCGTGCATGTCCACACCATCTAGAATAAGGTTGGTTAGGGTCATATCTTGCCCTTGCCCTACGATCGTTTCCGCTACCCATGCCCCCACCCTCATTTCAAGTTGCGAATAGTCGATTTCTACTATCTGCTTTTTTGGGTCAATTGGCAGTAGTAGCTTTTTAGGGCTGTATTTTAATTTGGTGTCTTTCGGTGTCTGTTGGCCGTTGCTTGACCAACGGCCCGTTACCGTCCCCAAAACGTTAAAATTAAAATGTAGCGGTTCTGTTGGTGTTGTATTTTCAAGCCATTTCTTAATATAAGTCCCGACATTCTTGTCTAAGGCACGGGCGGCTAAGACATTCTTGAAAATTCCAATTTTTGCTTGATAGCTTTTGAGAGTTTTTTTATCTGTTTTGGGGTTGCCCTTTGGTGTCTTAGGCAACGTCATATTGAAGTTCTCAAAAGCAAAAGCGGCTATCTGAGGGGCACTATTGATATTGAAATCGGTACCCTCTAAGAGAGAAGCCCGCTCTTTTTCATATTCTGCCATTAGCTCACTACCGCGTTCATGGTCAATTAGAAAACCCGTCCTGTTCATACGCCATGCAATATTAACCTGATGCTCACACATCAATTCGTATACTTCGGTTTGTTGCCAGTCATCTAAATGACCTAAGAGAACGCCATGCAATTGATAAGTCAATTCTACGTCCATACAGGCATATTCGTAGACATCTTCGGGAGACAATGCCCACATGTGCTTTTTTATGTCAAGATTGAGAATATTTTTACCGAGCGCCGTTTTAAGATACTGCATGGCTTCTTTCAGTTGCTTCTCATTGCCGACTAGACCGTCTTTCATTTCGACTAGACCGAAAAGACGAGATTGCCATTTTAGGGTGTTATTGCCCTGTTCCCGTTCGCCAGTATCCGGCATTCTGAAATACGACCTATTGAAATCGCTGTAGAGCGTGCGGGCCGCTAACATAGTATCATAGACAACCGCCCCGGCTAGGTCTATGCCGGCTCTGAGAAGCGCTGTAAGGTCAAACTGGGCATTGTGGCATAGGTATGTCCGATCAGGTGTAAGAATAGGTTTAAGACGGTACATAATATAGCGTTTGAACCATTGTTCATGGTGAATTAGCAAGCCGGCATATCTCTCGTTCGTACCTACTACTTTTCTTTGGTTGACTTTCGTGTTCGTCGTACCTTCAAATACCCCTTGACCGTGCCCAAAGGGAATATAGTAGCTATTGCCGTTAAAATCGCAGTAGAACGCTATGCCGACCATCCAATGGTCTGTGTAAAGCCGTAGACCGTTTGTCTCAGTATCAAAAACGACGATACTAGATTGTTTAATGGCCTCGAGACATTCGTCTAGGTGGGCTTCTGTGCTTACTAGAATTTTACTCATGATTTCGATTCCTTATTTTGTTCGTAAAGAGCGAATAGGGCATAAAGAATTGCCGTTAACAGTACCTCTTCTACGGTCATTATTCGCCGTTCAACAAATGCCAATTTTACAATGGTCATTAGGAAAAAGAGAGCAGAGATAAGACATAAAATACCACTCATGCGCTGCGCTCCGTTAATCTAATCATTCGTGCCCCTTGTCCGCGCTCAATAAGCCCTCTAGCCTCTAACAATTCAAGGTAAGCACCTATACGCGCCCGGCTGTAATGGCTCATTTCTGCTAATTCTGCAATACTAGGGGCCCATGTGTGTTTTGCCATATAGTTGACGATACAAGCATAGACAACCATAGTTCCCGTTTTCGTTTTGTTGGACTTCGCCGGGTTGCGTCTATGGGGAATTTTACTCACGATTGCCCGCCGATCTTGGCTATGGCTTCTCTGCACGCTTGCCACAAGGCCGTTACTACTGTGAGGCCGTGTACATGTCCCCAGTTCAGACCTTTACTATAGTTATTACTAGGAACGTTTTGTGCATAATCACGTTTTGCTTTTGCCAATTCCTTTTCTAAGTCCAACTCAAAAGCAGCAAGAAATCTCAATAGATCGGACATAGGTTGCGGTTCGTTAGACAGCTTATTTTCTTTGCACGCTTGCCATTCTGTCATAACCCGATTAATTACTTCAAGTGTTGCGGTCGCTTCTTTTTGTATTATAAAATCATTGTTAGCTTGTGCTAATCTACGTATAACACCGGGGCCTATGCAGTTTGTGCAACAATACCAACGTCGTTCTTCGGCAAATACTACAAAAAGGCCGTGCGTTAGCTGTGTCCCCATTTTCTTTTTACAATTATAACAACGGTTTGTGCTTATGCCGATATTCATTAAAAGAACCTTGCGGCCCGCGTCTGTAATGGAATAAGTTACGCAATGTTTATGGATAAAAGAGCTTTGGAATAAGTTAGGTAAAGCGTCCTGTTCTTCAACAGACCAAAAAGGCGACCTAATAGGGCCGTTTGATAGGTGTGTTAGTACCTTTATTTCGCATGTTGTTAGTTCATTCATCTGATTTGTACTCCTTATACGGTCAATTATCATAAGTATATTCGTAAACGCGCCGCTTGTCAACCCTACCAAATCGTATCTGTCAGGGTTATACTGTCTTCAAACGTCAAAACACCTTCTTTCAGACGATTTAACACTTCTTTTTGTTCGGGTTTTTCCAGATCGGCAAATTGTTTGCTTAAAGGTTTAATCTGAGTGCTGTAATCTAGGAGCTTATGCACGTCAAAATTAATACAAGCGATTTCTTGCCCTCTTAAACCGAGCAACTGGGTAATTTCGGCATTGCCCGTTATTGCCACTTTTCGCCCGCGCCCTCCCTCTACTCTCTTGCCGTTCGTTCGTTTTAATTTTAGACCAAACACTTTTAGCAATTCTTTTGCTATCGACAGCGCTGCTTTTTCTGGATCATATTCGTATTTACGCTCAATTACATCGTAACTACGTTCTTGTCGTTTGGCTATCAGATCATAAGTGTGTTTACGTAATTCAATCGCTCTGAGAAATGGTAAAGGGCGTAATTCATCCAAATTTTTAGACGTTATTGAATTGTCAAAAAGCAAACCAAGTTGAGAGATGCATTCTAAACGGCTCAAATAGAGGCGATAAGTTGTCATAGATGACCGCCTATTTTGTGAATTTTCAAGGGTTGTTTTCAGGGCTTTTTCAAGCGACAAATAACGCTCTAAGAGTCGCACTGGTTTACTGTATTTCACTATCAGTTTCGCCAGTTCATAATCATCTAAAATCAGATTGTCGTTTTCTGGTATAAAATTGTCTATACGAGTATGAAGCAAACCTTTTGCATAATCTAACAGAGATATATCTGATGGTGGGGGGTTGTCTCTATTGATTGGAGTAATTGCCCTCCAATCCAATAGTACCTGTTTGTCTTGCTCTTCTATTAGCTCTCTTGCTTTTGCAAACTGCTGCTTGAATTCGTCACTAATTACAACATCTACGAGCGGTTCTGATACCTCCCGACCGTCCCCTTTGAGCAGGCCAATGTACATATCCCGGTAGGATCGGCGTTGTTCCCACTCATCCGTTACGGCAAGCCGCGCTATGTCCCTCGTAACCTCTGCGATATACGTTCTTTTTTCATAATCCAAACCGCTTAGGCTCTTCTCATTGTCTAATACCAAATTAACGGTTTCAAGGCGCGCTTGTGTTGTTTGGTGGTATAAATTTTCACCGCGTTGTGTGTAGATATAAACCACAGATTGTTGCCGATAGCGATTCAGTATTTGGAGGTTTTTACGGGGGGATAGGTGGGCGCATATCTGGACAAATACGGCCGGGCACGTTTGGGCAATAGACACACCACTACCCATAGCACTGTTGTAAATGACAACTTGTTTAGAAGCCCCCCCGGCTTCTACATCTTTGAAAAATTCTTGTACATCTGTTTGGTTATGAGTGTCCCCCGTGATTAGGATTACTTGCTCTTCTGAGACAAGCCCAAATTCAAGAATATATTCATATAGCAATCGACATTCTTTTTTTGTATCGGTAGCAATAACGGTTTTGTAACCTTGTAATATACTATCCAATGCAATTTTTCGCGCTTCATAGATGGTCTGAAGTAGATAAACGGGAGGCTTGTTGCGTATCCATGTGTTTTTGTAGGTTTTGACTGGTGGGGAAAGTAATGTAAACCGATCTGCCAGGGTTTTGCTAATTTTTGTGGCTGTTCCGTCAAGCATATAGACATATTCGACACTCTCAAAGATTTGTTCAAGAGCATAAAAACCCCATTGTGATTCTATTTTACGAATGTGACTAGAAAAGCCAAGAGTGTTCCATGTTTCGGCCCGTGCGAATGAGCTTATCAATTCGTCACTCTCATCTATGCAGACAAATTTATAGGTGCTGATGTCTACATCTTTTTTAATAACCTTATTTGCAAAAGATTGCAGAGTAGTAACGAGTACATTAGCGTTTTTTAGCTCGGTTTCGTGTTTGATAATCCCTCTGTCTATGTACAGCGTATTCTCAATTCCCCCCGCGTTAAGTATAGCTGATAGGTTGGTACACAATTTTATAGAGGGGGCAAAAAAGACACTCTTTGGAGTGCCTAATTTTTTCAATACTTGGATAGCTCCAAGAGTTTTCCCCGTGCCCAATCCTGAATTAATTAAACACCGTTTAGGCAATTCAGGTAATGATAAAAGCCATTCTCCCACATGTTTAGCGGTAAACTCTTGATATTCGGTTAGGTCAACTGAGGTGTTTTGTAACCAACCGTTACGCCGTGCCAATAGAAACAGAGTGGCTACGGTGTACCCCTCTTCTTTTGGTTTGTGATGATACCACCATTGTAAGAGCCTCTGTTTTTCGCCAGTATCCCACACAATATCGGAATGATTAATAATGTACTGCACAACTTGCAGACTGCTAGACCCTGAATAAGCCGACATGACCATAGCAAGCCACATATCGTACTCTTGACGGCCCCAGTCTCTTAGAGCATAATTTAGAGCGTCTAGGGTCACTTGTAGCTGGATATCTGGGGGTTGCTCATTGTGTTTTTCAGCACGTCTGGACACTGCCCCGTTTACATTGTGGTTATCTGCCAGACTTAGAAAATTTTTTGCATCTATCGGTTGTGTTTTGGCTACAAGCTGCTTAATCTCAGAGTAGATATATTCATAATCCAAATATACCGCGTCATAATTGACCCTGATTAAACAATCGTCAAGGGCCTTGCTGTGTTTGATTTTGGTGAACACAGTACCATAGCACGGTTGAGCGGGTGTTATCATAGCCGGATCGGTTGTGGCTTCTAATTGGTCAGATACGTATTGAACAAAACGTCGGTAATACTTTTTTGACTGGATTGCCTGATTAGAGGCAAAATATAAATGGTATTTTTTATCTTCGTCTGTATAGGAACTGGTAGGGATGGCGGCAATGCAATGTTTTTGCACGAAATCTTGTTGCCATAAATCGTCTATATCTTGGAGGTTCTCATCTATGTCGATAACGATCATAGAGGAATATAACCAGTTGTCATTATTGCGATAACCTGTTAGGAATACCCCCGATGCTATACACTGCCCTTTTAGATAATGAGACGTTAAAAATGTCGCTATGTCAGTAGTGACCGGGGTAAAGAGTAGGCCCAGTTTTTTGTGATCTTTGCCTATACAGGCTTTATTTAGACTGTAAGTCAGTTGCACAATTTACTTTGTTTCTATATCTATCATTTTATTAGTCCTTTATTGTTTTGAGGTTATCCAACGCCATTTGTAACCCGGCAATTTTACCCTTGTAAAATTCCCAATATTGATGTTGACGTTGCCAACGCTCACAGCATTTAATCTCATGTTCTAAGAATTCTATGATCTGTTCTAATGTCATCTGCCTATCTCCTTTTTCTCTTTAACAGCTTTTTCAATGATATTTAACATTGCTAGAATTCGTTCTTTTTTCTCAGTAATAATAATACAGTCCCCGCTTCTTATATCTCTAAATTTCAAGATGAATTCCTTAGCATAAGACGTATTACCAATATATAAAGTGAATGTATCACCCGTCAAATCTTCGTATTCTAACATTCTGATACCTCGTATTCTTTACCGTTAAACGGATTGAACGCCTTTAGCGCTCCGTCTACCCTATCGAAATTAATGTTATAGGTCAAGTCCCAATCATGTGTGAACTTGCTCACCACGATTCCTTGTTGCCAGTGTTGCGAACTTCTGGAATAATGGGGCTGTAATTTGCATAAGCAGCCGCTACCGTAAGCATTTGCTCGTATATTTTTATAATACACGGGGTCATGCACATGACCAAAAACAAGAGTAAAATCCCTCTTACTTTGCAATTCATGTTTGACGTGTTCATAATTGGCTTTTGCCCCTCCGATTCTATTCTTTCGGGCATGCTTACCGTGATACCAAAGAAGATTATCGGTTATTGCTATTGTGTTTTCTCTTGAAAAATCAGAGAGGAACATTAGACCGTTAGCAGCTAAACGTTTCATCACGTCTAGCTGTAGATAACTCTCAGTGCCGTTGTTGCCATTTAGCAATCTAACATCGTGATTGCCGACCAACGCCAGAATAAGCGCTTTTGGCGCTATCTGGGTTAGTGTGTCCAGATGATAAGTGTAAGCGTCTAAAACACCCCTCAAATCGCTATCTAGGGCACGGTCTATCGCCTTGCGACCGTCCGGCCAACGTGACAAAGTAGAGAAATCGAAACCGTCATTCAATCCACTGATATAGGACACGTCGGGTAGATCGGCTATGATCTCATAAGCCAACTCTAAGGCCTGTATATCGTGGTAGGGAAAATGAGTGTCGGCTAGGAATACAGCATAGCGCCAAAAGCGCTTATTCTGAGACAAAAGGGCCTTGTGTTTCTGTACGGTCTGGCGGTGTTCCTGTATGAGGGTGTTTATCTCTTCTCTCGTTGTATCAACAGATAAGGCGTTCTCTTGTTGCCACTGCATTAAGGCAACCCGCCCGGTTATGGTTTGTTCGGCCCGCGTAACGCGCCCTGATACCCCTTTGATGGTTAGGCCTGTACTTTTTGCTATAATTTTGACGGCTTCATGACGGGGTAAGTTCTGATGTTTACCCCGTACTTGTAATAATAAATCAACATCTTTATTCAAATTAACTCCAATCTGTCGGGACAGTTATTGACCGTACTCCAGTAAAAGGCTTTCCAAGTTAAAGTGCCCGTTGTCGTATTTATGAGTTCTATCATCCCTCACCACCTTCATAGTTGTAATCCTTACGGACGCCGTTCGTGTAAATAATCGATAAGGTTACATAGCTATATTTTGTCTTGAATAACCCAGGCTTTTCATGCAATATTTGGTTGATAATTTTCGGATTTTCCAATGCCTTATAGAAGCCGTTATAGATAAAGAGTGTCTGGGGTATACCGTAGATCAAACAATCAAACAGTGTGGTCGTCAACCAAACATCTTCGGGGTTTTGTGAGCGTTTCTTTTTCTTCTTAGACTCTGTTCCGTTGGGGGATAACCATAAATACAAAGCGACCACTGCCAAGAGAATGATGGATAGTAATTGGATTGTTTCGAGTAGATATGTCATATCAGATCGTCTAACCTCCGCTTATTTTATCTAACAAACCAACTAATAGTAAATAGCAAGCGCGGCTCTCTAATTCTAACTCTTTTGAATATCCGCTACTATGCCAATTTTTTAATTGCTTTTTGCTTTTCCACTCTTCTAACATTTCATCTTTGGTTTGTTTCAAAAGTAGAATGATCTCGTTTTCACTCATATTAGATCGTCTAACCTCCGCTTGTCCTCGTTCTTGTCATTCAGTGTCTTGTAGATCGTCTCATCTATCGTGTTCTCTGAGACAATGTAATGTAACCAAACTGTTTTAGATAATTGCCCCGGTCTAATGATACGTGCTTTTGCCTGTTCAAATTGCGTATTTGAATAGCCAACAGACCAGAAAATCATATGACGGGCACGTTCTAAACGTACGCCTTCAGAACCGGCCCCAATATTGACAATCAATATTTTCCCAT
>SDBT01021545.1_pt1 | contig 10074 bp, 8 predicted proteins | sample 2277101 | NCBI WGS metagenome assembly SDBT01 (sample SAMN10404973, study PRJNA504765) | marine sediment metagenome | isolation source: marine sediment core GS10_PC15, 103 cmbsf | place: Arctic Ocean: Southern Knipovich Ridge | collected 2010
TCCCCACGAGTTCCTTAACCTCTGGGATGTGAAGGAGTACGGAGAGATCAAAGAGCGGCTGAAGACCGAGCTCCTGAATCCTCTGGTTTCCACCGAAGACTGCCAGCAAAGGCGGGAAGCGAACTACTAATTCTCAATCGTTTCCGCCGCCGACCACTTAAGCTAAAACCGGAATTCAGGTCTCCCAGGCCGGCAGCCAGGTCTGCGTATTTAGAACGATCATTTCTCGAGAACATCCCGGAGCTCAGGCATCGTTCGTCGAAATCTTTAGAGAGAACGAACATATCATATTAAACCACTACTGATCGCCGCCGCGGCGCATCGGGTAAGGCCATCCGGAGATCAAACGCATTCCGTCGGAAAAGCCTTCCGGCCTGTTCTCCAATTCCTGAACCATTTTTACTCGCCAGGAGGCCAGCCGCTCTTCGGCTTCTGTATCACCGGCCAGATCGTGAAGCTCTCCCGGATCGCCTTCCAGATCGAACAGCTGCTCCCGTCCGTCGGATACAAACCAAATATATTTTTCCTTTCCGTCGGTCAGGCAATGGAAATCAGGGGAGCATTCGAGGTGCAGATGGGGCCGCCAGTTCCTTTCTCGCCCCTGAAGCAGTGGTAAAAGACTCCTGCCGGCTACGGTGCGCCCTTCCCACTCCACGTCCATCGAGTTGCCGTCCCAGCCCACATCCTGGTTGTTGAACACTCCATACCCCCGATCTCATCATGGTTCCTCCCAATGGTAAACATTACAGATTGATATTCAGCGTGCTGATTCCAAAGATGATAAGAGCCCCCAAAACCGAAGCCACGATAGTAAGCAGGATTCCAGCCTTGGCCATGTCCCAGACCGTGTAGTAACCGGCGGCGTAGGTGATTACGTTGGTAGGTGCCGAGGTAACCAGGATAAAGGACAGTGACGAGGTAATGGCCGCGGGAAGGACCGTCTGGATAATGGGAAGATTGCTGCGCAAGGCAAAGGCGATCATGATCGGAACCGTAATGGTTGCTGATACGGAATTGCTGGAGAGCACGACTTTGAGCAGCGAGACGAGAAGAATAATCAGAAAGATGAGCAGGATGGGGTGAAGGTCTGCCAGGCCCCCCAGGAGTTTCAGCGACAGCCAGGAGGCGGCTCCGGTTCTGTGGAGGGTGATACCCATCGAAATCCCGGCCAACACCAGGAGTATACTTCCCCAACTCACGTCCTCCTCGATCTGGCGCCAACGGATACCGGTAACCGACGGGATGAAAAGCAGAGAGCTTGTAAGTATAACGGTCATGGATATGGGAATCCGAATCTGAAACCAGCGCTCCAACAGGCCGGAGGATAGCCAAAAAACGACGGTAAGCAGGAAAATAACGATCGTCGCCTTCTCGGCCCGGTTCAGGGGGGCGAGGTTCCTGTATTCACTTTTTATTTCCTCTCGACTCCGGCTCAGGACAGGTTGCTCCGGTGGAAAGAGAAGCATAAGGATCAGCCAGGCCGGAACAATCAGGGCCAGGCAGAAGGGAAGACCAAAGAAGGTCCACATCGGGAAAGAGAGCTGGAATCCGGCCAGATCGGCCAGAAAGCCGATGGCGATCGGATTGGGCCCGGCCCCGGCGGGGGTACCGATGCCCCCTATCGAAGGGCCCCAAGCACAGGCAATGAGCAGAGCCCGCCCGAAATTACTTTCCAGAGGCCGCAAACCTTCCTCGTCCAGGATCTCTTTGGCCAGGGGCATGAGGATGGCGGCCATAGCCATATTGCTGAGCCACATCGAAAACAGCGCCCCCACAACCAGAAAACCCAGGACAACCAGTCTGGTTCTGTTGCCGATCTTGGAGAGCAGAAACAGGGTCGCCCGTCGACCCAGACCGGATTGATTGACGAAAGCCGAGAGGATGAGCACTCCCACCATGAAGAGCACCACGTCATTTCCGAACCCGCTAGCCACGATCTCCTTGAACGTACCGACATTGAAAAGGGCGAGAAGAACGATGGCCAGAAAACCGGTTATGTGGAAGGGGAAGGTCTCGGTGATCCACAGCACAAGGGCGAAGGCCAGAACAGCCAAAGCCAGCTTTCCGGAGCGGGTAAGCAACGGAGATGACACCTGTTGATCGGAAGGTTCGATTCCACCGTCCTGCGCTCGAGACATTTGGCCCGAAGACGCCATCGTGGGAGAAAGAGGAATCAAGGCGATAACAGCAAAGACCAGGATGGCCAGAGCCAGGAAGAAGAGCTTTTTTCGGGACAAATCCATGTGCTTCTCCTTAACCCGAGCTCTTCCGGCTCTCTCCGTAGATCATCTTTTCTAAAATAAACAGATACTCTTCGTACCGCTTCCTGTAAGCGGCAGTGCTGCTCTCCTCGGGAGTAAACGACGCCTCGACAGCGATCTTTTCCCGTACCTCTTCCGCGTCGCGGAACATTCCCGAACCTATCCCGGCCAGAACAGCAGCACCGATACTGGCCGTTTCCGGAGAAAACACCGTCTCCACCGGACAGCTGCAGATATCGGCAATAATCTGGCACCAAAGAGCGCTCTTAGCCCCGCCGCCGAAGACCCGCAGGACTTGGTCTATGCTCTGCGACTCGTTCATGACCTCCAGGTTCTTCCTGATCATGAAGGCCACGCCCTCCAGTACGGCGCGAACCACCTGGGCGCCATCGGTGGACAGGCTGATCCCGTAAATAAAACCTCGGGCATCCCCTTTCATGTAGGGAGAGGCGGCCCCGGTTAAGAAAGGGTAGAAGAACAGATCGTTTTCTCCCGGCGCACAGGATTCGGCCATACTATCAAGCTCAGCATAGCTGCGGTCGGCATAGAACGTGTCCCGCAGCCAGTTGAGGCTGGCACAGGAAGTGCCCACAACCCCTTCGAGCACCCACTGCTGTGGGAACAGATAGGAGCAGCAGGATATCCGGCGCTGCTTGCTCTGCAGCGGCCGGTCGCAGAGTTGAGTGATGGCGGTGGCGGTTCCCAGGGAGATGGTGATCAAATCGCGGCTGATCCCGGCCCCCAGGGCAGCGCATTTCTGATCCTGTCCGCCCACAGAAATGATCGTGTCTGCGCTCAGCCCGATCTCACGGGCCACCTCGCTTCGAATTCTTCCCACCGAGCTTCCACCCCACTGGATTTCGGGCAGCTTGCTCTGCGGGATGCCGCAACGCTCGAGAATCTCGTCGGCCCAAACCTGGCGCTTTATGTCGTAAAAAAAGGTCCCCGAGGCCATGGTATGGTCTGTCACACAGCGGCCGCAGAACCTGGCAATCAAATATTCGAGCGGCATGAGAAACTTGTGGGCCTGCTCGAACAGGCCCGGTTCGTGGTTACGCAGCCAGATCAGCTTGGGCAGTACCAGGGCCTCGTTGGGTGACTTTCCGGTGATAGCGAAGAGCTCGGCGCTGCTGAACTCCGTTAGGATTTCCTGGAGCTCCTCATACGCCCGGATATCCAGCCAGTTGAAAGCATTGCGGATAGGTTCGTAGTTCTTATCCACCGGTACAAAGGAAATACCCTGAGAGCTAATGCTTAAGGCCTCGACCTCCTGTCCGTCAATCCCTCCCTGATCCAGCGCCTCCCGCATCATCCGCTTGCTCAGACTCCACCAGAGCTCGGCATCCTGCTCGATGGCCACAGCCGAGAGTTTGATGAGAGGATATTCGATCTCCGCCTTACCCAGCAAACGCAGCTCCCGATCACAGACCACGGCCTTGCACACCGTGGTCCCCAGATCGAGTCCTATCAGAAACCTGCTCACAGATCAACTCCTTTTACCGTCCCGAAGCTCATGCCTATTGATGCCAAGGCCCATCAGCACGACAGCGGACGCCTAGAGCTCACAATACTCACAATATATCGATCAGAGACTGGACCTTGTCAAGTTCCTGGATTTTCCCGACCATTTCCGCGAGGCGCCCGCGCTCCTCCACGGTCAATGGCTTAACTGAATTGTCCAGGCAATCGTCGAATTTGAAGCGCAGCTCCTCAGGCTTAAGAGGATTGGTCCTCGATCCCTTTGGATCCTCGATCCTTGTCTCCAGCCGGCGGCCGTCCTGCAGCCGGATCTCCAGCTCCACCGGCACCAGACCCGAGGCGTTGGGTTCAAACAGCTCTACATGAAAGCGGGCGGCCAGCTCCCGAATGTCTTTTGCCTTCCGTACCGTTTGCGCTTCAAAATCTTTTAGACGCGGCCGCCCCTTTACGCAGACAAGGGCCGCCGTATACTGGGCGCTGAACTGGGCGTCCACCGTAGGATTCTCCCGGATCCGGAAGGGATTACCTATCTGCCCCATGGATTGAGGCGGCAGGCGGATGAAGCCTTCCTCCACCTCCTTCCAGTCGAAGACCTGTTCCTCCTTCAGTCGCAGAACACTGTCAATTACCGGATGACTGCAGCGACAGGACGGATAAGGCTTGATGCTAACCTCGAGGGCTTCAAACTTCTGGCCCAGACCCTCAACCAGGAAATCCGAATCGACCTTCCCAGCTGTGTAGAGGGCTGGGATTCCGAACGTTCCGTCGATCAAATTTTTGGCTCCGCTTAACCCATGCAGGGCCATAACGGCCGCCTGGATCCCGGCCACGGCGGAGAAACCAGGCTGAAGACGCTTGGCCAGAGCCCCATCTACCAGGGCCTGTCGGTTGCCGTGGATCTGAGCGTAGGCAAGACCTACGGCATCCGCCATCTGCCGGCGGTCCAGGCCGAGCAGCCTGCCGCAGGCAGCTGCCACACCGATCGGCCCCCAGAGGGTTGTGGGCAGCCAGCCGACGTGCAGGTACGGGATAAAGGCCATGCCCAGGCGGTTCACCAGCTCCAAGCCGACGGCCAGAGCCGCGACAAATTCCTTGCCGCTGACCGGCCGGAACGGGATCCTCTTGTTTGATTCGCCGCTTGTTCCCGCTGCAGGTGCTCCGGAACCAAGGAACTCGCTCAAAGCCAGGAGGGCCGGCACCAGCGTGACGCAGCCGTGGTTGAGCGCACCGTCATGGGTATCGTCGAAATCACGGGCATGGGCCATAGCGGAATTGATCAGAGCGGCCCAGGGAACGGCGCTTCGCTCACCAAAGGCGATGATTCGAGCCTGAGGCTCCCCTCCCCAAATAGAGAGACTGTCCCGGATCTCTCCTATCCCCGCTGCCGAGCTGCCGGCATGGATACAAGCAATCGTATCGAGCAGCAGATCAGCGGCTTTGTCCAGCACTTCCTGCGGGAGGTCCTCTGCCCGGGCAGCCCAGGCAAAGTCAATCAGCTCCTCGATTCGGTCTCTCTGTCTGTCTTGCGGCACTCTAATTTTCTCCTTTCCGGGATTATCAGGCCTGAATCTGCAACTGCTGCCTGGCTGCATTGTATCAGGCAGCGTCAGTAAACCCCCGGATCACGGACAACGGGTCCTGTTCCATCTTCCGGTAGCCGCCACTCTGCCTATCGTCAATAGAAATTTCAACACTCCGCCGCAGCCATTCTGCCGCTGCAGCAGCTCCGCAACACGAGCGCTGCTGCAGGGCAGCTTCATGGACATACTTTAATCACTTTTTTTGATTCTTTTGTTCATGTTAAAATGATCGGTGAGAAAAGTCAACCAGCGGACAACTTCATTTCACAGAGGTGATAAGTTTGGATCGTCAAACCAGAAAAATATTGGTCATTTTTTGTGATTTATTTGATCACCAGACATACTCCGGCACCATAGAACCAGACATCATTGCTTCTCGGCAACATCGAATCAACAATATGTAGTTGACAGTTTATGGTTTTGATTATATTGTTCAATTACCATGAAACCAAGAGAGAGACAGAGCGAAATTCTGGCTATTTTACGGGCCATGCAGAAAGAACTACACGTGGAAGAACTTGCCGAGATTCTCGCTGTGTCACCTCTCACCATCCGCAGGGATCTGCAGCAGCTCACCGAACACAAAACAATTATCCGTACCCACGGCGGCTGTCTTGCTGCGGGTCGGGCTGCCTTGGAAACGGAGTATCACAAAAAGGTTTCCCAGCATTTTGAGCTCAAACAGGCCATCGGTAGAGCCGCGGCGAAGCAGGTACAACCGGGAAATATTCTACTTATAAACGACGGCTCGACGACGTTTCATCTGGCCGCAAATTTAGAAGGTAAAGGTCCGCTGACGGTTTATACAAATTCCCTGGCCATGATCTCCGAGCTCAGCCGATTTAAAGATATGACCATCTATATTATCGGGGGCCAGTATATCCCCAATCTATACTCTCTTCGCGGCAGCTTGACAGAACATGTCCTTGAATCTCTGTTGATCGATACAGTCTTCCTGGGCTGCGATGCAGTGGACGAAGAGGGCCGCTGTATGGCAGCAAGTCCGGAAGAGGCCAGCCTGGCCAAGGCCATGCTCCGCAGCGGTAGAAAAAAGATCCTGATGGCTGATCACAGCAAACTTGGTGCCCGGGGCTACATCGCCTACAGTGTGCTTAAAGATTTCGATCTGTGGATCACAACCCCGGGCATGGGCACGACAAAGCGAGATCAATTACAAAAAAAGGTTGAAATTTTGGAGGCAGCAGTTTGAGCTACAATATCGAATGGGCAAAAGTCGATCTGGGTAATATTCCCTATCTGGCGACCGGGGAGATCCCCGGTCCTAAATCAGTCAGCCTGCACAGCCGCGCCAGCGCCATTATGAAAGGCTACTCCAGCCAGGTTCAACTATTTCCCGTGGTTTTCGAGAAGGGCTACGGTTGTACGCTGACCGATGTTGACGGCAACGTTTATCTGGATTTCTCCTCGGGAATATACGTGACCACTCTGGGACACTGCCATCCGAAGGTCAGTGAGGCGGTGCAACGGGCGGCGGGTACCCTGATGAACTGCCACGACTTCACCTCGCCGTTAAAGGTTAAGCTGTTGGAAAAACTGATGGAGATCCTGCCCGAAGAGTTGGGGGGCGTCCAGCTCTACGACAGCGGCACCACCGCGGTGGAGGCGGGCTTAAGGATCTGCCGGGCTGCGACCGGGAAGAACGAGTTTCTCTCCTGCTTCGGCGATTTTCACGGAAAGAGCGGCCACGCGGCCAGCCTGGCCCGCATGAAGCCGGTCTACGGACCCACTCGAGCACCAGGCTTCTACATGCTGCCCCGCCCCAATCCCTACCGTCCCCACTTCAGCAAAGAGGACGGATCGATCGATACAGACGCCTACATCCGCTTCTACGACGAGTTTCTCCTGGAGGGTACCACGGGTCAGGTGGCCGGCATTGTGCTGGAACCGGTCCAGGGCTGGGCCGGAAGCGTTTTTCCTCCGGATGATTTCTTTCCCAAACTGAGGGTCTGGTGCGACCAACACGGGATCCTGCTCTTTGCCGACGAGGTGCTGACCTCCATCGGAAGAACCGGGACCTGGCTGGCCATGGAGCACTGGGACACGGTTCCCGATGTAGTGACACTGGGCAAAGGTTTCGGCAACGGTTTTCCCGTTACGGCCATGATCGTGCGCAAGGAGTATGCCGATACCGTGGAATCGATCAGCGCCTCCACCAGCTACGGCGGAAACCCCATGGCCTGCGCCGCGGCCCTGGCTTCCATAGAAGCGATCCAGGAGGAAGGGCTGTTCGAAAACGCCAAGCGCCTGGAAACTTTCTTTCTCCAGCGTCTCGATCAGATGCAGCGGGAACACCCCATCATCGGGCATGTGCGCTGCAAGGGTTGTCTGATGGGTATCGAGCTGGTCAAGGACCGGGAAAGCAAAACTCCGTTCAACGAGGCGGGGACCTTCGTATACCAGGCGGCCTTTCGCAAAGGCCTGGCCTGGATCCCCGCCGGCCACATCCTGCGTATGAGTCCTCCGATCGTCATGGATCTGGACGTGGCGGCCAAATGCATGGACATCATCGACGAATCGATCGGCGAGGCGGAGAAACACTTCGGGTACCAAAGGTAGGTCGATAGTGGATATGCCGGCCTCACCCCCCTACACCTCCGAAGCGGTCGGGACCGAGCTGCTTCGTATCAACGACAGGTCGCTGCTCAAACTCTATTTTCTCCAGATTCTGGATCGGACAGAACGCAGCAGATATGAGTGGGACTTTTCCGCCCGGTCCAAAGAAGAGACGGTAGATCAGCTAAAAAGGCAGGGTATCGACGGTGTTGGTTTTGCTTGTATCTTTCCTCACATTGCCAAAGTTTTCCTGTTTGGATCTTCCAGCGGCTGCTGCGAGACGAATCTCTATGTGCGGGCTTTCCAGGGAGACCCTTTACAACCGATCTCCCTGGAATGCGGAACGGGAATGGAGGTGGCCTGTGCCGGAGAAATGGACCTTGCCGCCAAAGAGTTTTCTCTCTGGCGCCGCTGCCGAAGCGTGGGAGAATATCTCGACCAATTTGTCATTCCCGAACGCTGCGGTTTTGAAAACCACCTCAAACTGAAGGAATTTCTGGGCGGGAACGGGTAGAGAGTGAACGGGGGCACATGACGATCCCTCCGCTGTGGCAGGCTCTATCGGCGCCTCCGCCGGGCCGGGGTAATGACACCCGCGGCCGAGCTCGCCTTCCTGGAGGTTTGATTATCCCGGATTTGCGTACCGAAGCTCTCCCTCTTCAGTAAATTCGACCGAGTATCCCGCGGGGACCGTGATAGGTTTGCCTTCCTGATCCAACTCCGTGTCTTCGGCAAGAAAACCTATTTTCAACCGGGGAGGGGAAGTATTTATCTTGAAGCAATTTGACTTTCCCGGTGAAAAGTGTTATCATGAGTAAAGAAAATTAATCATGGTGCGTACCCAGATCCAGCTAACAGAAGATCAGTCCAGGCGATTGAAGGCCACCGCCGCCCGGAAAAGAACATCTGTGGCGGAACTAATCCGTCAAGGAGTAGAAACTGTCCTTGAACGGGAGATGGAACCATCGTCGGAAGAGGTTGTCAAACGCGCTATACGCGCAGCCGGCAGTTTTCGATCCTCGAGCCATGACGTTGCCCGCAACCACGACGATTATCTCGATCAGGCCTACTCTGAGTGAACGTCTTTGTGGACACGTCGGCCTTATACGCGGTACTCGATGCGGATGATGATCAGCATTCAGCCGCAAAGATCACGTGGACCGATTTGCTGGAGGGCCAATACAATCTTCACACCAATAACTACATTCTTCTCGAAACCGTTGCTTTGCTTCAGAGCCGTATTGGAATGCCCGGCGTTCGCACGTTCACTGCGGATATCCTGCCTACTCTCAATACGTTCTGGGTGGATGAGGGAACTCACAGATCTGCCCACCATGCGCTGCTGATTTCCGGACGCAGACGCCTGAGCCTGGTCGATTGCGTTAGTTTCGAAGTCATGCGTCGCTTACATCTGAGCGTCGTTTTCTGTTTCGATCCTCACTTTGCAGAGCAGGGTTACCAAGTGCTGCCAGTATGAAGCCCTTGCCGGCACGAGTCGGCGGCTTGATGTTAGGGGTCGGGAACCAGGCTGAAGATGAGTCGGTAGACGTCGGCGAATAGTCTCCGATCATGCCGAAAAAATGGTCGCAATGCCTTGAGATAATTCTTACCGCGCCTTTCTTTTCTGTATCGATCCTATTTTTTTCATCTACTATCTGGTGGGCAGAACTGCCTCGATCCCGGTTAATTCGCAAAAATCGACCAGGGCGGGCAGCATATCCCGACCATAGGCCAAACAGGCATATTCATTGGTCCAGGCCAGGACCGCCTCCCCCACCTTGCAGATCAGATTGACCGAGAGTCCGCCGGCTTCCCCTTCGGTGGGAATCCCGTGCGCGGCGAACCCTGCCGGTACCGCGGATCGCCTACATTAAGGAACTGCCCGGCTTCTACCCGGGATCGCGCCCTCTTATAATGGGCGTATCCTTCTGATTGCCCCATTCGGCCCACGAGGCATCGTACAGACGGACCTTCCGGTAACCGAGCAGTCTCAAGGCAAAATACGTATGCGCTGCCCTCTGGCCGGTCTGGCAATAGGCCACGATTTCCTTGTTCTTTGAGCCGACGGACCGGTAGAGCTGCTCCAGCTCATCCCGCCGGAGAAAGGTATTGTTCCGATTCAAGTCCTTGGACCACTCGATTCGCAGCGCCCCGGGGATGTGCCCGTTTCGCCTGGCCCG